>Ga0247814_10000508_pt1 | contig 30045 bp, 29 predicted proteins | sample UWRJL179409R1_FD_179947 | JGI IMG/M metagenome (GOLD analysis project Ga0247814, IMG submission 179947) | Plant litter microbial communities from Arlington Agricultural Research Station in Wisconsin, United States - UWRJ-L179-409R-1 | ecosystem: Environmental > Terrestrial > Plant litter >... | reverse complement strand
ACACTAAGGAAAGTAATAGGAAAAACCACTAGGTCGCCTATCTTTTCTATTTGTCTTAGTCCGTATTGACATAATCAACGCATAACTTATCATCAGGTCTTCTGTACGTGCGATAATCCTATATTATCTATGGATATGACATGATAAAATGACCATCCTACTGTACTGACGACTTCCAGTGCGGATAACTCGTCGTATATACCCTTCTGAAACAAACGAACTAATGATCCAGTTTTAGCACTGAGATTTGTACAAGTCATAATTTCTTTTTTACCTCCAGCAACTTGACATATCATAGCTACCACTTTTTATCACTGGGTGCTGTACAAGTCATAAGATCAGTTGTATCAGTGCTCGGCATACCTCATTTTTGAACGTAGTAACACAACTGAATTTCCACGACACCAATAGTGCCATTCAAAACCTGAATTCACTCGCCACCAAATTACAATTCAAAGCACCCGACACCATACGAATATATACCGGCTAACCATCCAACTCCAATTTGACAAAATCATTCAAAGACATCTTCTATACTTCCGTCTAGCTTCCGCTTCTTCCGCTTGGGCTCTCCATCGTCCTGATCTGGAGCGACGATCTTGAGAATACTCTTGAGAGTTTTGCCGCTTGTCTTCGCAATGTAAAGCTGGTCTGCTTGGCAGAGATCATCAAAAGGTATATGGATCGTAATACCGTTCATCTTAAGGACCTTGACGTTGCCGACCGTGACACAGAGAAACTGGGCTTCGGTGAGGAATTTTCCGTCCTCCTTGGTCCAGGACCGAACTTGGGTTGAATTTGGACCTACGAGATCATCAGCCCTTAGATCTGGAATTTCCTAAATGATTACGTACAAGAGAGAGGAGAAGCGACTGGTAGACCGCCTGGATTCGCGTCAGGTGTCTCTGGTATAAGATGCTTGGATGTTTGCTCAGAATTAAGGCTAGTGTTGATCCTCAGCTTCGGAGGTGACATGGCAGCTAACGATCTTGGAGTTGATCAGTTTATAGGTTATGCTGCAGATCAGCTGAAGAGAAGCAGGAGAATAGATGTAAGAATCACGTGGAATAGACCGAAGCTGAATGGTTTGGTCGTGCAAGATAAGCTTAGGAGATATGTCTAGTGTTGTTAAGAAAGTAGGCCGAAGTTGAATGTTTGATACCGTCAATGTAATTTGTCAGAAAATAGTTCAGCCTACAGTGACCAAAGAAAATTGTTGCGTCAGTTCAAATATGTTAGTTCAATGTTGAACTTGGAAGTGATGAAAGCTTAGGAGAAGCGTGGTGCTTGACAGACGCGTGAAGATCAGATCAGCCAGAAGTGAGTCCTCCTTTCACACAACCGATAATTCGCCCCTTCTCACATTAACATACACCCATTATAGCAGCTAAGAGTCCGTAGCGAGGTTTAAGCATGTTTGCAATTGAATAATGAATTATTGCATGTAATCTGAGGGCGAAGCAGTAGCTACTGGAAATTAATTTGTATCTCTTCTTCTTAGTTTTGATATTCTAGACTGCTTCTCAGACCTGACTCTAACATATTTGTGACATCCTTGATGTCGAGACAAACTTGAGAGCTATGGAGCATAACAAATTGGAACTGTATCTCATGATGCAATCCTCAACTATGATTTGATACCTGAACTTAGTGTCAACATTATTGAATTCCTGTTTCATACACTCATCAAAAGTCCAACGTGTAACCTCTGATACTACTTGGTTGCACGTCTCCAAGCACTACGATGACATGAAAATGGGAAAGTAGATTCTGGCAATAGATCATTGGGACTCCATCTCTTATGCATTATATATGTTTGGTCTATCAACACCAAATTTTACATGTATGGCTATAGATCTTGTGTTGCAACTGTGTTATGCCTCTTTGCCAGGAATTTTGAGTTCAAACACTTTGTCAATCCTCTACATATTGTTATTGTAGGCAAAGTGAAAGCCAACTAATCAAATATTAGCCCAATTGGATCGAGCGCGATGCATAAAAATAGTTGCTCACCAATAAAAATGACCCCTTCGCATAGAATAGCTTGTCTTAAAAGCTTACGCAAGGTGTTCGTCTCTAGGTCGAATTTGTGATCGGAATCTGGCATTCTCGACGTTCATAGGACACTCTCTCCCGAGATATATTTCAGACGAGTAAACTGGAATGAACTTTATGGAGAATAGTTGCAAGAATCATGTTCTTCGAAGTTATTGTCAATGAGTATTAAGAAGGCGGTCTGTAGGTGAGGATGATTTGTGGTGAGATTGTTAATAAGGTTAACCTTAAGTCCTGGCCGCCTGGGAATGATGACATTTGCGATGGCATGATTACCAACATCTACAGAAAACAGATAATACACCAAAGTAAATAGCTTCTGTAGGCAGAGCTGATATTGAGGTACCAAGAATTCTTATGAAGTCTCGAGAATTGGGGTGAGTGAAGCTTTATAGGCCGTTCTCTTTTCTCGGTATTGCGAGTAGCGCCATACACTCCAAAGGTGGGTGTACAGGTTTTGGCATTCTTGCCTGAGACATTGGAAGATGGACGGGAGCTGCTTGTTCTTTTTGGATTGTCCTCCAAATCATTTGACTGACATGTCAGAGCATTTTGCTTTTAAGAGCTCTATAACACAATGAAGAGCTTGAGCGTCTTAGCCGAGAGCTAGATCGACTCGATGCAGAGCGAGGAGGGGACGCCGTATCGGCCAGGGTTGAGATTGCAATTAAACTGCCCCAGAATCAAACTGACTATATCTTCTATCTTAGTGAGCGATACAGCTTGTAGTGGTATGTCGAGGAATGGAAGCCATTCAGGGGAGATCATCCTTGCTATGATCATGATTTCTCGATCAGCTATGCCTTCCATCCACCACAAGTCTGGAACTAGCTTTGTGAATACCAGATAATGTGCTAAAATTATCAATGCTCTCGGGCGGGTCTCTTTGGCTAGCTGTGTAAACTCTTCCGTGACATATGTTGGCCAAGTAATAACCCGTATTGCAAATGCATTACTGACTCCGTCCTGGCCTAAACTTGCATAAACAACAGCCAGATCATCTAAAGTTTGAAAGTAGAACTTTAGTGATGCATATTCTGCATCCATTGGGGTGATACAAGCCACCATATTCAAGAGACTTACAGGAACCACTGGGGTGGATTTTACTTCGGTAATATAACGACGAAATATTGGTCCGACTTTACTTGACATGACAGTCTCAAATGTTCCCATTTTCATAACAGTTCGCAGACCACCGTACAAGATAATCCAACGGACTATCGTGAGTTCATCATTACTCGTTGGATGATCTTGGGAACACAAAACCACCAATAGAATTGCCATAAGCAATGCTGCATTATAGTTTTCCGAGTTCATGTGTACAAAGGGAAGAGCTTGGCGATACTGTTGAAGTGCTTTTGCGCGATAAATGACTGTCTGTCTTCGAACTGTGGTGGGGTCAGGAAGCAGCCGTTGCATGTCGAGTGATGCAACCCCTAGCATTCCATTCATGAGGAAGTTGTTTTCAAAAGCTAGCTCAGGCACAATGAATTGCAAGACCTTTTGCATGGGGGTCTTACGGATGCCCACTGTACTCCATGTGGACGTTGACCACTTGCTGAAAGTCAGTAACAGGGAATGTAGTAAAATGATATGGGAAATATCTCTTAAAAACTAAATTGCACAAGATGGGGCCATTATTTTACCTACATGATGCATCATTCGTAAATCTGTTTGAGAGAATTCCACAGGCATAACTGGTGCTAATGAGGCAATACAGAGGGGTGAAACAACACTTTCTTCTTCGACATCCTCCTTCCAAGGGGAACTTGAAACTAGTTCAGAAGAAGTTGATATCGAGGTCGGGGATCTACTCGATTGATTGGAGCTTGTTGTAGGATAGTTGCAGGGGATTGCTCTCGTGTTGCAAAAGGAGCATTTTGGCTGGGCCTCGTCGCACTGCCTGGAGTTAATAATTGTAAGTGGTGAATGACCAGGAAATTCCTGCCTTGATTTTCCTGCTTTTACAGGTGATACATCCGGCTCTAGACTTTTTGTGAGGCCGTTTAGTGATGAATTTACTTGACATAATGAGAACTTCAGTTGACAAGGCTAGGTTGGGTCTGACAAAGCCACAGAGTTGATTGACGACGGTTGAGCGTGTCTATATCACAGTACTGAGAACTTGGAGATTAGGGGTTAGTGAGCAATCTGTAACTTAAATAAATTCATTAGAATTGATATTTAGCTGAAGGTGGACAATCTGCTAACTGGCATCCTTACATACATAAGATGTGAGGTACGAGATGCAACTTTCGCTCTAGACTAGGAACAAATTCCGCGGAAGTAAGTGACAATACGAGTGGGTACGTATTTGTAGAGAAATGGAATACATTTTGCTTTGTAATTTTGTTAACCAGTGTATAGATGTTAGGAAAGGGACGAAATCCTTGTGCATTACGTAATCGCCAATTGAAGTTGCTCTCGGCGCTTACTGCACGTGCCTTAATCCCAAGCGCGAGTCAATCGCGTCTTCTGAACGCAACGCGACCGACAGAATCGAACCAGAGTATTGAGTAAAGGTGACAGATACTTACAATGCTTGTATATTCATCTAAGGAGGTCAATCGACTACATCATCTGCCCATTGACCGGTCTATTTTCTTTTTGCCAAGTGAGCTATTGGTATCATCCATAGCGTCCAAGTTTCCCTGCCGCCATGAAATTATCAGATCTTTGGTTACGTTACTTTCTATCAATGCTAATAAGAACATTGTTTTATATGGACTCAATGCCACCGGAAAGAGCCTGATTACCAAAACAGTTCTGGAAAGACTTTCAATAAACGAAGGAGGGATTCGTGGAGCTCCAAAATTGCACCACACGATAATCAAAACCGCAGAATGCATTACTTCAAGACACCTGATGGAGAAGATTGTGAAAGCAGTGGCAGATGCTCTAGGATATCGAGCAAGCAATAGGTGCGAAAATGCCTCACAACTAGTAAATGAGTTGGAGAAGATGTTCCACTGGTCTCAGTGCCAAAATCCCGAGGTAGCGCACAGGCTTGTTTTGGTTTTTGATGGAATTGATCAACAAGTTGTACACAGCCAAACTCTGCCTGCACTGGCAAAACTAGGTGAATTAGTATGTATATGTGCCCCATATTTATGACATGACCTAATATATGTTTAGATTCCTGGTATCAGTTGTATATTCATCGTTACAAATGCCCTGAATGGATTTCTTTACACTCCTGGAGTCGCACATATACACTTTCCAAGTTATACCAAAGCAGACCTACAACAAATCCTCTCCCATGCACTGCCAGCACCACAACTGCCTGGTGGGGTTGATGAGACGAAGGATGTCTGGTACCGTTTCTGTGGCATAACATGGGACTCGTTGAGCAAGCATTCATACGCGGATCTGATATCAATGCGGTCACTTTGTCTCCGGCTTTGGCCAAAATTTGTACGCCCAATATTAGATGGAACGCACTCGGCAAAAGAATTCAGTAAAGTTATGGTAGTGAGCAAGTACTTGTTCCAGGACGAGACTGCATTGGTGCCAAGTATCCTCTTCGAGCCTAGAACCTCTAATGGTGCTTTACTTCCACACATGAAATCACAAGGCATGGCATCTCAGCTACCCTACTACTCTCGACTCCTCCTGGTGGCGGCATACTTTGCATCGCATAACAAGCCAGCAACAGATCAGCTATTTTTTATGAAGGGGGCAGCAGCAAAACGCCGAAAGAAAGGAGGTGGCACTGCGAAAAGTAGGACGAGTTTATCCAAGCATCGGAAGATTTCGCGGAAACTGCTTGGACCTCAAGCCTTTATATTAGAGAGAATGCTTGCAATATTCCATGCCATACTAATAGATGCCGATGGGCGTGGGAAATATTCAAAAGCTCGTGGAGCTAATGAGGTAGCTGGGTCATCAGATGTCCAAATGGCCATTGCAACACTAGTTAGTCTCAGACTGATCATAAAGACATCGAACTCGGGAGATGTATTGGAAGCTGGGAGTAAATATCGGGTTGCAGTGAACTGGGATGTGATTCGAGTTGTTGCTCGAAGTGTAGGTGTTGAGCCTGAAGATTACCTGGACGACTGAGGACCTCGTATTATCGAATGGAACAAGCTTCAACTGTTGACTACTTATGCATATGAGGTGTACGATCTTCGTTATCCATCAGCGCCTATATGGCAGTATGACTTAAAAGTTAAATTTCTAGATTCGTGCCACACCCTCCCATATTGTTAAGATGAGCTCTAAAATCTGAAGAATACAGTTCGATCCGCGAGCATAAGTCTAGATGCGTTTATGATCTTAAGTTCTTTAGCATTTATATCTCTACATTTATTCTATTGGGTTGTGCTTGGTGTTATTAGGGGAAGTAGACGTTAAGACCTTTCGGTATCCTTAGGGCCTTGCTTTTACTGGTCGGTTCTAGATGTGTGAGCTCTTGCTTTCCAAAGCTTTACGGTTTCTGGTATCGTGCTAATCTTTTAGAGCTGACATCCCAGTTTCAAGCATGTCTGTTACTAATGCCTCGCTGCGTTTGATCTTATTATAGTTGTAATACTTGGAAACTAGATCGGTGTCTGTGCTTGATTGTCCCTTTTTAGGTAAACAGAATTGATCTCGTATTCTAGCTGGCTAACACCCTTTTCTTCTTGATATGGATTATATGAGAGTTCCCGAACAACGAGAACCGACACGAGTTCGGAGGGAATCACCCTGGATACGACTGTATGGGTTGGAGTGGAGTGATATTATTGGTCATGGTGGAGATGGTCTATTATATATTAGAGTTCTATCTTTCAATATAAATGCAGAGGTGGTAGCGTAGCGTTGTTAAGCGAGGGAAATCAGGGGTGACAACAATGCTAAGCGATAGTTGCCAAGCTGATGTGCACTGATTGCTAAAAGTATAATATGACATACGTACACTCAGGTATTGAGAGAATGAGATGACACTATGCATTGAAAACAATGCCACATAGTAATACCTAAAGCAAAGAACAGGACTGTAAGTAGGGCTTTTTTTATAGCGTTCGTTCTGGATGGCTGACTAAAGATACTGAGTGGTGTATGTGGAAAGTTTCCATCTGGTCGAGTTCGATGCTTGGCGTGATTGTTACGGCTCAGTAGCTTATGCTAATCTTTGTGTCCTACAATTTACTAGGAGTGATCACTGGGAAATACTCATGTGTAATTATAGGTTGGTTTAGTATTCATACAGTGTCTATTACATTCATGTACACATCGGGTCCCACTCCGGATGCAAATATCTCAGCCAGAAACGCCATCGCTGTGTGGCATTCCGAAAACCAATGTTAATGTTGCGATTAAAATAGCACTTCGCTGGCACTATTTTTGCCGATGGTAGATTCAAAAGTAGAATTACCTCCTTAGAAAGCTGCTCCACCAACTCCTTCTCCAGCCAATTGTCTAACGTGTCTCTCACTCAACTCACTTCTTAATGCCCAACTTGCTGCTGTTCGCTTAATCTCCTCATACTCTCGCAAATTCTTCCTTAGCTTCTCTTGCTTCGCATGCAAATCTTCCCGCAAAACTTCCGCTTGCTCCTCGAGCTTCTTTTGCTTGATTGCCGCATCTGGCTTGAGACCAGAAGCAGTAGGGTCGATTTTGCCGCCTGGGATAATTTGTGGAAGGTTTGCCATTGCTGGATGAGGACGAGGACCAGAAGAAGAAGTAGCGGATATAGACTGCGAACGCCCACCATATATATTAGAGGAATGTTGGATGAATGGCCGAGTTGGCGCGCTGACTCTAGGGCCTGTAGGGACACTACTTGCAGGCCCAGTTGGGGCTATCGGAATAGTTGGTGAAGGGTCAGAAGGAGTCACTGGTACCGACGAAACAGGGGTGGGTGCTGGTCGGGTAACCACAGGACTGAACTCTCTTGGTGTCTCGACTGCTGAGCGACTTGATGGTGCTGATCCCCACTCTGGGCGGCCTCCTCTTTCACTACCAAAGGAGCCTCTCCCATAACCACCTCTACCATAGTCACCTCTGTAATCACCCCTACCACCTCTACCTCTATAACCTCCTCGACTTGTTGGGTCATAGCCACGAGGACCAGCTGGAGGAACTGATTGGCTTGGGACATCCGTTCTATGATGAGTTGATGGAGGCATGGTGGGTGAGCGAGCAGGGTTGCTGAAATTACGACTACTCCCAGGTCCAGTTGGTGGTCTAAATCCGGATGGTGCTTTGGGGGGAGATCTTGGCGCGGTATTGCGTACAGGAGAACGCTCTCTAGGAGTGGATCGGGCAGATTCACGATCTCTATATGCTAGCTGTTGAGTTGTTGGGGCTGGGGAGCGAGGTCTTGGTTCGGCCCTAGCATCAGATCTTGGAGTGGATACAAGACCTAGACGGCTGGGATGAATCTGTGGTGAAGGAGGATGAGATGTGTTTGCGGAGGTTCTACCAGAGGTTCGTTCGTCACGAGGAGCAGGTGAGGGGCTTCGGCCTATAATCAATGAGTCAGCTTCGTTCGTCTATGTCTTGAAATGTCATGAGTTATATAATATAACATCTTTCATAGTGCCAGTCCGTTTTGCAGGTAACTTAACATACGTCTCCAATTTGCAGAATTTGCGCCATAGCTCGGTCCACCTGCTCGGTCACCTCGACGATCTGGGCTTGGGGAGCGCTGACGTGTTGGTCCTCTCGGTCCATTGGGAGGCGATCGTGACCTTCGAGGTAGAGGCGATCTTGTTCGTTGTACTGGTCGATTGCGATCATATGGTGACCTTGAACGTCTACGATCATCACGTCTTGGGGGGGACCTTGGCCTGTCTCTCCTATCATCATCTCTTCTGGGTGAGAATCGGCGGACTGGTGACCTTGGCCTGTCATCATATGGTCTTCGATACGGAGATCTGGCTCTTTCTCTGTCGCGAGGGTTATATCTATCGCTAGCGGGTGGTCTGTCGTCTGCAAATTGTTCTATTAGTAGGTATTTTGCATAGTGCAATCGGTGGTAGAAGGGGTGCAAGAGAGATGCTCACTGTCTCGTCTATCATCCCGTCTCCCTCTATCATCACGGCGTCCAATATCATCTCGTCGTCCCATGTCGTCTCTTCTGCCAATATCATCTCGTCTGCCTCCAGGTCTGTAAGATTCCCCTGCGCCCATCCTGGTGACTTCACCCTCCTCTTCCAATCTGTTGGCAAAATCTTTTAGCACACCGGCCACTTCGTTCTTGCGCCCATCAATGATCAACTGGTTGATAGTACGATTTAATGCCTTTCGCTCCATGTCTCTGGACCATTCATCTAAGATTGATGATTGACCCATGGTGTCGAAGCGTTGTGCGATAAAAGGTGCTAGAAAATTTAATTCTGGGGACTGACCTTCGGTCTCGACCTCTATCCCTATCTCGATCCATATCAACAAGACTTTGGTGAATTTGAGGGTTGTGCTTTCCGTTTGTCGTGACTAGTGTTTGTTGTTGCCACAAATTTCAATATTCTGTCGGCTCAGATGCAAGGCTACGTAGCCTTGTTGCAAGACTTTATGAATTTCTCTGCTCCATAAACAAAACAAAACTATTGACATAATTCGTATGGTAATGTTTCGGTTTCTTATCAGGAACGACATTTACGTCTAAAGTTCTAAGCATTGGAATAATAGCAGTTCATTAAGTATATTGGCATACAGTCACAAAATGGGTAAGTAGGAATTCAGAATCTCCATAACCAGCACTGTTGACCAGAAAGGATACCAAATAACTTGATGACAACTGGTCTCAGTAAAATTCTAGTATTCTTTTGATTGTCCGTCTATGGTTACCTATGTATAGTACAAATCCAAACGCCGTCTATATATCCTGTCCAGGTGTCTACACGAATGCTCCCAAATTCTAAATCACGACACAGAAACATGGTTGCCATTGGAAATGCTAGAAAACTCTGCTAGCCTCCATGTGTCTTCCTGCCGAGTCCCTGGAGGCATCCATGTAGCGTTACTTGAGCCCCTTGCTCGACCTGCTCGCACACCTGTGTCATCGGACTTTTTATCATCGAACCCACTGTTCAAAGCATAACCATTGTATTGACGAGGTGGAATATCAAATGTGGGCATTGATGAGCCAGTCCCTGTATTTGATAATGGAAGAAGAGGCTCTTCTGTAATATCCATCATCTTGGCTTTGCGATCCGCCTTGCTTCTTCCACTAGTACGATCATAAAGGTACAGTCCAAGAAACGTAAGGGCGATTCCTACGCCCTGGATCTTGGTGGTAGGGTTGCGGAACCATATTATTGCAACAACAACAATGAACACTCGTTTGATGAGTGATGCAACTGAGTACGTCACAGGAGAAACCATGCTCAATAGGACGAAGGCAATGATGTTCTGTCCAAAGTGGAAGGTTCCATTGAACAGAAACTCAAGAGCCAGACGTCCGTGGTCGAAGGCCGATGGGTGTTTTTCAAGATCCAACGACCCATCATGGTAAAAGTCTCGCAACAGGTCCAGCCCTTCGGACCAGAACCAAATAGGAGATGTTAGAATAAATGCAAATCCAGAGGAATAGCAAAGAAGATTGAGCTTATCCAGTTTCCGGGTTTGCGGGCTGCCAGAAGCTTCCGCAATCGCAGCTTCATTAAAAAGCCTTTTCGAGAATATGTTCTGCGTTACAAATATGATGGTTGCGAGGAAGGCGTATATAATTCCAAAGATATTCCCCTTGAACTCAGCCGAACAAGCTAGCATAACTCCAAGCGTGAGCGGAATAAGGGATAAGTAGGTCGAGATTGGATATCTGATATTGAATATAACACGATACGCAAAAACGGTAAAAAGGGGGGATAGTCCTTTGATCGTATGGACTAACGAGACGGGGATCTTCCCAGTGGCTGTCGCAGACAATAGATGTCCTCCAATTTGGAAAGCGGCGAGTGGAAGAGTAGTTATTATTACATCGCGAGTAGGATAACGAATGCCATGACGGAGGGCGGGTACGTTGGCTTTCATGGCTGGAAATATTGAAGAGAGCCATGAAAATAGGAGACAGAACGAGGCAACAAATGCGAATTGAATGATGGTAAGCGTGGCCGGCTTCGGAAAAGCGTTGAGTATAGCCTTTGACGAAGTATTTGTCAAGGCACTAGACATATACCAAATTATGCACAGTATCTAGCAAGTATTAACATCTGTTTGGAGGACAAGAAAGATAGAGGGGTACTTACCACTAGTTTCGGTGAGACGGGGGCCTTCAAGGCATCGGATATCTCATGGACGTTTGCGCTGACACTGCCCTTCCTTGTTCGTATAGACCTAAAAGCATCACTCAGGCTTTTTTGTCTGGAATGACCTTTATTTCCTGTAGATGCTTGATCCCGAGCCCATCGTACACTGTCCTTTCTCGACTGCCACTGATCACCAGAAGAACCACCTGAGCTGTTGCCGTTGGCTGTATTTGGGCTGGAGTACATCTGCGACGGTCCGTCCAAGACTAAATCCGGGAATTTCTCCATTGAGGTTCGCACTGTGGCCTTCAGCTCCCCTGGATTGAGACGTGATGATCCAGAAGTCGAGTAGCGGGTTGAATGAGGCATTGTCGCTCAACCACCGCGGCGCCCATTAAGTAGTGTTTTCACCGTCCGCAGGGCATCTTTTGTGAAAAGTTGTGGCGGTTTCAATTTGATTCTAGTCGGGCTTGATATGTACTCATGGCGTGGCTAACCGTCCAAATCATAAATTATTTGGTGCAACGCGTCTTAGTGGACGTTCCGGTTCGAAGGTTTAATCGGCGCTAGAGCCTCATTGGGGAATTTCACAGCGCAGCCTCGACAACAATAATTCTCCAGGTAGAAACACCCAACCTCATAGTCCACAAGTTACACCCGAAGGCTCGCAACAAACTAGGCTTTCTCATTGAAGCCATACCACGGAACACGAACCGTACACAACCTCTGGTTCTTGAGGCTTCTGAGCCTTCCGAATCGAGATGGCGCCAAAGTTGACCAAAAACCAAATGCGCCGGGCGAAGAAGAAGGAGCAGAAGAAAGTCCAGGTCAGTATGATCCATTCCAAGGAAAATGAATCGCAAGCTAATGCTCAACAGCCCGCGGAAACTCCAGAAATAGAGACACGAACCGAACCAGATCCAGAACCAGTTTCTGTTAAATCTCAGGAGGATGATACATTACAGACGGATATATCATTGATAGACATTAGCGAAGACGATCCTAATTATGCTATGTTCAAAGATATCATGGACAGATTTGCTGCTACTGAGAGAAACGATGAGGCGGGGGATCAAATAAATACAATTAAGGGTGAGGTATTCCGCAACGACGATGATGAAATCCCATACGAAGACGGGGAGTCAGCCGAGCAGAAGTTATCGAAGAAGAAGCGGAAAGAGCGGGATAAGCTGTCTGTAGCAGAGCTCAAGGCATTGGTGAAGAAGCCTGACTTGGTGGACTGGACCGATACCTCTGCATCCGATCCCAGGTTACTTGTTCATATCAAATCATATCGAAATGTTGTACCTGTACCTAACCACTGGTCACTAAAGCGCGAATATCTATCATCCAAAAGAGGAGTTGAAAAGCCACCTTTTTCTCTGCCCAAGTTCATTCAGGAAACCGGTATAGCAGAAATGCGCGATGCTGTCCTCGAAAAGCAGGCCGATGCTAGTTTGAAGCAGAAACAGCGGGAAAGAGTTCAGCCAAAAATGGGTAAGCTGGATATTGATTATCAAAAGCTGTATGAGGCATTCTTTCGGCATCAGACAAAGCCGGAACTAACACGTTACGGTGAGGTTTACTACGAAGGGAAAGAATATGAGACCAATTTACGGCATTTGCGTCCCGGAGAGCTGAGTGACGAGCTGAAAGAAGCCCTTAATATTCCACCTGGAGCACCACCACCATGGTTGATCAATCAGCAACGTTTTGGACCACCACCTTCGTATCCTTCACTTAAGATCCCTGGGTTGAACGCACCACCACCACCAGGTGGAGCTTGGGGTTTCCACCCTGGTGGATATGGCAAACCGCCTGTGGACGAATTCAACCGACCGCTCTACGGAGGAGATATTTTCGGTGTACTGCAACCCCAGGTCAATACTCAAGCAGGTGAGCCGGTGGAACGAACATTATGGGGGGAAGTGCAGCCAGTTGAAGATGAGTCTGAGGAAGAAGAAGAGAGTGAGGAGGAGGAAGAAGAAGAGGGTGACGAGGAAGATATTGGAGCGGGATTACAGACTCCCAGCGGCATGGAAACTCCTGGAGGATTGGCATCTTCGGTACCTTCTGAATATCCTGGTGACCAGAGTGTTGGAGGGCCCATGGATCTTCGCAAACAACGACGCGGCACAGAAACTGAGGAGTCAGCTTACCCACGACAAGCGGGTACCATTATACAGGAGAGAGAAGTTCGACAAGATGGTGGCCAATTCTTTGGTAGCAGTCATGCTTATGACATTCGTGGATCACAAAAGGCACATCTTCCGGTTCTTGGACAAGAGGACGATAGCAGGAAACGCAAAGCACGCGGAGATGTCGATGTTGCTCTTGATCCAGATTCGCTAGTGAACGAGGATACCATAAGCAAGGAGGAGCTGAAACGTAAATTCGAAGCAAGCAAGAAGGCAGAAAAGAGTATGTGCATTAATCGTTACCCCTTCCTATTTACAGCCACTCTAAGAAATAACTCTAACACACGTATGTAGGTGACTGGGCTTTCGAAGAGGATCTGAGTGATATGATTGCGCAGGAGAGCAGAAAGCGACGGAAGAAGGACGAAGAGAAGCGAAGTGAGAAAAAAGAGAGGTCTTACCGATTCTAGGAATTTAGCGACAACATTCTGGCGTTGATGTTCTTCCGGTTGGGAGTGTAAAGTGTTAGTGTAATATAAGCACCAAAAGGGCCTGGAATAATCTTAGAGAAATTAATTTTGTCGATGATTCTCTTACTCTTATAGCTACTCTTTGAGCGCTTGATGTGCGGAGCAAGATGGCCACGTCTTCCTACTACGCCTCAACCACCGACACCGCTTCAGCTAACCACTACCAATATCCCACCATCCGCAGTAGTCCCCTATCCCCAATAACAAATTTCTTCTTGAAGCTCAAATCACGAGCACCAACTATATCCCTAGAAATGCTTGGAGTGTCTGAGTAGTACATTCTTAGCCACTAAGAAATACGAAACAAAATATATTGAAAATATCGTATTAACACATTGGCTTATTACTGACAATACTGGAAAGGTGCTAGTTTTACGATCAGGTTGTTCCTATACAAATTCGATTTACAAATTACCATCCTCCACGCAGCCACGCTCGCCATTTGTTCAGCATATTTCTATTACCCGATCTCCCCTCATTTAGGCCGGCAGAGTCCTGCTGGAAACGAAGTCGCACATGTGTTCTTCTTAAAAACGTTACCAGCGCCTGAAGCAATGAAGGCTATGTCGATGTCATTGCCGGTAGCATCGTTTCGATTAATCTGGTTTCCGGATGCAGGTGTTCCAAAACCGTCAAAAACACCAATCCCTGCGCCAGCATTCTCCGGTGTAGCGGCTGCACCAAGTGTCTGGCCTTCAATGGTATTATGTTCAACTTGTGTATCAATGGCGCCAAAGAGGATGATTCCTGAGGAGAATCCGAACGCAGCTGGGCAATTTGGGTTCGATGGCCCAATATCATTGTGACGGACAATCGCTCCTTTGACACCAGGATCAACAAATACACCATAGCACGAATTGGTGACATGATTGTGTTGGTAATTTGCGCCGTTCGTTTGTACACAGAGTGCAATTTTGTAGTTGTCGATATCGTTATGCCATACCGTCGAACCTTCATAGTTGTCCGAGCAAATGGCAATGAAACGCATATGGTCAGGTGTCGTCGACTTGGAGATGACATCGTTATTTCGAACATCAGTGTTCTTCGACCCAACTGTCAGGAATCCATATACTTCGCCATCGACGAGTTTATTCTTGCGGATCGAAGCATCCTCTGCACCATATAGAGCGATATTCTCGCCTGAGAAACCACGCACCTGTAGTGGGGCGAATTAGCACCGTAAACACTTGGAACTCATACTAGAGCTTAGGAGCTGGGAGTTGACGCAGAGTCTGAGCACAAGCAAGAAGTTACAAAATCTTTCGCACAATATCCTGGCCCCCAAGCTCCCAATCCCGGAAATCTAGTTTGCTATAAAGATGAGCTTACCTCAAAGCCAGTGATTGAAACTCCCTTTACCCGCCTTCCAATTGTGTCTATCTTTGAATGTTCCTGGCCAGGGTATGGGAATAACACGACGTCCGTTCCAACTACGCATATGCCTGCAATAGTTCCCGGACCAGCTGTCCCAAAACACTGATTTTGCTTATCTTCTGGAATGGCGGGCTCAGGGGGGGCAAGAATGGTGTCTTTCTCCCCTATTAAAGCAATCCCATCTTTGTTGATGGTCAGTTGTTCTTTGTAAATACCAGCTTTGACAACGATCGTGGCTCCAGGAGTAGCAGCATCGATGGCAGATTGAATGCTATCACCTACAAGAGTTTAGAGGTTAACTTCGTTCTGACAGCGTCGTTTGGCAGTTGTGGTCACTTTTTGACCTGTTACTCTATAAACATATATGCTCTAACACTGGATATTTACGGAGCATATAATTTTTCGTTATTCCTTAAGGGAGTCTTGCGCCAGGAACTTCACAACGTACCGGATTTAACAGTTGTGGTTGCTGGGATGGCTTTTGACGTAACAAGTTGAGTGAAGTTTAAACATAAAGTGACGACTAGAAGTCCGAAACGAAGTGAAGTAGCTCGCGCCATTTGTGCTTTGAATCTCTAAAGTCAACACCAGTCTACATTGACAGGATTTGCAGTTTATATAAAAATTAGAAATAACTAGCGAGGAAATTGCAATTTCTTGGTGAGAATTGGCAGGCTACTTATGTATCCTTCCCTGTTGTTTGGCTCGCTCTCTTAAGAAAGCAGCCTACTTTCCCGAGACACGGCTCTTGGTGCATTTGAGGCGTGCTGGAGGCTATGAGGTTTTTTTCATAAAGTGACTTATAGGGGAGCCTCCACATTCCCACTCGCGGGAAGCCATATGTTTACTGGATTCTTAAAGTGCATTGGCTTGCAGTGGCGGTTCCCGAGATCGTGGCACCTCAGCCTATGTCCGACATCTCACAGAAGCTTGGTTGCGGCTGGAAAAGACTAGAGCAAATAACCCGCTCGATTGGGCTCGCATGAGTTATATGGAAAAGTCAAATATGTGAAACAAGCGATCAAAGAGTAAAGTAATCAAGCCAAGTTGGCTAACTGGTGTGGTTGGTTTTTCTATTCGTCACGTTCTCGTCTAATGAGGAGCGATTAGCAACGGGAGCAAAACCCCTCGGTACTCCGTACATCCACCTGATATCAGTCAGGCAAAGCAAAATGTCACGTTCTGAAATATTTTAATTTTGCTCAATAACTTTGACATGGCTTTCTTGTGTAGGACCTCCATCTCCGTCACAGCCAACTGATGTTGATGCCGTGGCCAATCCAGTTTCAGTTGGTTCCCGCCACGCCATTCATAGTTCATTAATAACTTCGACTTTTGATAGCCGCCAAGAAAGCATAGCGCCATCTACTTGTTTGGCAGTTTATGCCATCAAGGTGCATTCACATATAGTTAGATAAATTTATTAGGATTTTTGCCTAAAGGAGCCGTGGGTCAGTTGTTTTTAAGGTGACTTTTCGGAAGAACGCCCAAAGATTCGAAAAACTGTGGTAAACGTTGTCCGTGTTGAGCCCACGCTCTCTCTTCTCGACGCTGCATTGTCAGCTCCCGATGATTGAACATGTGGAATGATCTTGCTAGCCTCCAATTGCTTTATAAACTGCTTTGATCCAGCGTCCGTAAACATCGTTCTGTCAAAAATGGCGCCAGCATCCACAAGTGACCGCACGAGCTCATCTCTCTTGTGTTTCATTGCTAGAGCCATTGGCGTTCTTCCAGCACCATCTCTAGCCTCGAGATCTGCGTTGTTGGCGGCAAAAGTCTGGACGGCTCGTGGTTTGTTGTTTATGATGGCGAAATGGAGGGGGGTGCCTTCGGGCGTGCATGCATTTACGTCGGCTCCATTATCGACGAGAAGCTCGACCATATCCTCCCCCCCTTGCCCGCGCAAAGCGTAGTGAAGTACTGAACGACCGCTTTTGTCTTTTGCCTTGACGTTTGGTTTGTTGTGATAATTTAATAGGAGGCGAACTATGTCGATATTCCGTTTCGTCACAGCTAGTAAAAGTAATGTTTGTCCTCTGTCATTGCATTGCTCCACATCTATAAAGTGGTCTGGTGAATGAAGAATCCACTTGACAATTTCATACTGGCATTTCTCAATGTGCTCTTGTATCCCGGGAGCTCCAGCATGGCTCGAGGTACCAGGGGCGCTCCATTCAGATGATCCTCGCGTGACGGAAAGTGTGGGAGGTATTATGGGATCGGTTTCAGGGGGACTCGGAGGCGGAAATATATATGGAACAAACATTTGCGGAAAAGGAACTGTTGGTTTTGGTATGTTACTAGGCGAAAGGCTCTCAGGCCGACTTAAATGCCTTTGTCTGTATGTATCAGCATGAGCAGGCATTCCTCGACATGTATACATTTCGAACACCATCTCCGCTGCTTGCCTTAGAGTAGGATGGGAATTCCAAATTGCATGGGTTTCTGGAGACTCCAGAGGTATATCGGTGGTTTCAAGACTTTTTGCTAGTTTAAAAGCGTGTATTGCGTGGTCGTACCAAGCTATGAATAGTGGGTCGTCTTTATCTGTTCGAGGATCGAGTCGATTTTCTGCTCGGTATAGCTTTGCGAGTGCAAAACATAATCTGCATTCAGCCTTAAGATTACTTCGTAGTCCTTGAGCTTGTTCAAGAAGGTTGTAGTATTGTTGTTCTGCTTCCCGAAATTCCTCTTTCTGGGTCAAAATAGAAGCGAGGATTTCCAGATAGTCAGATCGGTTTTCGAAAGGAAAGTTATATATATTTTCGCGTTGTTCTGCAGCCGAGATGGCCGCTTCCATATAAGCCTTTGCATCTTCAAAGTCTTTGTTTCTGATAGCATCAAGTGCCAATCTGTAACTATTATCAACGTGGTCTGAGAGGACGTCCTCATCCTCCACAACTGGTCGCTTGTGTGGTCTCGCATAGGGCTGTTGCGCTGCGTTACTGCAGTTTACATCTAAAATTGCAGTGAGATCGCCTAGTGAGTCAGTGTGGTCTACTGGACTAGTAGGTTGAGTTGCTAGATGTCGAACACCACCACTGGCGCGACTCTGGGCTGAGCTACCAGCAAAGCTAGTGGCTCTTGAAGATACTTTATCGTGGAGCAGATTTGCGAAGCCAATGCATTCTGAGGCTATAGTTACATCCTCGGTGAGAGTTCCGCCTGTTAAGTCGGTACTGGTCAATGCTAAGTCTTCTCCATCGGGCTGCTGCAAAAGAATTCCGTCAGAACTAAGTTGCGGAAGTTGATTTATTCGAATGCTCGCTTCCAGCTGCGCTATTCGAAACTGTATGTCACTTAATACTGAGGTTATGGCTTCAAATCCAGTGCGACCGAAATCTTGGGTTTCCTCGTGCATCAATCTATGCATAATTAGCAGTTGAAACATGCTAGATCTGACAGAGACATTTACTTACAATTGTATACAGAGTATGAGTAGTTGTAAGGAATTCAAATTTCTATCCATCTGTTTCTCGATCTGTGTAATGGCTCCATTCTGAACCTGTGTTTTGATCTGAAGCCATCCTCTTCTCCATGCACCAGCTTGACTTCTCCCACCACCGAGCTTCTCAATTTTTTCTCTCAGTAAGTTGATAGTTTTGTTAGTTTGCTCAAGCGTCTTGGTCGTTTGGTGTAGAGCCTTGAGCTCATCGTCTGACAAAGGTAGGTTGCCTCTCTGTTTTTCCCGACTTTCCAAAACATTGTTAACAATTCTCACCGTCGCGATCAAATTATCTACTTGAGTGATGATCCGGTTATTTGTTTCGACGACGCTTCTGGCATCATGTACGAAAGTCACGAGCTTCTCTATCAGTTCCACGCTCGCTGCGATTCCTCCAAGAATATCCATCGTACATAGCGAGACCTGCAGTGGAACATAAAGTGTTGGAAGTGATATGGTACTACCGACAAACCGTGTGATGTGGATACAGAACTCTAAGATGAAGTGGAGAAGAATTGAGATGTGTGGATGGGCGATCAATTCTTAATTTGACCAACCTGTACGAACCGCACAGCCACCACGTTGTCAATCTTTGCTGTCACTGTATTCCTGGCAAGGCGGAATAACTTCCCGCTGACAAGCATGAGTCAAAAACCGAGCAACATCATAGGTGAACTCATAAGCCCAGAAAAGCCCACAAACATTTATTTGGAAGGTGACGCACACATCTTTACTTACTGTTTACTTCGTATATTTCCATCCTATAAGATCGTCAAGGCAAACAATACAATGTAGAGTTCTCACATGGGCCTTAGCCTCACCATTGCGCCATGTATTTTGATACATCTCAAATCCAAAATAACGAAGTGTTCCCAAGTGGTTTGGTGTGTTGGAAATATTCACCGGGGAGCGACCTCGTATTTCAGATCCTGTGATTCCAAGTCTGCGCTCAGCCAGTGATCATATTTGGGGGGTGTAAAGGTCTTCAGGCTCTAGTGAGTCCTTGGGGGCCGTATCAGGAACAAAGATGGCAGCCTGGACGAGACCGGGGTGATTAATTGTCTTTTATGTGGTAGGTAGCCTCAATCTCGAAACATGTTGGCTACCATCACTTTCTTGAATTCTGCACAGCGAGATCTTTAGTACTGATCTTTCCGTGTACATCCATTATGTTATCTGGATCTTCTGAACGGAGGCAGTCGGTACGTACAAGGCTCTTAACATACACTTGAGTTTGCTGACGTTTGACTTTCAAAGCTTCAGGCAGTAAAGGAGCGGAAAAGAGAACCATTCCGGAGATTGCTTGAGAATAACGAACTTGGAATGTATGCTTCATCATCGTGACTGGCTTTGGGTAGTGCCTTTTCTTAAAAATTGAGGCGACACATATATTCGGTACCAAAAACTCAATTTGAAACATAATAAGCCTTATATCCACGGAGAGCTCAAGCTAGTTTGCCGGGTGTATCTGTCGCTTCAATAACGTCAATAGGGGGTCCCTTTCGTTCATATCACGGCTACATGATAACTGACTTTGTCGGGTAGTATTGATTCTCCCCTTCAATGGACAGATCCTGAAAACCAGGATGAAAATGTTCGAAGAACACACCATGCATATGGTCTCGAAAACACCGTTTCAGAAGCCATGCTAGTCCGTGGTGGTCGTTTAGCAAGAGATGAAGAATTGTTTCTATCGGGAGCTGATGTAACTCAGTTCGAGCGAGATGCTCTTGCTAGAGAGAAAACCTCTACCGTATGGCGACAAAGCAAAGAGATGAAGATCATACTTTTGACTTGCTGTGTTGCGGCTGTAGCCCAAGGGTGGGACCAAGCTTCAATAACCGGCGCAAATCTTCTTTGGTATAAAGATATGGGCCTAAGCGCAGACTTGACGGAGCCGGACAAAGTAAAAATAAGAGATGTTTGGATTTTTGGAGGTGTTAATGCTATCACATATTTCGCCGCATGTAGTCTTGGTGCATGGATATCAGATCCACTTAACGAGTATTTTTGGGGCCGCCGAGGAGCATTATTCGTAGCTGGACTCTTCTCTTTTGTTGGCGTAGTAGGATGTGCTTTCTGCCATATCTGGCAAACTCTTTTTGTCTGCAGGCTATTAGTTGGCATTGGTGAGTTATCTTCTCGAAGCCTTCTCTTCCAGAAAATTTGGAGTTGTTTACTTTCAAGATTTTCTTTTGAGAATAATGCTCCTAAAACATCTTGATAGCAAATAATTTTCTTTTTGATTTCATTCCCTTTCTGGGACGTTCTTCAACATGTCGAACTAAACTCAAGATTCTTTACAGGTATGGGAGCAAAGGCCAGTGTAGTACCAATTTTTGAGAGCGAGATCGCGCCCGCTCGAATTCGTGGAAGACTATTAGTGTCATGGCAGACGTTTACTGCATTTGGTATCTTCCTGGGAAACGCAGCAAACCTCATCGTTCGACATTCCTGGCGTTGGCAAACAGCTTCTGGATTTATTCCCGCACTTATCCTTCTCATAATGGTATTCATGTGCTCGGAGTCTCCGCGTTGGCTTATAAAGCAAGGGAACTATCGCAAAGCCTTTGAGGTCCTACTGCGTTTACGTGGAAATGAGTTGCTGGCTTCCCGAGATCTGTATTACATCCACGCGCAAATACAGGTCGAGACAAGCCTCTTCTCCAAGCGCAGTGATACTGAGCACCGGCTAAACACCTTTGGTGACGGAGCTAGTCATGATATGTACCAGGTCAGTGGACATATTCCGGAATTGAGATTTACTAACGACTTTGCAGGTTGAATTCAAGAAAACGAACTACCCTCGGCGAGTAATCCAACTTTTCACTATCAGTAGAAATCGACGAGCAGCACTCGCCACACTTATCGTCATGAGTGCCCAACAATTGAGCGGTATAAATATATTCGCATTCCTCGCAGCCTCCTTCCTGGCAGACGCGAAAATTGTTCAGATAAAAGCCCTCTGGTTATCATTTGGATTTGGAGCCGCTAACTTCATTTTCTCGCCCATTGCCTATGGCTTGATTGACACTAAAGGAAGGCGCTTCCTTCTTCTGGCCTCGCTATTTTGTTGTTTTCCATTGCTGATCGCAACTGGATTTAGTTTAAAAATTGAAGACGAATCAACCAAGATCGGAGTTTTTGCAATGTTCTTGATTCTGTTTACTTTGGCGTATAGCCCTGGAGCAGGAGTAGTGCCTTTTCTATATAGGTAAAATAACTTGAAACTGTTATAAAGACCCCGGTACTGCATCCAGCTAACTCGCAAATAGTTCGGAAGTCTGGCCACTGCTGAGTAGAGAGGTCGGTATGTCATGGGCATGCTTTTGGAACTTTCTTCTGGCAGGAATTTTAGCACTTACCGTTCCATCTCTTACCAAAGAGATTAAACATACCGGAGTTCTCGGGCTTTTCGCAGGATTAGTAAGTGATTTTCAGAACCATTATTCCTCGTGTAATCGAGATTCATGATCCTGCATTTTGCTTATATCCTAGACACATGAAATAGCCAAGACATGCACCTACTAACTTTTTCTTTCCACGTAGGATGCCATAGCATTCATCGCTGTGTGGTTACTAGTCCCTGGAACCGCCGAGGTGACTACACTTGAGGAGATGAATTATGTGTTTGGAGTCCCCACTCGCAGGCACATAGAATATCAGATAAAAACAGTCTTGCCTTGGGTTTTCGGTCGTATTTTTCATCCATCAACTGCGCGAAACCCGGTGCCTCTATATCGGTGGGAGAAAAATCGTCAACGTCTCGCTAAGACTAGTACTAGCGGCGTTGTAGAGAACACGACAGTGAGGAACTAAAGCTAAATGGTTTCAGATTTGTGAGTTGGAAATTCAGCTGGTGTTTCTTTATTTTGGGTTTCTCTTTGTGTGTAGCGTATCTTGACAAGTCTTGCCGGATCATAAATGAATGAAGAAAGGGAAATTACATTGCCTTGAGATCCAATCCATGAGTCTCAACTGTATGAAGTCTGCTGACACGTTGGCTAAAATTCAAGTTGGAGATTATTTCGACAACTCCGAGGTCGAAATCGAGATCCTTGGCAGGTGCATGCCAACACCCCGTGTAACATCTGCTTTCACTCTCCATAATAGCCTCATGTATGCTACAGTTTGCGCCGGAGAATAACATTGTTTTCAGTGGCTTTCGGGAGGCGCGTGAATGCATTTGGAAAGATTTTTCGAGGATTCACTGCTGTTTGATAGCACACAAATCTGGCGCAAAGTGTGACACATAACATCTGGCCAAAGTGCGGAATGAGGCCTCCGGGCCTACTTTGACTTGTAGATGCTTATGCCTCCTTTTGATTCTGAACGGTGAGTTTGTAAATTGGGTTTGAGAGGTCTTGATGTGTCGTTCGATTTGACTCCATGATCGTGGGTGGTATTAATTTCCCACATATCTCCGTATACTTTACCGATTTCAAATAAACTTTACCCGACACCGGATCCACCAACCCGAGCTTCATATGTAGACGACGTGCGCTGCCGGCAGGGAACTGAACCAGATACCGCTTCACCAGGCGTGAATGTGAATGGGTGCTCTATATCATATAATTCGGTTGCTTCCGATTTAAGGGTCAGGTAGATCACCCCACAAATTCAGTATATTAATGAAGTCTATTTCTAGTCGCCTTCTGGACCATAGAAACACCAACCACCGCCGTAGGGCCGATCTGTGGCAAATCCAAATATATCGAAGAAAATTCAAATCTAAGCAATCTGGCTATTCGGACTGACCGACATCTTTGATTGTGTTGGTTGGGTCGAGTTTATGAGGTTTGGTTTATATTGGGAAACTTTCGTGTTGGCCTCAATTAAGCTTCCTAACAGCCTGTAACTTTATATTGACGGATTTTATCCACACTATAGAATACGAATTCCATTCTTTCCAACGTGCTATATAATTCTGTGATATTCCTCTCGTTTCAACCCGTGTATCCACAATAACCCAAATCAAAAGATTTACGCACTTCAAATTGTCAGCGGCATTAGCTGAACTACATAAATTGCCAAGTTGCTCTGCCATAACAACAAACGCCTTCACAATGGTGTATTTCGCTTCCAAACTCGGATTAGCAGCAATTGCTGTTGGTATAGCGTCGACAATACACGGGGTATTATCAGCTCCCCTCGTTGCTAGAGATGTGGAACACTGGGGAAACGGATGTCCTCAAGATGATTCCATCTCGGTTAGAGTAGACGGGAATAGGTACGGGCAGTTCATATTATGATTGAGTCCTGGCTGATGAAATACTATGTAGGATAATATCGAATGTCGGTCGCTTTAATGTCCGAAGCAGCCCCCAGAGTGAGAGGACAGAAGCATGCTCCTTCGCAGTCACCATCGGTGGACAAGCAGGTCGCCAATACTCACCTGTTAACACATGCTATCGCGACAGTCTAGATCTGGACTCTGGCGTCACATCAACACATATTCTCACATATTTCTTCCAAGATCGTACGTTTCTCGGTACCCCCTACGCTATCCTTATCTCTAATTCATCTACTAATCAAATGATATGGGTAGGTGCAAGCGACGTGTCCGAAACACGGCACACGTTTACTGGTCCTGCAAAAGGGACGTTTGACGTTACGGATACTGTATCCGGCTCAGATAGAATCTGGTCAGCTTGTGGAGCCTCTGCCCTACTTGTAGTACAAAATCGTGGTTCTCTCGTCAGTGGTGGGACCTCAAAGACTTTATACTTCAATGATGGAGAATCTGTGACGAACTTGGAATCTAGGAGCTGCTAGGAGATGGACTAAATGTTGTATGTCTATGTCCTTTAAGTTAGTTACCATGTGTATATCATAAGTGTGGTGTCTGTCTAAGTCAGAAGACTCTATAGTTTGTCTGTCATTATCATAAATTATATGCTTTGGCCACCATTTAAGATCCAATAACTACCGGGCTCTTAATATACGCTTCAGTTAAATAAACTTTGCAGTTTACGATTTAGCTTCTGAAATCAACGGACTCTCCTGTTCATCGGCATCGGTCAACAAGTATGACCATGCCAGTGATACAAATGCAACAGGTGTTAGCCACAGCCACCAAACTGCTCCTACGCAAGTCGCCTCCATCCCCCAAGCAAAAACCCAACCTCCAATAACTGGGGCTACCGACTTTGACAAACTCCCCAGCATGTTACCGGCCCCATGCACTGTCCCCAGCACCTCCTTCCGAGGTGATGTATCTGTCAAAATCATGACGGAGCTAGGGATGGCAAAACCACGCGCCATTATCTGTGTAAAAAGGACGCCTACCACTGCTGGCCACCGCCAAATGCTGTGCTCCGGGATAAGTGCGAGAAAAGGTGTAACAAAATATGTCAGAGGAAACATACAGAGTGCCAGCCGCAAGGTTTTGAGCGAACCAAAACGGGTTTGCAGAGGCGGATAAGTGAAGAATTTGAGTACAATACCAATGAGCCCTGTAAGAGAAATGCACAGTCCGAGTGACTGTGGAGAAAGACCAAGACCACCCATGAAAGAGATGGCATTCGTGGGGTTCTCAGTTGAGATTGGGGTGCTGAGAAATACCGAGAAGAGGTGCGTAAAAGCTGCATTGTGAAGTGGCAGTAACGCAAATGAGACCAATGCACGCACAAGATCTCGAGTCACAATCGTAGAGTATAGTGGGCGGGTGGTGTCAACATAACGTTTTTCTTCCGAATCTTCCAGTTGCTCTTCATCATTTTTAATCGGAGAGTAACGATTAAATGAATACATCTGCTGTATCTTCCGAGACAGTTCCACGATATGTTTCGAAATTATTTTCCCTCCAGTATTGCATTCGATTCTACATGGTGCAGTCTCTCTTAATCCGATTATCGCAATAAAGAGGCTGAATGTGATCACTGCCGAGTTTACCACCACAGGGAGGGCATATGGATATTTTATAGTCCATGGAACCCCACCAGAGTTGTTGGCCGTGTTGAAAATGCCACTGTCTCCAAAGAGAAAAGGAAGGTGTTTTACCGGATCTGCTAAAAGCCCACCTAGAGCCATTGCTGCAACTCTCCCGGTATTGAATATTAGTGGCAATAGCAGGAAAGCTCTGGCTCTGTATTTTCTCTCTTTGACGATCTCCGCAGTCATGGTTCTCATCACACTCGTGTTCCCATTTGCAAGCCCCGAAACGCATCTCCAGAACATCAATGCTCCGAAACTCTGTGAGAATCCAAATCCAATATTGGCTAGCACGCTGATGACTAGTCCAAGCACAATCACTGGTTTCCGGCCGTATACATCTGATAGCCATCCCCAGGGTAAGCTTGTGATGAACTGTGCAAGTGGGAATATAGCCACAAGCAGGCCGGAGCGCCGTGCGATTTCAGCATTCGATGATGTATTGGAAGAGGAATTAGAGAAGATATGTTGTAGAAGATAATATATATATGCTAGTAGTGTAGTATTTGAGAGAGGCTCGGAAAGGCGACATGTAGCTAATATGAGCAGTTGCGACTTGTTTGGTAGTGAGCTCCATGACACGGGTGACCTGTTATGAACGGGCTTGTGAATTTTGCGGTCTTCGTGGCCTGCCAATTCTCTCTCTGGACACCAATTTTAGTGTGATAACTTAATCATGGAGGATATAAATTACCACTTAGCAGCGTCTCTTCTTCTTCTTGTCCCCCTTGATTCTCCATATATTCCAAAAGACTTAGTTCCTTGTCTAAAAAATTATCATGCTTCTTTTATCGTTATTATCGTATCACAAGATTGTCTTGTAACTCGCATAATGCTTTCTCGCTCAGTGCAATCAGATCCGTACAATTTGAGAGATTACTGAGTTGATCGCAATGGAAATTGGGAATCGTTTGAGAATTTGACAGTAAAGGATTTGACATGGTTAATCCAATGTTGGAAGCAAACTCCACAAAAGATCTGCCGCCATGCTTGTTCATGATAGAGAGGCAAAAGACTTTCATTTAAATAATACTAGCGGCTGTTTGTGGTTGATGAGCCCTGATTAGTATAATCGACAAGACCGGCCTTTGTATTATTTGATTTGGTAGTCACGGCAAAATTATTGTAGTTTCTTACGACATTTATTCATATTTCGAGGATCAGCCATGAAGCAACAAAACTTATCTTCCTACAAACTTCTCTACCCCTTGAACGATTTGCTTGCGTAAAATTAGAGAAGTACGAACAGGAAGAACCGTGGTACTGGTCGCCAATCGATGTGACACGGCAGGTGTAAAGTTAGCTCAATTAGCCTGAATAGTTGACTCGGCTATTTACCCCCGCAAAAGGGGGAGCTGGTATGGGGGTGGTTCGGCCTAATGCAACTGCCGATTCGAACACTGGCGGAATTGTGGTATTACCTAAGTAACTGGTATAATTGGCCCGTAACTACGGACGTATTGGGTGAAGATTCACAGCAAGTGGAAGAGGCTCTTAGACCTAGCCTGTTCTTGGTGTGGATTTGAAGGCGTAATTTTGAGTATGGTTTGGCCCAATAGCCAAAGCTGAGTTCACCAACACTTTCCAAGAACTACAGTTAGTCAATAATTAGAACGAATACTTCTGATTAATGAGGCGATGCGCTTCGCTGCTCATAAACGATAAATGTAATTATCTTTTTTGTCGTAATCAGTCCTCTGCGAAGTGAGGAATCGCTGGCCCGAAACACTATATATCACCTGCAGTCAAATTGCCTGCCCAACCATGGATCTCACTGAGGTGCCACCACCCTTCATATCATCCGCACCAGGACTCGCCAATCTGCGAGATATAGGAGGCTATCCTGTTTCAGACCACAGCAGCGTGCGGAAGGGGCTCATTTTTCGTGGTCCCGACCCGGCCCCGGTCTCTGGAGCAGGCCTCGAAACACTGCACTCACTTGGGATCACGACATTATTTGACTTACGTTCACAGCAGCAAATAGATAGAGCAGGTGGTCACCGTGATCTAAAAGGTATTCGCCGAATATGGAGTCCTGTGTTTGGACCAGAGGAATATACACCAGAGAAAGCAGCTTTGAGATATGCACAGTATTCGGCACCAGGAACGAAGGTATTTGTTTAATTCAGTTTAAAAAGTCTACCTTCCCCAGTTTAATCTTCTAGTATCCAGAATCTCACATAGAAACAGGATATTGTGGATGCTTTTACTGATATTTTGACTAATGGGACTGAGACGTTCCGATGTATATTGCTGTACATAGCATCTCTACCTCCACCATTGTCTGATTCTCCCGCACCCTCATTCCTTATGCATTGCACAACTGGAAATAACCGAACCGGTGTGTTTGTAGGAATCCTACTTGCTCTACTCCATGTTCCAGATTCGTACAGTATGTTGACCCAGTTTCTGCCTCCAACTTAGTCTCTCATAAAGACCTATCTCGCTCACCAGATTTGGGTTACCGTGAAATATCTTTAAAGGTGCAGATTCTACGTATATATTACTGACTGCAGTCTTAGTTGCAGAAGAGTATGCCTTAAGTCAGATTGGGCTAGCCCCTTCTCGACCAGCAGCCGTGGCCCGCTTGATGAAAAGTCCTGTCTTTGCGGGCGAAGGAGGGAAAGAGCGCTGCGAGAGAATGGTAGGCGCTCGTTCTGAAAGTATGTCAGCGATGCTGGACATGGTACGAATCAAGTGGGGTGGTGCTGAGGGTTATGTTAGGGATTTCTGCAATTTGAGTTCCGAGGAAATAGATAAGGTCAGGGAGGTATTGATTATAAGAAGATAGAATTATATTGTATACGCCTGAGCACTAAAATTAATTTTCACATTATGGGACTTAAAGCGAACTCGAAATAACCCCAGTTATGAGACCATTGGTATCAGGACGGTTTTAACCAGTCAGGAGCACTTCGCTTTCCGCATATTCACTCAATCAATTCTGTCTTGCAACAGAGATATTGCCATTGAGATCTCTCGACCGCAAATTGTCACCTCCTGCTTTTGGAAGCACAGCGGATTCTTCATCATGGTCGGTAGATGTTCTGATCACTGCAACACGGCCGGTATAGTGCTGATCAAAGAGAACATCCATATCTTCGAGGGAGCGATTTTTGGTTTCTGGGTAGAAGTACCAAATTATCTGTGCTTCTATTACTACTATTCTGATTTATGGCTAGAAAGGAGTGTTAATGAGGGTCTCTTACAATAATCGATACTAAGTTCACACACATAAATATGAAATATGTCTTGGAGCCAATCCTATCCATTCCTACTGGCCAAATTTGCGAGGCAATAATAGAGCCAATGGAACCCCCAGATGCTGCCAAATTCAAACCTCGAGCTCTGAAATTTGTTGGGAAGATCCGTAGCACAGTTAGTAGATGCAATAATTTAACAGATGGTATAGTGGCATACCTCAGCACCATAGACCCAAGCTGCAGGTCCAAATCCAATTGAATAGCCGAACGTGAAGAAAAAAATGAATACTACACATGTATAATCTGAAGCATGATTGAGGTTATTAGGATAAGCAAGAGGTAGTGCTCCGTTAATCTATGTGTAGTTAGTTATTGTGCAATTCTGTGAGGACAAGAACCTACAGCTAAGGCAGCACCCATAACCAGGCATCCAATTATCAATGTTATGCGTCTCCCAATTCGATCTATGAGAAACATTTCGATAATGGTGCATCCAATTTTAAGAGTGCTTTCAATTCCTCCCATCATAAGAGCCAAGCGTCTATTAACGCCTAGCTCCATTAATATTGGGATCAAGTAATATTTCATAGCAGTATTTCCACACATCATAGCCATGAACTGTAGAAGCGCTGCACGCCAGAGACGTCTGAAGAGTGATTTGTTGGTAAATAGTACTGTCCAAGATTGGGAAGTTGCAATTCTATGCTCTTCAACGCTGGCTTTAATAAGTTCAAGTTCCTCTACAACCGCGACATCCGAATCATTTGCATCCCTCAGGTATGTAAGTGAGTTTCTTGCCTCCTCAATTCTACCTTTTTCCATAAGCCAGCGGGGTCTGATATGTCAGCTACGGTCAGGAAACACTGGGACGTTTCTACATACGTTTCAGGACAAAACCATATTCCAGACATGAATATCACTGATGGAATATATTGGACCGCTATTGAAAGTCTCCATCCAAGATATTCTCCACGGTCAGAATCCCACCTAGTGAAGCCGTACGCAACCCTTGATCCGTTAATGACGCTCGACGTTGGTAAAACAGGCTCTTACCAAAATGCTCCGGCCAACCCTCCAACTAAGCCAATATGATTCATAACTACATACCTGCCACGATCATACGCTGGTGCTATCTCACTGGAGCGAAAGTCAGTATATTGCACCTCTGAGAGTTGAGTAGTTCAAATC
>Ga0247814_10000507_pt1 | contig 30079 bp, 27 predicted proteins | sample UWRJL179409R1_FD_179947 | JGI IMG/M metagenome (GOLD analysis project Ga0247814, IMG submission 179947) | Plant litter microbial communities from Arlington Agricultural Research Station in Wisconsin, United States - UWRJ-L179-409R-1 | ecosystem: Environmental > Terrestrial > Plant litter >... | reverse complement strand
ACATAGATATGAAAGATATAGCAAAACGTTTTAAAGAAAATCCTTTACTATCGCCATCTGATCTACCTGCAAGCAGAGAAGGACTAGAAATTACCTGCCTTCTGAATCCCGGAGTATTTTGGTTTGAAAATAAAACCTGGTTAATTGTACGAGTTGCAGAAAGACCACAACAAAAAGAAAACATGATTTCTTTTCCGATATTAACAGCAACAGGCACTATTGAAATAATTGAGATTGTAAAAGATCATCCTGATTTAATAGCAAGGGATGCCAGAGTAATTAATTATAACGGAGTCGATTACTTAACGACATTATCGCATCTGAGATTATTATGCAGCGAAGACGGACATCGGTTTTATGAGCCTGAAAATTATCCTCATCTTGTTGGTGAAGGAGCGCTGGAAACTTTTGGGATCGAAGATTGTCGTGTTGCTCTGATCGAAGGAACTTATTATTTAACCTTCACTTCGGTATCAGACAACGGCGTTGGAGTTGGTTTAAGAACCACCAAAGATTGGAAAAATTTTAAAAAACACGGCATGATATTACCGGCACACAATAAAGATTGTGCCATTTTTGAAGAAAAAATAAATGGATTTTTTTATGCTTTGCACCGCCCAAGCAGCGTAGATATTGGCGGTAATTATATCTGGTTAGCCTCATCTCCCGATGGTATTCATTGGGGAAATCACAAATGCATTATTAAAACCAGAAAAGGATTGTGGGATAGTAAAAGAGTTGGGGCAGGAGCTGCTCCTATAAAAACAGACAAAGGCTGGTTAGAAATTTATCATGGCGCCAATGAAAATCATCAATATTGTTTAGGAGCTTTTTTAATGGCTCTCGAAGATCCTTCACAAATAATTGCAAGAACGCGTGAGCCCATTATGGTGCCTACTACACATTATGAATTATGCGGATTCTTTGGCAATGTAGTATTTACAAATGGGCATATTGTTGAACCTGATGGCGATACTGTGACTGTTTATTACGGAGCTTCTGATGAATTTGTTTGTGGTGCACAATTTTCGATTAAAGATATTTTCTCACTTCTACAATCTAATGCTTTATAAAAAAGAAGCTGTTGATTGGATTATAATTCCAATCAGCAGCTTATAGTAAACATTACTAGCAAGTTTTCAGGATGCTTATTACTTCCAGTAAGGTTTTATGATTTTGTTTGCTTTGCGGCTCAAAATCAATACTACAATAGTTCCAAGTGCACAAAAAATAATGGCCTGTATGGAGCCTTCAGGACCAAATGCTCCACCGGTAATAAATTCCGGACCCTGGATTTTGGCTTCTAATAAACTGTTTGTTTTTTCGTTTCCGGAAGTGATCGCGCCAAAAATCCCTGATTGAGTAAAATTCCAGGCAAAATGTAAAGCAATTGGCATCCATAAATTACGGCTATAAATAAAAGCAGCCCCCATCAAAAAACCTGCAATAGTTATGCAGATACTCGAAATCAAAGTGCTGTGAGGATTTGCCAAATGTAAAACGCCAAATAGTAGCGACGAAATTGTCAAAGAAACATAACTTCCCAGTTTTTCTTCCATAATTCTGAATATAATGCCTCTTACCAAAATTTCTTCGATAATGGCAACGGTAAACATAAGCGCAAACGGAATCAGGATAAACGAAACAGGGTTGATGTTGATGACGCTGTAATTTCCGTTGAGGTACATTACTAAAATAGTAAGCGATTGCAACATAAAACCAATTGAAGTACCAATTATAAGATTTTTTGCAAGTCCTTTTACAGCAAACTCCGTTACAGCTCTTTTGTCATATTTTTTAAAGAAAAGAATATAACTCAAAACGCATGATGCCGAAACAAAAAGTCCTTTGAGAAGATTTCGATAGTCTTTATCAAGCGAAGTTAAATCCAGTAATTTTACGGCAATTTGCTGACCAATAATAACAACCGCCAAAAAAGTCAATAAGGCAAGAATAATTTTAGTTATTGGAGAATTAAAAGTTCTTTGTTTTAAAGTAAGCGTTTCCATCAGATTATATTTTATGATTTATGATGAAGCAAATGTAAATCGCCTTAAAACCAAAAAATAGAATGAAATTTGCCTCCCTTATAATTTTTGAAATTGCTTGGGTAAAAATCCCGTTTGATTTTTGAATGTTCTGATAAAATGACTCTGATCTGCAAATCCGCATTGAAAACCAATTTCGGTCAAATTAATTTGGTTGGATTCTATCAGCGAAAGCGAACGGTCAATTTTTATACGGCGCATATATTCACCTAAAGTACAGCCAAAGTATCGAGGAAAATGCTTGGATATCGTGATCGGATTTAAGTTTAAAACCTGGGCCAGATCCTGCAGGTTTGGATTTTCGTTCCAGCAATCATTCAGTAATTCGTTTAAACTCTTTACCCAAAATGGACTTTTTTCATATTTTTCCAAATGCATATTAGCATTAGATAATTGTGCAAATAGCATATTAATCGTATCGCCGGAAAAAGAATCTGCTACTATCGATTCTTTAAAAATCTTCAGGATCAAAAATTTAGTAAGCGTAGTATTTCGGGTAGATTTCTCGATAATAGCTTCAGAGATTTGCAGCTCTTTCAGCAGATTTTCTTCTATTTCAATATTAATATTTTTAGAAGGAAAAAGAGTATCCTGATTAAGATGCAACTCGTCGCTGTGATAAAATAATAAAGAGCCCGGGCCTACAACGGTACTGGAGTTTTTTCGTTTTTCGGCCGTTCCGCCTTTCAGGAAAAGCGTTATGTGTGCATTATTATGCGAATGCCATCCTTCGTAAACCTTTTGCTGATACTCCGTTTCGACAACCGCAATACCTTGATTGTTGTTGAAGATATTTTTGGTATTACCCAAATATTTTTCTTTTTCGAGTTCGAACATTTTCCAGGATTATCAGTGGTATTTACAGCAACCAAATTACTACATATTTTATAAAAGTAAAAAAAACATTCTTTTTCGATTCAGTTAGCGTTTCTTTTCTGCATATTTTGTAAGAGATTATAGCTTAATTAAAATATTTTGTAATTATTAACGGTTGAAACTTAGCTTTTATGTATAAAATTTAATTGTTTTGTAACAAAAATAAATTGTAACAACTAATTTATTAAATCATTAAATAAATATTATGAATACATTTTCATTCAAATCAGTGCTTGCTGCTTCGGTTTTTTTTCTTGGAGCAACTGGCTGTTTTGCACAAGACATTTTAGTGAATTCGCTAAAACTCAATGCAAGCGAAAAAAGTAAAGAAAACTTTAAATTCACTGACGTAATCAATTTAGGAACTACATCTGTAAAACTTCAGGGTTCGTCAGGAACATGCTGGAGTTATTCTACTAACTCTTTCTTAGAGTCAGAAATGATTCGTTTAGGAAAACAGCCGGTAGAATTATCTCAAATTTACTCTGCAAGAAATGTGTATGTAGAAAAAGGAGTAAATTATGTACGCATGCACGGAGCAGTTACTTTAGGTGATGGTGGGGCTTTGCATGATGTAATAAATATGTATAAAAAATACGGAACCGTACCAAGAGAAGTTTACACAGGATTGAACTACGGAACTGATAAAAATAAATTTGGAGAAATGGCAGCGCTTATAGAAGGTGTTCTAGCGGCTGTGGTTAAAAACCCGAACGGCGAATTAACGCCAAACTGGAAAAAAGCTTACACTGCAGTTATCGATTCGTATTTAGGAACCGTGCCGGAAAACTTTACTTACAAAGGAAAAAACTATACGCCACAAACTTTTGCTAAAGAAGTAGTAGGAATTAATCCTGATGAGTATGTAGAAATTTCATCGTTTACAACCTCTCCGTATTACGAAAAAACAACCATGATGGTACCGGACAACTGGTCATTTGATCAGGTTTACAACGTAAAAGTAAACGACATGACAGATGTTATCGACAATGCTCTGAAAAAAGGATACACAGTAGCCTGGGCAACAGATGTAAGCGAGAAAAGCTTTAGCTGGAAAAATGGAGTAGCCTATGTACCAACAAAGAAATTTGATGATATGACTGCCGAAGAAAAAGCAGACATGTTTAACGGGCCAAAAGCGGAACCTGAAATCACGCCAGAAATGCGTCAGGCTGCGTTTGATAATTACACCACAACAGACGATCACGGAATGCACATTATTGGTCTTACAAAAGATCAAACCGGAAAAGAATATTACATCGTAAAAAATTCATGGGGAGCAACAAACGACTACAAAGGATATTTGTTTGTGACTAAAAACTTTGTGAAATATAAAACAACTGCCTTAATGGTAAACAAAGGCGGAATTCCAACTGACCTTGCTAAGAAATTAGGAGTTTAGTTTTAGACCGATTTTAAAAATATAGAAAAGCGCCGCAAGAAATTGTGGCGCTTTTTGTTTTATGTTGAAATAGCAAAAATAGTAGCACGTGTTTTTTATATTATTTTAATTCCAGTCTCTTTTTATGTGTTTTATTTCTGAAAAACAGCACTTTAACGATTTTTAAGGTTGTTTATGAGGATAATAAAATAAAAAAAAGAACTATAAGTACCTTTGATAAATTAATCTAATCATCATGAAAACTTATGCAGTTAAAATTACAACAATTGCATGTGTTTTTTCTTTGAGCTGTTTTGCACAGCGTGCCACTTCAAACACTCCTGTCATTGCGCCAATAGCAAATGCACATTCACAAACTGACAACAAATCTGGTGATGATCTTGTATTGGATTACTATCATGTAGAAGAAACCATTAATATGTCTTTTGGAAGAAGAGTTACGAAGTACGATGTTTCAAAACTGGATATGGTAAATACCTATGATCTTGGGCCAAATAACATCCGAACCGTTACGGCTGTATATAGAAAGGCAAAAGTAAAACCAACGGAAATTGCAATGTTATCTAAAACCATTAAGGACACCGTTATAAGTATAAAACCGGTAAAAGTTGAGGTGATTCCACCGGCCCAAAAAGCAAAATACCTTACGGTAGATCTCACCAAAACCTATATGAAAGTGGTGGACAAAGGTTATGCTTCTGCTGAAATGCTTAGAAAAGTTGGAGACAAACATTATTTTAATGGCGACATGACGGAAGCTGCCAAATTTTATGCGCAGTTACTGGAGTTGGCTCCAAATTCAGAAGCGTCTTATTATTACAGATATGCACAGTCATTGAAGGAGACCGGCCAAACAGAAAAGGCCAATGAGATGATGGTGTTATTTGAAAGCAAAAACCAAAATAACAGAATTGCGAAAGAATAGTTCCACGTATTCTTAGAGCAAGAAAAAGACTATCATGGAAGTGATAGTCTTTTTTTTATTTATTCTTCAGGTGAAGTCTATTTTCCTTTTAATGCTTTCTCCAAATACTCTACTTTTTCTTTTTCAGCCAAAAGCAAGCGTTCGTAAAGTTCTACAACTTTATCAAGTGGATTAAATGAACAGTTATGATTTACTACAGGTCCGCTATTAATAACAGATCCCTCGTAATTATTTTGAATATTGTTTAAAACCGCTTCTTCAGAGAAATTCTTAATTCCTTCAACAGACACGCCTAAAACTTCAGCAATTGCCTTTAGTTTTTCCTCATCGATTGTTTCACTGTTTTCAATAGTAGAAATAGCCTGTTGGTTGGTTCCTAAAGCCTGTGCTAATGCTTCTTGTTTCATATCTCGAAGTTCACGAATACGGCTAATTTTTCGCCCTATATGATTTGGTTTTGTTAGTGTGCTCATAAGTCAAAGATATTTAAAATTCTTGAGAAAGTTATTTGTGTTTTTGCTATTGCGGGATTAGACAAAAATACAATTTTTCTCACAGGTGGAAATTGAAAGTATGTTTCATTTGTGTGAAATGTTGGAGGTTATTAAAAGACTATTGTAAAATAAGCTTCTCTTAGAGTTAATTTATCGAACCATTTTGAATTAATGAGTTTTTAGAAGGAAATAAGAAATTTAAAGTGTTAGTAGACAAAATTTGAATTCAAAAAAATTATTTAAAATTAAATTTAACCTCGAGTTAAATAAAATCATTAACTTTATTGAAGAAATTATAAATGGGCTGTTTTGTTGTTATATTTAAAATAAAGTTCTTAATATTGTGAGAAATAGATTTTTAAAATGATAAAAAGAATACATGTCCATGCGTTCATCCATGCAGGTTTAACTTTTATAACAGGTTTATATATTACGTCCATTAGCGATAATAAACTTATTTTCGTTGATAAAATATTATCTGATGAGGCTAAAAAATACATTTTTTCTCATTCGATCTGGGCATTAATAATATTAGGAGTATTAACGCTCATTAACTATTTTGTTTCTCATTGGTCAACAATGAATAAAAACGAAGGACAGTTGTATGATAACATGTGTCAATCAGTTTTTGATAATTTTATAAAATGTGAGCAGACGTACCAAAATTCTGATTTTAGAGTTTCATTATTTAAAGTTAGTCATGGTTTGTTTTTAAAAGATGGAATTTGGTATAAGCCAAGTTTTGGAACTTTGCTTAAAAATGTTGGTAGATATCAGACAACCCAAGAAAAAAAATTAAGTACTATTAAATTTAGACCAAATGAGGGGTGTGTCGGAATTAGTTATTTAAATAATCTAGTTCTTTTTGAAACTATTGTAAATCCATTTAATCCATTTAATCCAGATATTTATTATGAAGAAAATCTACAAAAATATAATATGCCGAAAAGGAAATCACAGAGGCTTAAAGCAAAATCTTTAAGTTTTGTTTGCTGTCCCATAAGATACTTTAATTCGGACGAATTATTTGGTGTAGTTGTTGTTGATTGTATTTCTCCATACCATTTTGCAGGGAGTAATTTTAGATTAATTGAAGATACGATAAATAATTTTAGTGTATATTTTAACAAAAAAAATTAGATATGATGACAACTGAAGAAACAAAAATTGATAAATTTCAAGCTGTTGTTAATGATGAATTTAATAAGTCTTTCAAATTAAAAATTGATGGTAATGAGTATCAATTTGCAATTAGTAAACAAGATATACCAAAAATAACATCTTATAAATTTAATGATGGTACAATGATGATCGTTATAGAGGATAACATTTATCATATTGATACTGAAAAAATCTTTAAACTTATTTCTGATGACGAAGGAAAAAAAGCTGCAGTATTTAATTTTTCAAATAAAGATATTGCCTTTTCAAATAAAAGAAGCTATTGGAAAAATATTGTAGATTTACAGGACTCTTTTACGCAGCCTAAGGAAATAATAAGTTTCATAAAAAGTAAAAAACTTGTTCATGCCTTCTTAGAAATTATTAAGAATATAACAGATAAGGACATTAAAGAAGCAGTTCTAAAAATTGAAAACAGATAATTAAATACTCTGAGATTAAATAGTTTATAAACTAAAAGTTCTTTATATAAATTTATAATGCTGGTGAGATTATTCACTGTAATTGCTATTTTTGTGCTTTAAAACAAACTTTCAAATATTTACAATGAATCAGACGCTATTAACAAGATTATTTAAATCTATCGAGGGCAGTAAAGAACAGCCACTAGTAAGGATAGCTTATACCATTATAGATGATGAGAGGAAAAAAGGGCATACAAAGCTCGCTGATAAACTTGATACAATTTTGGAAGGTAATTTGGCGAAAATTTTAGAGCCTCAACAGAATCCAACTTTAAAACTAACAAAAAACAGAGATGGTGTTTTTACAATTCCAGCAGATAGAAGGTATAAATTGCCTTTGGCTACACATATAGAAAATGATTTTTTAAGACATAATATGGTGCTTGCGCCAGCGGTTGAAGAGAAAATATTAAGGATTGAAAAAGAATATGTTGCGAAGGAAAGATTGGCTCATCACGGTTTAAGACCAAGACAAAAAATACTCCTTTATGGTAGTTCTGGATGTGGTAAAAGTATGACAGCAGAAAGAATAGCATGGGATTTAGGGCTGCCCTTTTACAAAGTTCGTTTTGATACGATAATATCATCTTATCTAGGAGAATCGGCTTCAAATTTAAATAAGTTGTTTGAAAGTCTTGAAAAATATCCTTGTGTACTTCTTTTAGATGAATTTGATATTATAGGGAAACAAAGAGATACGAAATCTAATGATGTAGGTGAAATTCATCGTATTGTAAATATAGTTTTAGGCTTATTAGAAGAGTATAATGGACAAGGTATATTGATAGCAACAACAAATTTGGAAGGTAGTTTGGATAAGGCATTATTTAGAAGATTTGACGAAATTATTGAATTACCTAAACCTAACGAAAATGAAATTATTGATCTATTGAAAATAACATTTTCTGCTTTGAATTTAAGTAAAAGTATTAAACTTAAGGATTATGCAAAAAATATGAATGGATTATCATATGCTTTAGTTGTTAAAATTGCAAACGATGCTGCTAAAAAATCAATTATAAATTCTCACAAAGAAATTTCTGCCGATGATTTGAATAAAGCTTTAGAAGAAAATTTGGCTTTTAACAAATAAAATATGGAGAGATTTCCTCATTTAAAATTCCTTCAAAAGGTTGTTGGAAAACCTCGTTTTCATGGAGGAGGTGAACAGAATGCTCTTTCAGTTGAAAACAAAAACAATAGACATGGTCACTATGGTTATTTATCTGGCCAAACATCTCAAATAAAATCTGATTGGCAAGTTGAAATAGGCAAAAGACAACAACTCGATTTAGCTCCTTTGGATGCCGATATAATTCCAATTTTTTTAAAAATAAACCCTGATTTAATAACTTATGACTTTGACTTAAAACAGTTCGGTATTGAGATCATTTCCCAAGAAGAAGAAGGATATATTATAGGTGCCTCATTAGACAGTTTTACTTCATTAGATGAAAAGATAAATAAGTTCGTAAATCAGCAACATGGAGGTGCTAAAATTGCTGATTTTTGGGAAATAATTAATGGAAATCAGTGGAAGCCCGAACATGTACTTTCAGATTATTTAAAATCTATCTGGAGTGATATTAGTGAGGATGGGGTGTATAAAGTAGAGATTGGTATTGCTTTTGATAAGCCTATCGGAAATGCACCAGATCCGACTAGTCGATATTATGAAAGAAACCTTCAAAGATATAATCAGGAATTAGTAGAAAGAGATAATCGCTTTTTTGAACGTCAAGATGAATTTGAAGCTTTTATTAATCATTATGGTGAATTGACAAGTGATATTATAAGTCTTGCAGATAGTTTTTGCTGTGAAGTTGAAATTACAGGAAAAGGATTGAAAGATTTAGTATTTAATTATCCTTTTGTATTTGAAGTTTCAGAAACGGATGAAGTTGTTGGTGTAAATAGTGAAATAGATGAGGTGGGAACAATTGAATTTGAGGTTATGGCTCCAGATTCAACTTCTCCAGAAGTTGGTGTAATTGATAGTGGTATAATGGAAGGACATAGTTTTATTTCCTCTGCCATAATTAATGGAAATTCAAAATCTTATATTGATGGAGATAATTCGACGGCTGACCATGTTAGAAATGGAGGGCATGGTACAAGAGTAGCAGGTGCAATTTTATATCCCTATGGTGTAACTTCGATAGAATCGCCATATCAACTACCTTGTTTTGTTAGAAATTTAAGAGTGTTAGATGGAGAGAATAAGCTTACTCATAAGCTGCCAGCAGAGCTTATGAAGCTTATTGTTGAAGATAATGAGGATTGTAAAATTTTCAATCTTTCCATAAACTCAAGCGTTGCTTCTCGATTAAAACATATGTCTTCTTGGGCAGCAACTATAGATACTTTAATAAATCAGAAAAAAGTAATTTTTTTGATATCATCAGGAAATCTAACAAAAGATGATATTAGAAATTATATTAATCAAGGGAAGAATTATCCAGTTTTCTTAGATGAGTCATGTTGTAGGATTGCAAATCCAGCTCAAAGTAGTTTTGCAATTACTGTAGGATCTGTAAATCATATGCACTTTGAAGATGATGATTTTGAATCTTTGGGAGCGCAAGATGAGATTTCTGCCTTTTCAAGAGTAGGTACCGGTATTTGGGGAATGATTAAACCAGATGTTGTTGAGTATGGTGGGGGGCTGTTGCTCTCTAAAACTGGAAATTTAGTTTCTAATAAAAAATCTATTTCACCGGAACTTATTCGTTCTACTTTGAATGGGGGGTCGGCAATTGGGAGCGATGTTGTTGGGACTTCATTTGCAACACCAAAAGTTGCTCATATTGCTGCTCAGCTTTTAAAATTATACCCAGATGAGGACATAAGTCTATTAAGGGCTTTAATTATTCAAGGTGCAAGATTACCAAATTCTTTTTTTGAAAACCCTACAAGGCAAAGTATAAGATATTTTGGCTATGGAATACCTTCACTTGAAAGAATTACAAACAATACTCCTCAAAGAGTGACCTTTTATAATGCACAAAATATTAGAGCTGAAGAGGGACATATTTATTCTTTGAATATCCCTGAGTTTTTAAGATCTCCTGCAGAAGAACATGATATTTTAATTGAAGTGACATTGTCATATACTGCAAAAGTTAGGAGAACCAGACAGAAAACGAAATCTTATCTATCAACTTGGTTAGATTGGACAGCTTCAAAAGTTGGAGAATCATATGACGAGTTTAAGGATTTTGTCCTTAAAGAAATCGAAGAAAATGAGACTGTTTATGATAAAGATATAAGAAATGCAATGGCTGGCTGGAATTGGAAAATAAAAAGCGATAGTAGAGGTATTGTCGAAGGCATAAGCAGAAACAATAGCACTGTTCAAAAGGATTGGACGATTATTAAGTCACATGAATTACCAAATGATATAAGTTTTGCTGTTAGAGGTCATAAGGGATGGGATAATTCTCATGAAGAAGTTTCTTACTCATTAGTAGTTTCAATTGAAATTTTAAACTCGCATTTAGAAATTTATGAAGCTATTCGAATTGAAAATGAAATTGGAATTGAAACCTAAATAATGTAGTAAGTAATTTTTTCTATTCTGAACATTTTTTCACCTAGTAATATAAAGACAATGATAATTTTCATTGTCTTTTTTTTTTTGTTTTTGAAAGTAAGTTTTTAGAAAATTCCAAAGATCGAAATATCAGGATTAGAAAAATTAATACAGAAATGCCTTAGGAGGTATGAAAAAAAAAACAAGCCACTCTTTCGAATGGCTTGTCTAGTAAAGCTCCCCCTCTTGGGCTCGAACCAACCCCGATAGCTATCGGGGCTCTGATTAACAAGACCATTTGGAGTAAATATCAAAAAAAAAATACCACTTACGTATGTAAGTGGTATTTAGTAAGCTCCCTCTCTTGGGCTCTTCTTATAAGGTTTTATCGCCAATAAATCAGTGCTTTAAGTTGTTTATATTTTTTATGTTACCGAATTGTATGCCTTAATTATTAGATTTTGTATTTTTTAGAATTTTTTTTAACTATTCTTTTTAAGAAGCAAAAATAAAGTTATTTATCATCTCTCAAATCATATAGTGTAGCTTTCTTTCCATTGTTTAACATTTTGGCAAGAGAAATTTCGTTATCATTTATTATAAAAATTTCTCTTTTACACTTGTTATTTTCAATCAGCAAAAAATATTTATCGTTCAAGAAAGTAACAAATTTACCAGTAATTACTTTATTGTTATGATTTAACATAATCTCAATATCATTTTCGTAATTTGCAAGTAGTGCTTTTGAATCATTGTTAGCTTTTAAGTTATAGAAAATAAAAGACATAAAATATATACCTACGATGATAATCATCATAAATTTATTTTTAGTTACAGTACCAAGCTTATCTTTAAATTTTTCAGGAATTGTATAAAAAACAAAAAACAATATAATGCTTAGAATAATTATATTAAAGATTTTGTTAATGTCCTGAATATAAACAAGCATAAATAAACCTAATAGCATGCTAAAAAGACCATCGGTCAAGTAAATTGAATCTTTATCTTTTAGTGAATTAACTTGTTCAATTGATTTATAAAAACATATTAAAATATATGCTATAGTTGTCCAAGTGGTAGATATAATCTTTTCAAAAGGGATTTCTATAAATGAACTATCAATATTTAATTTATTTAAATATGTTTCCCAATACAACCAACCAAGCTGATATAAGAGAATACCACCAATTGAAATTAATGCGGCATAATTAATTACAATTTTCTTTATAATTTCAGCATTGTTTTCAACTGTCTCAGTTTTTGCAATTTCTTCAATCATTATTTACCATTAAGTGCATTAAACTCATTAAGAAAATCTTCATATACATCACTGATTTTATATGTTTCATATTCAAGATATTCTAATCTTTCTTTGTCAGTTTTTAATGCTTTTAATTTTGAGTCCTCTTTTGCATCCCTTGCTAAATCACCAATCGGTGTTTCTTCTTCAAGTTTCGAATTAATAAATTGTAATAATGTCATTGTTTGTAGTTTTAATGGTTTTATTCAAAATTATAATCTTCATTCTTTTCAAGAATTTTTTTCATCATTTCGATAACTTGATTAGCAGAATTAGTTTGTAATGAGCTGTTATTAAAAACACGAAATTCAACCTTAGTATTTATAAAGAAAGAATTTATTCTACTTCTTGGAAAGGTAATATTAAAGCTTAAAGCATTTAGAATTTCATTTGGAAATATTGGAGAAACTATATTAGTAGATAAAGTGTGACCATTTTCAAGGCTACTATTTACGTCATAAAGTACTTTACCGGTAATTTTTGTTTGATTAATACTTTTTATATTGCTTGCAACTTTATATTTTTCGCCAACGTAATTACCTTTGTTTGTTACTTGAATATTCTAAATAAAAATTATCACTATTAGCTAATTTAACACTTAAACTCTCAATTTCAACATTACTTTGACTAATTCTTAAATATGAGTCTCTAACTTCATATTCTTCCATTGGTACTGATTTAAAATTAAATCTGCGGTAATATTTATTGTCAAAGCTATTGATATGTGGGGTATTAGAAGATTTCGGAATTTTTACAACATAAATAGTTTTACCTATCTCATCACCAAAACGCACCAGAATAATTAATATGCTATGAATTCGTTGCTGTATGTTAGATGTAATTTTATTTTCTAACCATTCTTTGTTATACTTTTTGCCGTCAACAAATGATAGTTCCGTTGCAATATGGTTAATTTCATTAATTCCATAAAAAATCGAACCACCATCTGAGTTTGCAAATGCACTAACATCTTTTGAAATTTCTTTTCCATCACCTGATGATAGTGCCCTAGCGCCTTTAAAATCAGTATTAATTGACTCTTCTGTTCTTGAATTAATTATTGCTAGTATATTAGCTTGACTGAATTCTGTTTTATCTAGTATGTTTGACATAATCTTAGAAGAGTTTATCTTTGTTGAAATCCCACATTATAAATGTATCAGCTTTGATGTTTATACAATCACTTTTAGGGAATATTAACGATTTATCTTGTATATTGTCAAATAAAAAAAAGTAGTTCGAAGTGTTTCCAATTAAATAGTATCTTTTGCTCTTTGTATCATAGTTTTGGTCTTTATAGGTAAAAGAGAAAAATTCCATATTACCTTCCGTTAATTTAAAAACACGTCCATTTTGAATATCTTGTTGTTTATTTAAAATTTCATTGTAGTAAATTAAAGGTTCAACAATAGTAAGACATACAAATGAAATTATTAGTAGGCGTAATACGTCCAAATATTTTTTTTCACTATAAGATTTATATAGAAAAATTAAAAAAATAAATAATGATAGGAGCGACATAACTTTTTTAAAGATTATAAAAAAGATAGTACTTAGAAATAAAAATATAAGTAACTGAATAAAAAAAACGGTATAATTTTGTATTTCATTTTTTGAGTTAGTAGGCATAAAGCCTACAAATATGTATAATAAAAAAATAACAACAAAAGTTATTAGATAATTAAAAAATGATACAAAGGTATCTTGAATAGAAGAATAAGTTAAAATACTTATTCCAAAACATGCATACCAGACACAATCTTTAATTATTGAAAATACAAAAAGAGTGCTTAATATCCAGTTTTTATTTTTACTGAAATATTTAAACAAATTTCTTAATAAAACTAAATTTCTATGCATTCACGTTGGTTTTTACTTAGTAGCAATATACAAAAAATAGAGCCTATAAATTAATTGGATTTTCATTCTAAAATGTTTTGGCAAGTGTCATGCTCTTGTCAGTATTTACCAATATATTTATTATTGGAGAAGAAAATAATGTCTTTATTTTTTTCTAATTTTCAAAGATTTTACTTGATTTTTGAAAATTAAAAAAAAATTGAGCATGTATTTGTTGAAGGTAGAGGAGAAAAAGATTTATCTGAAATATGGATTACCCCGAGCGATAGCGAACAGACAAAGCAAGTCCTCCCAGATACAAAATCAACTTTTCACTAAGCGAATTGTCTAAATCCGTTTTAATAGTTATTATAGCACGTGTTATAGTGGAGGTAAGACCTTATAATAAAACAGCATAAAATCATCTGAACCATTGTGCATTCTATGCCATTTTTTATTACTTTTAATATTGCACTGTATATCAAAACGTTGCGAAACTTGTTTTTCAGTAATTTTGATTACGGCTTTTTTTCCTTCAGGTCTTGGTTCTCCAAAGTTTTTTGTTGAAGCCCAGCTGATTGTATACTCGTCTTCATCAAAACTTGGGTCAATTTCAATCTCTAAGGCTATTGTATCGCCAACTCTTAAATTATATCTTGGATTGTCTAAGAAGTTCATCATAATGCCACCATCATGTACGCACCCCATTTGATTACGATAAAACACATTCCCGAATGAATCTGTAACTTTCAATATTAAAGGAACATTATATTCATTGTCCATATTTTTTTCAGTATAATATTTTTTAATTGAATCAATTATATCGTTTGAATAGCAAATTATTTGTTCTGCTTGCCTAATACTTATAGGATTTGCATGTGATAGTGCGTTTCTGGCAGGAACTAACCGCATCATAAATGTTCTTGCTTCCGTTTGACCATCAGGAAAAGCTAGATTTAGAGTTTCTGCGAAATGATTTTTATATAGATTGGGATTGCAAATAATATTTATTGCATCATCTAAAAGAATTGCATCAACAAGTCTTGGGTATCTTTCTGGTTCATTTGTTTTGCGGGAACGTAAAGATTTAGCAAATTCTGATTTAATTAATTTATTTCCATGTTCATCAGAATAATTTATATAGTCGCCAAATTTTTTACTTAGTGTTTCATCTATAATTCTGCGAAGCCAATATTCAAGCGATTCTAATCTTTCCTTACATATTCCTCTTATTTCAACATCGTTTAATTTGTAATACATAGTTTCTTAAATATGTTCTATAACGTCCTAGCTACTACAGCGGGTTTGGGACTAAATTAAGCCAATTCTTCGGATTTGCCAAACCATCCCAAATACAAAATCAACTTTAAATTAAGCCAAAATACATAAATTGCTTGTAGCGTGTGTTAGGCGTCGTTATTGTTTTGGAATTTTTGGAAACTTCACAATTTTACCCAGCCCATTATAGATTGCGTCCCTACAGTTCTTTTTAAATTCCTCATTTTCATTTTCACGTAAATATTTTATAATGATAAATAAATCTGAGGTTCTCACAAGTGCAATTTTTTCTCTTTCAGCACCAATTTTACATTTCTCAGTAAAATCTAATTTTCTTGTTTTTGGTTCTAACAATCTTTGCGGGTTACCAAATAATATTCCGAAAGCTTTTTCTTGGACTTCATCTCTTGCAAAATCAGCATTTAATGATTCAAGTAATTGTCTGAATTTAGTTATGTTTATATCTTTTGTATCCTTTCCTTCACACTCTCCAATAAATCTGTGTTTTTCTGGACTAATTATTACTTGATCAAGTTCAAGAATACCGTCGTTATAATTTTCAGCTTCGTAACCAAGAGTTATAAGAGCTTCAGTGACAGAATCCTCTAATGGAGTTCCTGTTTCAAAAAGTAAATCTTTTATTTTATTTTCTTTTACAAACTCATCTTTCAATTGAATGATTTTTTCTGTAATTTCTTTTATTTTTCGATTGTGAGTTTCAATGGATTCATTGATTAGCAATGCATTTTTTGTAGAAAATTCGTTTTTGTTGGCCCATTCTGGAATTGGTGTTTTTGCGGAGTCCAAAGAAATTTTGCTATCAATATCAATTAAACATTGAATTAAAGAGTTTCCAAAACTTACTGCCTCTTTTGACCAAATATTTATGTCATTTTCTTCGTCATATTCAATAAATTTTTCATTTTCATATTCTAGTTGAGGCAAAGTGATTAAATATCCATTTCCAACTCTATTAATTGAACCTAAAACCTTGCTTTTATCCTTTCCTGTATAAATTACTTCACTAGAATCAGTATTCTCTAAATATGCTTTATATGTTAAATATTGACCGAATTTTTTATTAAAATCACTGAATAACTGATTTCCAAAAAAATTGATTTTTTCACCTGATGCTGATGTAATTTTGCCAATATTGATTGGTAAAAAGTCGTAGTTTGATGATGATGTTGTATTATATGTATTATGTCCTTTTCTGGGCGAAGTAACATTTATTGCTAGGGAAAAAGATTGTTTTTGATTTAAAAATAAAAATACAGTTTTACCCAGTTCTAGCATATCAGACAATTCTTTTTTTAAGTGCTTAGTGTTTTCTACAAATTTTTCAGATGTTGAAACATCATAGCATCCGCCACCTGCTGAAAAACTTATCCATCCATAACCATTTGGACTTATTGCTTCAGGTGAAATAGCAATAATATCGGCATCCATTAATGAAATATTAGAAGCAAAATCTTTTTCAAGATTTGAAAAACCAGGGATTTCAAATCCCATAGTGAGGATATCTTTTTTCATTTTATAAGGTTGTGTTGTAATCCAATTAAAGTTTTATTATGCTTTGTAAATCAAATGTTTAAACAGCTGTTTTTTAAAATAACTCCTTCCATTTCTTCACTTTTCCGCCGGTAGCTTAAGTGGTCAGGGAGTCTAAAGGAATGACGCCTAAATGTTCTCGCGCTACTAGCAGTTTGGGACTAAATTAAACCCATTATTCGGATTTACAAAATTATAACAAATACAAAATCAAGTTTCCTTTGTGCTTTTTACCCAAATCCGCTGTAGTCTATTAGCAACAGTATCTTTTATTCAAATAGTTTTTTATTCACCACAATTCTTTTAGCTTCATCAACTATATATATATTACAGCTTTGGTTTGGACATAAAAGATAATAAAGAGGCTTTTACACCGTCTTTAATTTTAAATGAAATAAAAGATCCTAATCACCATAGCATGTTATTATTATAGGTAGGGAATAGAACTGTTTATTTACAGAAATCAGTATACTATTTTTTTGTTGTATTTGGTGAAAAAAGTGTCCACTTTTCTTTTTCTCATGTTGAGTTATATATAAAATGATTAATAATGTCCATTTTCAGTTAATAGCTTAGAAGTACAAGCATCTACTGTTGTGAAATTTATTTTTTTGTTCTGGGGTTATTAAATTAAAAAATCCACCTATTTAGAGTGGATTAAATTTATTACTGATTTTTTTTGTGAATAGCGAACACATTTAACAAGTTTAAATATTAATTTTCTTCTTTATATCATGATAAACTTTCATCCAAGCTTCGGACTTATGTTGCCATTGTTCAATTGGTAATAAATTGTTATCGGGACCTTGTGGAATAAAATAATATTCTCCCATTTTTATCTCAGTCATTTTTCCTTCATCACCTGTAACATTTAATTTTAAATCAAATATTGAAGAACTACTTAAAACAATAGGAATAATATCACCTCTTCCTTCTACTTTTTTCTTCATTGCTAATTGTAACTCATTATCGTATATAAAATCTGATGCGATAAAATCTTGACTTATTAACAAAATGACAACATCAGCATCCTCTAAATTTTGTAAGATTTCGTCTTTCACCTTAACGCCACTTTGAAGTTTTAAATCTGTCCAACTTTCAATTTCTTTATTTCTAACAAAGCCTATTAAATATTTAGTTAGCTCTTCCATTTCTTTAATATTTGCATGACTATATGATACAAAAACTTTCTTCATTTTTTTTAATTTTTTATTTGTAAATATTTTAAATGGATAAATTGCTTTTTCCTTTGAATGTTTAAATTGATTATTTATAAAATTATATGTATTTATTTTGGTACTTGTAAATGGATCAATACTTGACAATTCGTAAGCTTTAATATAAGTTTCAGTATCTAATGATATGTATAGATCAGAAGGTATATCGCAATCAATAATTTCGTAAAAAGTTCTACTTTGATAAAATTCCATCTCTAGATTATTCTTGAAAGTGTCTTCATTATTCAAAATATATTCCTCCTCATATTTAAGATAATCTTTAAAAGTAATGAGTTTGTAATCCCAATAAAAAGAAAGTATACATGAATAAATATATCGTACTATTTTTTCTTTTATATCATTGTCGGTAATTAAAAAATGGCTAAAAACCTTAATTTCTAAATTTTCGTTATCTAAATAAATTAAGATTTTACATTTATTTTCAAATGTGAAAATGATTTGATTTCTCCAAAACTTTTTTTGATCAGGAAGACTTCCGAAGAAACAAATTAATTGGTTAATTAATCCCAATGGAATGAAATCGGTAAATTTTAAAGTAAACATGTGCTGTTTATGAATTCCAAAAGTAAATAAATCATATTCAATATCATTTATTTTATCGACAAGTGGAAGATAATTTGGGATGATGTATTCTTCTACGATTGCCCTATTTTTATCTATACCATATTTGTGAAGAAATATTACCTTTTGTAATTTCAATAAATGCAAAATATTAGGATCTATGTCTTTAAAATATTTTATATTTAAAATTCCTTTCGTTCCTTTTATTTCATTATAGATTAAAACATTTTCTTTAATATAGTTTACAATTTTCAGAGGATTTAGCCAGACAAAATTTGGAATCTCTTTCTTATAATATAGAACTAATCCTTTTCTGTGTAGTTGATCAAGTTCATTTTGTAATAATTGGAGTTTTGATTTTTGAGACACATCTAAATCCTCAAATATATTCAACAAATCTGATATGTTAGTCGCTTGTTCTTTTCTCTGAGGCGATGTGATATATTTTATAAAATCGATATACCACTTTTTTTGTTGAAAAGAAACTTGCCTTTCTTCAATTAACTGAAGTAGATTAGATTTTAGATGCTGAAGATTTATGATTTGATTTTTACTAAAGGTTGACTTATTGTTTATGTCATATTTCAAAGATATGTAAAATTGTTGCCTAGGAGTCTTTTCTTTATCATTAAAAATAAAATATGTAGGTTTATTAGATTCTTTGGAGTCAGAATGCGTTTCTATCAAAAGTAAATCATCATTAAAATCTTCACTGTTCTCGTTATATTTTTTTTGACCAATCCAATAATTAACATTGAAATTTTGAATTGGATTCCCTTTTATATCAATTTCACATCTGTTTAAATTTGTATTGATTTGCCAAAAGAGACAATGTATAGATTGATTACTTACAAAAATTCGATATAAGCCATGATAAAAATCTTGTCCTCCAAAATCATAAAAAATTGCTTTTGGTAAAACTGAGTTTTTCTCTTTAAAGGATTTAATTTGTATAATGTCTGTCGTTTCAGATTCTTGTAACAGAGTATTATTTAAGAAATAATTCAAAAACTGAGATTTTCCGCTTCCATGATTTCCTAATAATAAAACTTTGACGGGGTAGTGGCTACTTACATTTTCTCCATTGCTATTCTGTATTAAAAGCCTGTTCTTAATTATGTTTAAGTGATTTTCTCTGCTGGAAAGCACAAGATTGTTTTTTTTTGAAAATATAGTTTCATTTACGTTTAAATGCTTTAAACTTTTTATACTAAGAAGTAATTCAATATTTTCTATAGGGTTGTATGAAATATCTAGGGTTTTTAATGGTATAAGTGCTAAATGTGAAATGTCTTCTATTTTATTATGACTAATATCTAAAATAGATAATTTTGATTGGTTTGCAAGAAAGCTGACTTCAGTTATTCTATTATTTTTGATAAAAAGCTCTTTAAGATTTTTTAAGTTTCTTAAATCATGAAATTCAATAATTTGATTATTAGTTAAATCTAATTCTTGAATATCTTGATTAGCGTCAAGATCTACAAAATTTATTACATTATTTGATAAATCTAAGCTTACTATTTTTTTTAAATTTGAAAAAAAGAAATGATCAATTTTGTTTTGTGAAGCATAGAGATATTTTAGATTAAATAATTTATGTATTGGCGAAAGATCTTCGATTACATTTTTGTCAATAAAAAGACATTCTAATGACGATAAATTTTCAAGATAATGAATATTGTAAATTTTATTGTTACTAATATCTAGTGTTTGTAATTCGGAGCAAACTTCTATTCCAAAGATGTCTTCAAGTCCATTTGACCTTAAATTTAAAATCCTCAGATTTATTAAATTTGGTAAAAAAGGGAATCCCTGAATATTATTATTTGAAAGACTTAATTCTTCTAATGTTTTTATCTTATTAATTGCGGAAACATCTTGAAGTGAATTCTCAGATAGATCTAGAATAATTAGCTTTGTTAAATATGTTAAAGGATTTAAGTCTATTATTTTGTTATTACTTAGAACTAGATTTGTAATTTCAGTTAAATCTTTGAGGATATATATTGAAGATATTTTATTACTTGAGAGATTTAAAAATTTTAAGTGCTTTAAAGTAATTAGGCTTTCAAAAATTAAAAGATGATTAGATGAAATATTTAAATATTCTAATTGTGGAAAAAAATGAATAAAGTTTATCTCTGTTAATCCAGTATTTGACAAGTTTAAATGAGTTAAGTTTTCTAAATCTCTAAAAAAAGGAAATCCCTGAACTTCAATTCGTTGTAGGTTTAAGGCAATAATCTGTTTTTCAGAATTTATACTATAACAATTCCTCCGAAGAATTCCCATAGCACGTATAGGGTATTTTTCTTCTACTAATATAATCTGCAAAAAATTCTCAATTTCAATAATTATTGAAGGTTTCTCAAACATGGTTTTAAAATTAAGTTAATCAAATATATGGTAAATTACTACAAGCAGAGGAAAAAATATACCTGCCATTGGCAGGTATATAGCTAATTAAAAATCAATGATGAGTTTTATTTTCTACACCACATTATAAAATATATTTCCAAAGAAATCCTCCGCTACTTTCTCTTTCTTCTCTACAACATCTAGTTATACATGTTTTCGAAATTCCTGTTATTCTTGATGCTTCTGAAGCAGAAACATAACGAGCTAAAACACTACCATTTACATTATATTGAATAACTTCCTTTTTTCTATTATCTGATTTTGGAACAAATGGCTCTCTATATTCATAGCTCCATAAAAAACCTCCTAACATATTATTTACACTCCCACAAGCTCTGCTAATGTCTTGTTTCCTTACTGACATAATTTTAGAGGCAAATGATAAGCCTTCAAATGTTTGATTTAAAGTACCATCTAATTTATATTGATATACATTTTTCGTGAACCCACCACCTTTATCAGAATTATAACCGTTTTTAATTGAATTATACTCAGATATATACTTAATCTCCTTGGAAGCTAAATCATTATTATCTGAAGCAATATCAATTTGTTCCCAGGAAAAAGCATCTAGACCATAAGTCCCGATTGCTTCTTGAAAATAACTGCCAATTTTTTTATTGGATTTTTGGATGTGGTCTACTTTTCTCTCTTCAATTGACTTTGTAGTTGCTCCAATGTATACTTCATTGGTTTGTTTATTTGTCACTTTGTAAATTATTTTCAATCCCGTTTTCATCTTTCTTTTTCATTTTAATTGCATAATCTCCTCTTTTAAAGTGATCTATTCTCCCATCAAGCTTTAATTTATCTAAAGATTTAAAAAGTGTATCTCTTGACATTATTTTGGTGCTATTTTCTACAAATTTCTTTACTAAATCAGCACTTTTGATTGTCTTACTACCCTGACTACCCTGACTTTGAATATACTCATAAATCAAATCGGGATTTGTTGAGTCTCGTCTATAATCAATCTTAACTTTTCCTTCGTATAAAGCTGTTTTTTTGACTTCGTCTACATTTGAAATCCATCTTTCCTTGTCTATTTCGTAAATGGTTGCTATTGAACTATCAACTTCTATATATTTATTGAATAGCATTGATGAGTATTTGCCTTGTCCATTAGGTATGTTTGCAAAGGCAAGTGCGTATTCAAATTCTTGGAGAATTACTCTGCTACCAGCAATGTTATCTTGTTCGACAGGTTTGTCATTTCCTTTGGTGTTATGATGAATAACTATCACTGTCTTTCCTAAACTTGTTATATACTCTCTGAATTTTTGTACGAATTTGTACGAATCTTGGCTTGATTCAATTTGACCTTGAAACATATGTGTTAGGCTGTCAATAAAAACAATTTCTGCATTGGATTGTTCTATGCAATTTTTCAGTTTTTCCCAATCGGAATCGGAATTTACTGATTCAATAAAATCCTCATTTGGTGTCAAATAATTTTCATCAAACAGCACTGTCTCTTCTAATGATAATCTTGTAATCTGATGCTTCAGCCTTAATGAGCGCATTCTTGCGCTTTCTTCTAAATTTATGAATAAAACTTTTTTTGCTCCGCCCTTAATTTCTTTTCCATAAAAAGATGTTTTGCCCACAGCTATAGAAATCCCAAGATTTTCTGCAAATGTTGTTTTTCCTGTTTTACTTACCCCAACAAAAAGTCCCTTAGAACCTTCTATTATTCCATTCCAAATTTCTATTGGTTCGGGTTCATTTTCAAATTTGGTTATTAAATCTCTTGCTTTTACAACTAATTTATCTTCTTCATCTAATGGCCTATAATTTTCTTCCATTCTCTTTCATATTTAAATTGCTAAAATATTACATTCTAATAGTCCGACTAGTATGACTAGTCTGACCAATTTACGGCGAGTATAAAAACTATCGATTTTATACATCTTCTTTACTTAAACTACCTCATATGCCATTTAATTTATTTTGTTATTCAACATTATTGTTTTGTCGGTGCAAAGTTGGAGATAAAAGATGGTCTTAAAATGGGGTGCAGTATAGGAGTAGTATATCTTAAAAATAAAATTAACAATAATGAGGAAATAGAAATGAATTAAATTTCAAGATTTTTTTAGGCGTAGTATAAAGAACTTTATTTTACCTTATAAAGTATCTTTCTACAATCAATAAGTTCATTTTGTACTTAGTGGTTTCTGTTACTTTATAAGTTCTTAAATCTTTATAATTAATTTGGTCAAATGATCTTTTTTTAATTTTTGAGAAACATTTTACAGCAATGCGCCATTTTTCATCGTCGTTATCTTCAAAACCATAATCAGAGGTATTGATAATTTGTATGAAGCACTTTAGTTCGCTAGTAGTACCTGTCCAAGTAACTAAATTTTCAATTTTTTTATTTTGAAATATTTCAGCAAAATCTGTATAAGTAGTATTTTCGTCAATAAGCATTTCCCTTTTTAGAATGATGTAAATGGATTTTATCTTATCATATTTCAATCCATCTTTATACTTGAAAGAATTGTTTTTGGTGATTTGACTATTCAATTGTTGATCTATACATTTTAAATCTTTAATCATGGAACTTAAGAAATCGAAATATGGATTGAATTCGGAGTCTTTTTTGAAAAGAAGTTGAGTATTTTTAAGAAGTAAAAATATGTCTTTGAGGTAGGGTTTCTCTTTCAGTTCTATTTTTCGTTTAATTTCTTTTTGAAGTAGAATAATTTGGGATTTAAACTTTTGGAATCTAAATGCTTGGAAAGTAATCTGCTGTGTATGAGTTATCAACTCACCAGACTGCGTTTTTGCAGTAGTTGTGTAGCTAAAATCTAATAGGTTTTTATACGTTCCATCAAATTCATAGTTATTTAAATTACAATATTCTTCAAAAAACTCGCTTTCTAAGAAATTAGGTTTTTGAAATTGCTCAATATTGTCAATTAATTTTTCAAACTGCATATTACTTGTAGTATTAAAGTTTTTATTCTTACAATATTAATCGTTTTTCAACAAGATAAAAAATGGAGAGACAGAATCTCTCCGTTTTCAATTTGTACAAAAGCTTTTTCAGTGGTTTTTTGATAAAGGAGAAACCATTTCAAAAGATTGGTTATTCAAATACAGTATAACTCCTTTTTTATAATAGCTATTCAGTAAATTCTTCGATAAGAATATCAAAATAATGGTAATGATATGCATTTCCATTGACTATAAAAATTGTTTTTAATTCCGTTGTTACCTTGACCTCACATACCCAAACTTTCTCTTGTTTGCGAAGTATTCCAACATTTTTCAATACTAAAACCCTAAAAGGACAAAGGACTAATTTGAGCTCATTGTAATATGTTATCACATAGAGCTCTTTGGGTGAGCAGTATTTAAGTATATTTGCTAATTCGTTGTCTTCCATAATTTTTCTCCTTTGCCTTGTCCGCAAAGGTTCATATGTGATTAAATAGCTATTATAAATAATGTAGTAACCAATTGGGAGATTTGTTTTCCAAAGATTTGCCAAGGTTATTGATTAGTTCGTATGCGTTGACATTACGCTCTAGATTATTATCGATATATGAAGACTTATTTGCTTCAGTTAATAGATTATAGAGATTCCAGAAACTAATTGAGCCGTCTGAACTTCTTGCAAAGTTTGGACAATGATAATAATCTTTTACGATACTATTAATTTGGCTATCATTTAGTCCGACTGGAAAAATAGTCTTTTGAGTGTTTTTGTCTAAATGATGGTACATCCTTAATTTTCCAATAAAATGGGCAAATTGAACTTCAGATATTTTAAACCCAACCATCTTCTTCATCATATTTATATGATTTTCTCTTTTGTAATTTGAAAAGAGCTCAATCATTTTGTCTTCTAATTCATGAATTGAAGAAATCCTAATTTCATTTGTAAATCCATCAGTACTAATGCACAAATTTGTACATACCTTATTTTTGAAACCAATAAAAATTTTAAATTTTTCCATTGATTTCTTGCTATAAAGGTTTTCTTGATTGTACGCCCGTACTCCGCCAATACTCAATGTAAGCTCATTTCCATTAATATTTTGCTTTGTCGATGGTAGATCTATTATAAAGGCACATCGTTCATAATAAATGGTCTTTTCGTGCTCTTCCAAATCCTTTGCAGGTTTTCCAATAGCAGATGGAATTCTTCCTTTTACAACATGGCTTACTCGTATTTCAGGTTCTTTTTGAAATACACCAGGCAATAATTTCTGAATTATTTTTTGGCAATTATCTATAAATTGAAAATGACTGATTGTTGTCTCGTTATCTTTTGAGAATACAGGGATTATGCAATCTTTTTTCAAATGTTCTAATGTTACCATTTCAGTATTGGCTTCAATAAAACTGGTAGAAGGCTTATTTATAATGTTACCTTCGTCAATTAAATGTTCGTTTATGCTACTGTTAAGTACTAATTCCATGGTTTTCTTGAGTTAATGGTTGTAAAATTTCTTTTTCGTCAACAATATGACTAAAGATGTTTTCTATCTGGTTTTTTTTATTCATAATAGCATTGTGGATTTGTTTCTGAAGTGAAGGATACTTTGAATAAACATGCTTTAATCCCTCAAGATTCTCGCAAGCATTGATTTCAGACATTGCCTTGTCAACAGAAATCCCAAGATTACACCATTCGATTAGTTTTTGTCCTGTGGATGAGTTAATTACAAACTCAGGCTTTCCAGAAAACATACCTGTTCTATCTTTAGATGCAGTTACAAGATGATTGTCATTTATGATTTCGAAGTTTACTGTTAATTCATATTCAAATCCATCTCTTGTAATTTCTTTGGTTCCTAATTTCATTACTTTGGTTTTACCATTACCGTCTTTATCAAGGCTATAATCCATTTTACGTCTTACGGTCGTAATTACGTGAGAGTTTGAATTAAGGATTTTATCAATAAAAGCTTGATGGCGTGGCGTTATTTTAGCCCAATCTTGAAATCTTCCTCCAAGTTGTTCGTGCAATTCTAAGCAACCTCCTTTGCCAGACCATTCATGTGTAATGCTGTCAACTATAATAACTTCAATTTCTTCTTTCTCGCAAATATCAATCGCTTGAATATAACGCTCTGGAGAGTATGGCTTATTTAATGAGAGAACATTAAAATCTCCTAAATGAGAGTATAGACTTGCACTGTTGTTTTCGGTATCGATTATAGCTATTTTAGTCCAATCATTGGTAATTCCGTAAGCTAATAGTAAGGCTGAATAAGATTTTCCAAATCCACTCGCTCCACTTAAACCTAGCCTTAATTTTACTTGGCTTCTTTCTGCTTTTTGTAATTTCATAATAATATTATTTTGTGTTGTTATTCAAGGTTATTTGGCATAACAAATTCTTGTTATAATAAAAAAGGAACTCCTTTTGAGAGTTCCTTAATTGCGGTGTTCTAATACACCATTTCATTTTTTAATACTTGTTGTTCTATTATGCTTTCTTCTTCCGATAAATATTCATATCGATGTTCCAATTGTATTGTTTCTCCAGTTTGTTGATCTACATATTCATATGGCTCTACATTAACTTTTTTTATACTGCCGGGCATTTGAGAGCCAATAAGAGCTTTACAAGTCATTTCATTAAAGGTGCATGAAACTTTTGCTGTCCTTGCAGTAAAATAAGTTCTGCCTGTTTCTTTGCTTTTAACCGATTCAATACCTCCTTGTATTTCAAGAGCATAAAAAGTTTCACCATTTTCTCTTTGATATTTTTTGTAATCTACAATTGTAACCATAGTTTTTATAATTTTAAGATTAAACATTGACGGGCATATCCCAAATTATAAAATGAGTAGGGGGTAAAGTGTGGTTTGAGTCATGTAAGACAGTGTGAAAAAAAAAATAAAAAAAAATTAAAACTTTAAAAAATGTCTTATTTGTGGGCAGTTTTTAATTGTAGCCATAAGCAACTCCAGTAACGCTTGATTTTGCGCCACCGCTTAGACCAAAACTACCACCTTTACTTGTTGTAGTAAGTATAAGTACAATGTGTGCTCCATTTTTGGAAGCCATCTTTTTTAATTTTTCCATTGCTTTTGCTTGCATTTTGCCTTCTCCGGTAGTGCTCCAGCCACTTGAAGCTTTAGCCATATATTCTCCTTTTTTCTTTAAACCGTTTATGTCAGATTCCAAATTGGTAATTTGTACTTTTTCCCAATCAGACTCGCTAGTAATGTTTATCTTCTCTGTTATCCTTTGGCTTCTTCCAGATGAAAATTTAATATCTTCTACAAGATTGTTAGAAATATTATTCGTCAGATCTTCTCCTTCAAATTTGTACTTAATCGTTTTATCTGTAATCTCAGTCACTTTGCATATAATTGTTTCTCCAGAGTGGGTTGTAATTTTATCTTGTGCGGTGGCAAAGGCGGTTTGAGCTAAAAAAAGGAATAATACTAATGTTTTTTTCATAAGTTTTTTTTTAATGCTTTGCTTACTCTGTACAGTTTTCAGCTTCCCTGTTTTGGATTTTATGATCAAATACGGTTAGTTTTAATTAAAATTTTAATTCGTTCTGGAGCAATAATTGTTTTCCGTCGCTGAAGATAAATATGGCAGATGGATTTAGTCCTTCATAATAGAATTTAAGCACAACTTTTTCTTTAGTTTTTCTATTTATTAATCGATGATAAGTGAGGTGATGTCCTGTATCATCATGTGTGAATTTCTCGAACAAACCATCAGAATAGAAATAAGCTTCATGATTATTAATAATTAGCTTCACATCGCCGTAATTAGGTTTGTCTAATAAAATAAGTATGGATTTGTTTTCTTTGAAGAGCTTTTCAATCGTTGTACTTAATGATTGAGTGAAATTGTATGTACCTATTTGAGAGAACATAGGGACTGAAATTAAGATTGTAAGAAATAATAATTTGTTTTTCATATTTTAAGTTTTTCTGTAGTTAGTTTATAAATTGATTTAATGGATTAGAGCAGTTTGTGACCTTTTTGTGAGATTATTTAATTAAAAGTTTTTAATTCTGTAAATACTAACAAGTTCTATTCTCTACCTTTAAAAAATATCAGATGTTCTAAATTCATCCACAAATCTATAATTTTTTTCGACTTATAAGTCGTAATCTAAATGATTTTTTAACTTCTCTGTTTGTTTTCTTTGTTTAATGCAGAAGCATTTAGAAGAAATAGAAGTTGAATTGGTTAAAAGGATATACAAAGAGTTCCTTTTGAAGTTTGACGGAAATAAATCTGCGTTCGCTAAAGTTGCTTTTTGTTCTGAAACAACTGTAAGAAGAGTTTTTAGGAATGAGCAAAGAATGACTGTTGATTTGTTGTTAAGATTTTGTTTTGCTTTGAATCTAGATGTAAATCAAATTTTTGAAGGTATTAGTGTTTTAAAGAAATGAGCCTAAGAGATTTAAACTCATTTCTTGAAATCTTAGCCAATTTTATTCTTTAACTTTTTCATTTCATCGCTTACTTTTCTTTGTACTACCTTTCCGTAACTTTCTTGTGTGATGGTCATGTTAGAGTGTCCTAGTAATTCTGATACAATTTCCATTGGAACGTCGTTGTACAGTAAGACAGTAGAAGCAAATGTTTTCCTAGCGGTGTGGTGTGTCAATCTTTTTTCAATTCCGGTAATAACGGAAATTTCCTTGAGATAAGAATTGAATTTTTGATTGCTTATCGGAGAGAATATACGATTACTATCGGTGGAGTATTTCTCAATTATTTCTTGAGCCTTTGGAAGTATTGGAATAGAGATTTGACGTTGTGTTTTTTCTCTTTTCATCTGAATCCAGTTAACGCCATCAAAACCTATTTGGATATTGCGTTTCTCAAGATTTGCCATTTCATTATATGCTAATCCTGTGTAGCAGCAGAATATGAATAAGTCTTGAATAATGCTTAATCTCTTCTGTTGTAATGATGTTTCTTCGAGTATTTTAAGTTCTTCTGTGTTGAGAAATATAACTGTTTTACGAACTGTTTTGGATTTGTGGAGTATAAATGGATCTCTGTCTAAATATCCTTCTGAAATGGCCTGTTTTATTGGGGTTCTGAGTCTTTGAATGGTTTTGTTTATGGTAATTTGTTTTTGTTTCTTTTCTGTCTTTAGATAATAATCAAAGTCATCTAAGAATTGCAGGCTTAATTCTTTTAAAGGAAGGTCCGCTCTTTTGAATTTCCATTTTAAGAATGCTTCCAGATGATTTCCAACGTAAACGAATTTGTTATAGGTGTTGTCTTTTATTTCTAATCCTACGAGTTTTTTGATTTTGACTAGATATTGCTTGTAGTAAGAAAGGATAAATTCATTTTTTTTTATTTCTTTTCCTAAATATTTGTCCTGAATGTCTTCAACTGAAAAAGGATTGTCTTGTAGTCTTAAAATCATGTAGATGTTATTCATCTTTGATTTTATTGTGTCAAGTTGAGAATTGTATAGGATTGCAGATTTATGGGATTTTACAATTGCTTGGTTTCTAGTATCCCAATAGTCAGCTTCAATATGAATGCCTGTACTAATTTGTTTCCTGTTACCATTTAGTGTAATTCTGCAATACAATGGAGATTGGTTCTTTCTGTTTGTTCTATTCTTTCCTTGAACAAATAGAATTTTAAAATTTTCTGTTGTCATAACTTTTGGGTTTAAGTCAGACATATAATTGGTTACAATAAAAAAGTGTTGCCTTTTAGAAAAAATGATGTTGCCGAATGTGTTACCTTTTTTACCAAAAAAGCTGTCAAAGTTGTCAAATGACAAAATCTCCATTTTTTAATAAATTAACGTGAAGTACTGATTTGGCTATGGTATTAAAAGAGAAAAGACCTTACATTGCTGTAAAGTCTTTTTTTTAAGCTCCCTCTCTTGGGCTCGAACCAAGGACCCTCTGATTAACAGTCAGATGCTCTAACCAACTGAGCTAAGAAGGAATCACCTTAAAGGTAAATATGTTTGCTAAAAAAAGTTGCTCCCCCTCTT
>Ga0247814_10000506_pt1 | contig 30102 bp, 19 predicted proteins | sample UWRJL179409R1_FD_179947 | JGI IMG/M metagenome (GOLD analysis project Ga0247814, IMG submission 179947) | Plant litter microbial communities from Arlington Agricultural Research Station in Wisconsin, United States - UWRJ-L179-409R-1 | ecosystem: Environmental > Terrestrial > Plant litter >... | reverse complement strand
TGACGCAACAAGAGCGCCTGAAGGTAAGCATACAGCATGGGCATATTGCCATGTTCCAAACGGTTCAAGAGTTGATATGACTGCTGCAATTGAAAATCAGGTAGAACGTTTTGCTCCTGGATTCAAAGATCAGATTCTGGCAAAAAACACCATGAACTCTTCACAAATCGAAGCTTATAATCCGAATTATATTGGAGGAGATATCAACGGTGGTATCATTGATATTGGACAATTATTTACCCGTCCGGCTTTGCGACTTTCTCCTTATCGAACATCGGCAAAAGGAATTTACATTTGTTCTTCTTCTACACCTCCAGGTGGTGGAGTTCACGGAATGTGTGGTTATCACGCTGCAAAAACCGCTTTAAAAGATGTGTTTAAAATCAAGCTGTAATAAAGCCGGTTATAAATTGAGACTTTTTAGTGGTTTATTCTTTTTATTGAAGTATTAAATTCTAAACATCAGTTAAAAAAACAGTAGTAAGCTTTAAGTTTGCTACTGTTTTTTTTGTTTAAAATTCCTTTTCAAATTCCTCCTAAATAATTTGTTATCTATCTGATTTAAGCTGTTTTACTTCAGTTTAAATTTTGGTTTTTTTACCCAAATTTTCTCTATTTTCTTAAATTATTCAAAAGCAGACTAAAAACAGTTTGAAATTAACATATTTTGCTTGATAATTAAGCTTTTAAAGAATACGGTTAATAAACTTTTTCTTAGTTTTTTAATTTTTAATCAATTGTAAATCAGTATTTTAATTTTTATTTGTAAAAAAGTTTGTGTTTTTTTTGTTAATAAACATTTTAAATATACTTTTGTCCTATCAAATTAGTAGAGTTTAATTTCAAATACTAAAAAATTGGAGACTATCAAATACATCTCATTTTTGAACCAGCAGGAATCATTTCGATTAGACAATCTTTGTCTGATGTGTTGTTGCTGTTAAAAATCTTCAATATTTAATCATTAAAACATTCATTTATAAGCATTGTTCTGAGTTTCGGGACTGTCTTTCTGTGGAAAAAGTTAAAAAGTAATAACAAAAACAACTAAAATGAAAAATAAAATGTGCTGTTAGTGTAAAAGTCATTTCTGCGGCAACGGAAATGGCAGACTTAAAAAAGAATTGTTCATCTCTATGGGAAAAATGAAAGTTGATTGATCAATATTCAGAAATCCTTATTATTTAAACTAAAAACAACTAATGAAAAAAATATTAAATATAAACTCTTGGTTATTTATTTTGCTACTATCGGTAAGCATGAATGCACAAGATAATAAACTACTTATTCAATCAAAACTAAACGGAAGAGTTGTTGATGAGGTAACAAATGAACCTGTAATTGGCGCTTCGGTAAGTATTAAAGGGATTACACACGGAGTAGTAACCGATATTGACGGTAAATTTTATTTCCAGACCGGTCAAAAATTCCCCTACACCATTATTATAAGTTATATAGGTTACAAGAAAAAAGAAGTCTATGTAGATGGGAGTCCGGTTCTTGTAGAGCTAAAACCCGATGTTCAGGAATTGAATGAATTAGTGGTTGTGGGTTATGGAAAACAAAGTAAAAAAGACATCACGGGTTCAGTTGTTTCGGTTCCTAAAGAGAATTTAAGTCGCGTGACCGCTTCAGCAGATAATTTATTAAGAGGAGCTGTTTCAGGTGTAGTGGTTACTCAAAGTTCAGGAAGTCCGGGTGCTTCGTCAAGTGTTCGTATTAGAGGTGGAAGTTCGATTACAGCTGGAAATGAACCATTGTATGTTGTAGATGGTATCTTAATCTATAATGACAATAGTAATGCTTCAGCGGGAGTATCTAATGCAGGAGCATCTGTGAATGTTCTTTCTACCATTAGTCCAGGTGACATTGAGTCGATCGAAGTGTTGAAAGATGCATCAGCAACGGCTATTTACGGTTCTCGTGGTGCCAATGGTGTAATTATTATTACTACTAAAAAAGGAACCAAAGGACAGGATAATATTTCTTATCAGGGTTATGTTGGTTTCCAAAAAATCACAAAAAAGTTAGACTTATTAAATGCCAGCGATTGGGCCAGTTTACGTAATGATGTTCAGGCGAGTATCGGTCAGGCACCTTCATTTTCTGCCGCTCAAATCGAAGAGTTAAAAACTTCAGGCGGATATGACTGGCAATCAGCAGCATTTAGAACGGCTCCGGTTCAAAATCACCAATTGTCATTTTCTGGTGGCGATGAGCGTTCCAGATATGCAGTTTCAGCAGGATTTTTTGATCAGGAAGGAATTTTATTGGGAACTGATTTCAAACGTATTTCGCTTCGTGCAAACTTAGAAAGAAATTATTCTGAGAACTTTAAATTTGGTGTCAATGCTAATTACAGTAATTCTATTTCCAATGGTTTAGCTAATAGAACTGCTACCAGCAACAGAAATCCAAATGCACTTACAACCTTATTGTATCAACCTCCGGTAGTTCCTATTTACAATGCTGACGGAAGTTATAATTTAAACAATAACCCTTACGCAACAGCGGTTAACAACATTATTCCTAATCCAATCAATGATTTGGAAAATACAGTTAATGAAACTAAAATTGATAGAATCCTAACAAGTTTGTTTGGAGAATACAAGGTAAACAAAGAAATAACGGCTAAGGTCGCTGTTAGTGGAGATATTATCAATACCAAGCAAAATTATTATGCTCCGGCAACAACAGAAGCTGGTGCAGCAACCAAAGGATTTGCTTCAGTGGGAAATAGAACAGTAAGTTCTGTATTGAATGAAAATACCATTAATTACAATACTCGTTTTGGTGATGATCATAAATTCTCGGCTTTAGGAGGTTATACATTACAATATACCCAAGGAGAAGTGGTGAATGCAGGAGCAAATACTTTTGTTAATGACAATAATGAGTTTAATGCTTTACAAGATGGTGTGCCTGTAAAACCATACAGTGATGCTTTCGAAAGTGTATTGAAATCCTGGTTGGCTAGGGTAAATTACTCTTACAAAGGAAAATACAATTTGACCTTATCAGCTCGTGCTGATGGATCTTCTAGATTTGGTTCAAAATCACTTTGGGGTTATTTCCCGTCAGCAGGTTTTTCATGGAATATTATTGATGAAGATTTTGCTAAAGATCTTAAAGGAGTGGATGATATTAAATTGAGATTGAGTGCAGGTACAACTGGAAACCAGGAAATTGGTAATTATTTAGCACTTTCTTCAGTAGGTTCTGTTAATTATAGTTTAGGAGGTACAATTCAAACAGGATTAGCGCCAACTCGTTTAGCAAATCCAGATTTGAAATGGGAAAAAACTACTCAGTACAATGCTGGTTTAGATGTATCATTCTTGGATAGAAGAGTTAATCTTGTTTTTGATGCTTACTACAAGAAAACAAGTGATTTATTGATTAGCGTGCCTGTGCCATTGATTTCAGGTTATGCTTCGGTTCTTCAAAATATTGGAGGAGTAGAGAATAAAGGAATCGAAATTGGTTTAAATACCGAAAACATTAAAACAGATGGTTTTTCATGGAATTCTAACATCGTGTTTTCTGCTAACAAAAATAAAGTAACTGAAATAGGAAATGGTATTGAGCAATTTTTTCCAATAGTTCCTAATAGTACTTTATTACAACAACAACCTGTAACGGTGAAAGTAGGATTGCCACTGGGAACTTTCTGGGGATACAAGTCTGATGGAATTTTTCAAACTCAGGAAGAAGTGAATACACAACCTAAAATCAATAGTTTAGCCAATACAAGAATTGGAGACAGAAGATACGTAGATACTAATGGTGACGGAGTAATCACTGCTACAGACAAAGTAAGTTTAGGAACTTCGCAACCTAAATTTGTGGCAAGTTTCAGTAACACTGTTATTTATCATGATTTTGATTTGAATTTTTCTTTTCAGGGATCTTATGGAGGTAAAATATTCAATGCTTTAAAACAACAATTAGAAATTTCTACGCTGGGAACAAATGCTTCAACAGCTTTATTAGACCGTTGGACTCCTGCTAATCCAAGTAACGAAATTCCTAGAGCAACAAGTTCACCATTAGGAATCGTTACTGAGCGTTATGTTGAGGATGCTTCTTTCTTGAGATTGAAAACTATTACTTTAGGATATACACTTCCTAAAGGTATTGCTTCAAAAATAGGAACTAAGAGTATCAAAGTGTATGTATCTGCTGAGAACTTATTCACGTGGACTAAATACACAGGATTTGATCCTGAGGTAAGCACTTTCGAACAAAATAACTTGTATCCGGGAATTGACATTGGATCTTATCCAAATTCTAAAACATTCCTGACAGGTATCAATGTCACTTTCTAAGCGAAATAAAAAAAATAAAACGATGAAAAAAATATTTATAGTATTTATACTAAGTGCAGGTCTCTTTGTATCGTGCACGGAGCTAGAGGTAACGCCAACCTCTTTTACAACAACAGAAAATTTGTTTAAAACTCAGGATGATGCTGTAGCCAGTGTGACTGCAGTGTATGCTTCTTTGACTTTAGATCCTGGAGAGCAAACTTTATTTGGAAGAAATCTTTATTTCTTAACCGATATGGCTTCAGATTATGCTGCTGCTGGAGTTTCTGCAACTAATCCGCAAGTGCGAGCTTTAAGCAGTTTGACTCACGATGCAACTTCCGATCGTGTTCAGGTGGCCTGGCGCCAAATTTACTCTGGAATTAATAGAGCGAATGTAGCTATTGATAATATTCCGAAAGTATCAGGTAATGAAGTAATCAAAACCAGATTGATTAATGAGGCTAAATTTATTAGAGCATTATTATACTTTCAGGCAGTGCGTCTTTGGGGCGGAGTTCCAATTGTTTTACACGAACCTACATCTATTGCTGTAGAAAGTTTAAAATCAAAAAGAGCTACTGTAGAGGAGGTATATACTCAAATCATTAAAGATTTAACGGATGCCGAAAGTTTGCCATCTACTTATGGTGCTACAGATATTGGGCGCGCCACTTCAGGTGCTGCAAAATCTATTTTGGTAAAAGTATATTTGACTAGAAAAGACTGGCCAAATACCATACTTAAAGCGAGAGAAGTAATCAATGGAGGTTACGGATATGCGCTTTTTGAAAATTTTGCAGACGCATTTGAAAGAACAAAAGAAAACGGAAAAGAACACATTTTTTCTGCTCAATTTGAACCGAATCAGGCAGGAAATGGGTCTAGCGGAATTAATTTTGCAGCTACTTCTTTCACAGGATTTACTGCTACTGAACCAGCAGATATTATTTCGGATGTAGCCTTGTTCTACGATATTTATGCAGCAGGTGACACCAGAAGAGATGCCTCTTACATGAAACAATTATTGAATCCGGCAACAGGAACATTGTATACTTTTCCTAAACCGCTTTTCAAAAAATACATTGATTTTACAAATCTAAACGCACGTAGTAATACAGGCGTTAATTTCCCTATAATTCGTTATGCTGATGTTTTATTGTCTCTTGCAGAGGCAATTAATGAAAGAGATGGTGCCACGCTGGAAGCTCATGAATTGGTAAACCAAATACGAAGAAGAGCTTTTGCAAAACCAATTCTGACTCCAAATGTAACAGTAGATTTAGTGGGACGTACTACTATTCAATTAAGAGAAGATATTCGTGAAGAACGTAAGAAAGAATTTGTTCAGGAAGGACAAAGATGGTTTGACTTGGTTCGTTGGGGAACTTTAGTTACCGAAGTAAAAAAGGTGACTGCTAAAAACTCGGTTTCAGAGCGTAATAATTTGTTTCCAATTCCTCAAAGTGAGCGTAACATTGATCCGGTAGGATTGCCACAAAACGATGGTTATTAATAAAATATTTAATACGAGTAAATAAAATGATTAAAAAACTGTTCATTCTTGCCTTATTGGTTGTTGCACAATTTCAGCTATTTGCACAGAAGAAACAACCTAACATCATTGTCATTTTGGCGGATGATTTAGGCTTCTCAGATATTGGTGCTTTTGGCTCAGAGATTGAAACTCCAAACTTGAATAAGCTTGCTAAAAACGGGCTTATTCTAAAACAGTTTTATAATGCAGGGCGATGTTGTCCCTCCCGTGCATCGTTACTCACAGGTTTGTATTCACACCAGGCAGGTATTGGTGACATGGTGCAAGATAAGGGATTTCCTTCCTATCAGGGATATCTAAACGAAAATTGTATCACGATTGGGCAAGCACTCAAACAAGCAGGGTATAATACTATTGTTTCAGGAAAATGGCACGTTGGTTTAGTACCATCAGCTTGGGCAGTTAATAGAGGCTTTGATGATTCGTTTACTTTACAAAATAATGGAAGCAGTTATTTCAATTCAGAACCTTTGTATAATGATGGAAGAACGGTTACTTTTTTGAAAGGAGATAAAGAAATTATTCGAAAGGATACTTCTACTTACTTGACTCAGGAGATTACCAATTTTGCGATTAACTCTTTAGAAAAACAGCGCAATCAGCAAAAGCCTTTTTTTCTGTATGTTGCTTATAATGCGCCTCATTGGCCCATTCAGGCATTGCCAGAAGATATTGCAAAATATAAAGGCAAATACCTAGAAGGCTGGGATAAATTGAGAGCAGGACGTTTTGCAAAATTGAAAGAACAAGGAATCGTTGATAAAAACTGGGATTTATCCAATCGTTTTGAAAAAGTGCCAGACTGGGAAAAATTAAGTGCCGAAGAAAAAGAGAAATGGGATACCCGAATGGCAATTTATGCCGCCATGATTGACCGAATGGATGCTGGAATTGGAGAAATTCTGCAGAAAGTAAAGTCTTTGGGAGAAGAAGATAATACACTTATTCTTTTTCTTTCAGACAATGGAGGAAGTGCTGATGAGGTGAAAAACTGGAATTATGTCACACAAAAAAATGGAGCACCCGGTTCCGTTGCATCGATTGATAGTTACGAAAGTCCGTGGGGAAATGTGAGCAACACACCTTTTCAATTATTCAAAAAGAATACTCACGAAGGAGGTATTGCTTCTCCCTTTATTGCTTATTATCCAACGCATATTAAGGCAGGTATATTAAGTAGCAGGGTAAGCCATTTGATTGATGTTTTTCCAACTTGTCTGGAATTTGCTGGCGTTCAATATCCTGATTCATTTCAGGGAAAAAAACTCATACCCTTAGAAGGGATTAGTTTAAAAAGCGAATTTCAAGGACAACAATCGGATGAACATAAAGCTTTGTTTTGGGAACATGAAGGAAGTAAAGCAGTAAGAAAAGAGCAGTGGAAAGCAGTAGCCGAAAACAATCAGCCTTGGGAATTGTACAATCTTGCTACAGACCGTACAGAAACAAAAAACCTGGCAAAAACAGAACCAAAATTGCTTCAAAATCTGATTGACTTACATCAACAATGGTCAGCAAAAGTGGGTGTAGAAGATTGGAATAAAATAAAATAGTTTAGTAAAATACAGATTACGTGTAAAGTAAAAAACATAAGTTGATCTAAAAAAGATATAAAAATGAAAAATTTTAAATATAACAGTATTATTAAAAGCCCCCAAAAAGGGCTTTTGATTACCGCTTTAGTTTTTGCTCAGTTGGGTTTTGCACAATCAAAACCAGATGCCAGTTTTAAAGGAGTTATTGGTAAAACATTAGCTGAATCAAAAGAATATTGGCCGGAACCAGTTACTGCTCCTAAAGGGGCTCCAAACGTGGTTTGGATCATTCTGGACGATGTTGGGTATGGCGCTTCGAGTGCTTTTGGAGGTTTAATTCAAACGCCAGTTTTAGAGAGTTTAGCTAATAATGGTTTACGATATACTAATTTTCATACTACAGCCATTTGTGCTCCTACACGTGCTGCTTTATTGACTGGAAGTAATTCCCATAAAGTGCATGTTGGAGGATTTTCACATACAATAATGTCGGCCGGATTTCCAGGCTGGGATGGAAGATTACCATCAAAAAATGGAACTGTTGCTGAGATTTTGCGTGACAAAGGATACAATACTTTTGGTGTAGGGAAATATGGAGTTACGCCAGATGAAGATGCTACTGATGCAGGACCTTTTGACAGATGGCCAACAGGTAAAGGATTCGATCATTTCTTTGGATTTTTGGGATCAGCAACTGACCAATACAAACCGGATTTAATTGAAGATCAGGTTCACGTTACTCCAGATGGAAGACATTTAAGTGAGCAAATTACCGATAAAGCAATTAGCTATATTTCCCGACAACAAAAAGTGGCTCCGGGAAAACCATTCTTTTTGTACTATTCACCGGCAGCAGTTCACGCACCACATCAGGTAGAGGCAAAATGGAGTGATGCTTACAAAGGAAAATTTGATGATGGTTGGGATGCTTACCGCGAAAAAACATTGGCTAACCAAAAGAAATTAGGAGTTATTCCTGCTAATGCTGTGTTGCCAGAACGCAATTCGCTAATTGCCGATTGGAAAAAATTAACTCCGGACCAAAAGAAAGTCTATGCTAAATTCATGGAAGTATATGCTGGATATTTGACTTACACGGATTATGAAATAGGAAGATTAGTCAATCATTTGAAAGAAACCAACCAATTGGATAATACCCTGGTTTTTGTTTTAATTGGTGATAACGGAGCGAGTAAAGAAGGAACATTGGAAGGAACGATTACCAGACAAACTTATGTTGCGGGAGAAACTGATGAGCAGGTATTTCAAAGAAATTTGAAGCAAATTAATGAAATAGGAACTCCGGAAACTTATGTGAATTATCCTTTGGGTTGGGCACAAGCTACGAATACTCCGTTTAAATCCTGGAAACAGGATGCGAATACTGAAGGAGGAACGCACAATCCATTAATTGTACATTATCCAAATGGAATTAAAGAAAAAGGCGGAATTAGAAATCAATACAGTCACGTAATTGATATTTTACCAACTACTCTTGATGTTCTTGGAGTAAAAGCACCTGAATCTATTAGAGAAATTAAACAAGATACCATTCAGGGATATTCATTTTACAATTCGTTAAATGACGCCAAAGTAGCTTCGCTACATAAAATTCAACATTACTATATTTTTGGAGCCAGAGCCATTTATAACGATGGCTGGAAAGCGGCTGCAGCGCATCATCCAAACTCTATTGAGGCAAAAGAGGCATTGAATGACAATACAAAATCAAATCTTTTAAATGCTGATTTTGATAAAGATGTTTGGGAATTATACAACATCAATGAAGATTTCAATGAAAGAAAAGATTTGGCTAAAAAATATCCAGAAAAGTTAGCCGAATTGAAAAAACTATTTGATGAACAGGCTAAGAAAAACAACCTGTATCCATTAATTGACTGGTCGGATGTTTACCAAAGAAAAATACACAAAACACCCGCAACAGAAGGAAAGTCAGCGACTGAATTATTGTACAAAGCAAATAAATAATATTATTCAGAGCTATTGAATTTGATTTAATAGCTCTGATGATTTTAAAATCAAACGAAAATGAAATTAGGATTGACAGTTATTTATCTGGCACTTTTATCCATCATGATGGGTGTTTTTGCTATAATACGTTTTTTAAAACGACTTGTAAATAGACTAGTAAAAGTCTTTTTATGATTTTTTAATTTAAACTATACTAATTCTATAGAATTTATTACATTCGATTTTTCAAAATAAAAAAATATTCACCGGGTAGAGGGGTAATTGATCATCTATAAAAAATAAAAAACAATGAAAAAATTTAAAATTGACTCCTTTACCAGTCCATTGTTACTTGGGGCAAAACTTACGAATCCTTCAAAAGGATTTTTAATCACGGCTTTAATTGTAGCACAATTGGGTTTAGCTCAAAACAAGTCTGATGCGAATTATAAAGGAGTTATTGGTAAAACATTAGCCGAATCTAAAGAATACTGGGCAGAACCAGTAAAAGCTCCAGCAGGCGCTCCTAACGTAGTTTGGATTTTGCTGGATGATGTAGGATTTGGTGCTTCTAGTGCTTTTGGTGGTTTGATTAGTACACCAACATTCGATGCTTTAGCTAATAATGGATTGCGATACACTAATTTTCATACTACAGCTATTTGTGCACCCACTCGTGCTGCTTTATTGACAGGTAGAAATTCAGGAAGAGTTCATGTTAGTGGTTTTTCGCACACCATCTTATCAGCAGGATTTCCAGGCTGGGATGGAAGAATTCCATCAGATAAAGGAACAATTGCTGAAATTTTAAGAGAGAATGGATACAATACTTTTGCAGTAGGTAAATATGGAGTGACACCAGATGAAGATGCTACCGATGCAGGTCCGTTTGACAGATGGCCAACAGGAAAAGGTTTTGATCATTTCTACGGATTTTTAGGTTCGCAAACCGATCAGTACAATCCAGATTTAGTAGAAGATCAGGCTCACGTAAAACCAGATGGCCGCCATTTGAATGAATTAATTACAGATAAAGCCATCAGTTATATTAAAACCCAACAAAAAGCAGCTCCCGGAAAACCATTCTTTTTGTACTATGCACCAGGAGCGGCTCATGCACCACATCAGGTGGCGAAAGAATGGAGCGATCCTTACAAAGGAAAATTTGACAAAGGCTGGGATGCTTACCGTGAGGAAGTGATTGCAAACCAAAAGAAACTGGGCGTAATTCCTTCTAATGCAGTATTGCCAGAACGGAATCCACTGATTACAGATTGGAAAAAACTAACACCAGATCAAAAGAAAGTGTATGCCCGATTTATGGAAGTATATGCCGGATTCCTGACTTATACTGATGCTGAAATTGGAAGAGTGGTTAATTATTTAAAAGAAACCAATCAATTTGACAACACTGTGATTTTTGTAGCCATAGGTGATAACGGAGCGAGTAAAGAAGGAACTACAGAAGGAACAATCAGTCAAGGTTTGTTTTCTCAAGGTGTAACTGATGAAGAAAATCTAAAAAGTAATTTAGCTAATATTAATGAAATTGGTACAGCTAAAGGCTTAAATACCAATTTCCCTTTAGGATGGGCACAAGCGACTAATGTTCCTTTTAAAAACTGGAAACAAGATGCACAATCCGAAGGAGGAACTCGTAATCCTTTGATTATTCATTATCCAAAAGGAATTAAAGAAAAAGGCGGAATCAGAAACCAATACAGTCACGTAATTGATATTCTTCCTACTACATTGGATATTGCCGGCATCAAAGCACCAGAAACCATTCGGGAAATCAAACAGGATATTATCCAAGGTTCTTCTTTATATAGTTCGTTGAATGATCCTAAAGCGGAATCATTACATAAAGTACAATACTATTACATTTTTGGAAACAGATCCATTTATAAAGACGGTTGGAAAGCCGGTGCAAAACATCTTCCGGATCCTTTCGCAATCAAAAAATCAGCAGAAAATAATCAGGCACCTGCACCAGGTAATTTTGATAATGATGTTTGGGAATTGTACAACTTAAACGAAGATTTTAACGAGCGTAATAATCTGGCTAAAAAGTATCCTGAAAAATTAGAAGAACTTAAAAAATTGTTTGAAGCGGAAGCTAAGGAGAATAATGTTTATCCGTTAATCGACTGGCAGGATGTGCTGGGTAGAAAGATACATAATACCACAGCCGATAAGAATCAAAATCTTCAGGATTTAATTAAAAAAGCAACTAAGGGTGGAGCAAATCACTAAATTATTTAACTAATAAAATAAACAATATGAAACTAATAGATTATCAGACAATAGGAAAAAAGATTATCGTAGGGATAATCGTGTTTTTAGTACCACTAGTGATTTTAGCTGGAGGTTTAACCTTAATAAAAACTTTTTTAAATTAAGAAATCATGGCATTAGATAAAGCAAAACTAACAAGAGACTTAAGCATTAGTCTTTTTATTTACAGCCTGCCAGTATTGGCAATTTACCTTTATTTTAAACTAAATAATGGTATAGTGAGTGAATCACATCTTACATTACCACCTTATCTGGAATTTATTCAACTCGTATTTGCAAACATTAGAAGCTGGGGATTAATTGTAATTGCAATTGTTGTTGGGATTATCGAATTTGCAGCTGGTTTGTATGATGATGAATGGACAGGACGTGAACGCAAAGTGGATATCATTTGTTTTTTAGCTCCAAAACTGATTTTACCTCCAGTAGTTGCTTTTTTCAGTTTAACGGCTTTACCTTATTTAATTCCAAATTTAGCCAACACACTTTCCTGGGTTCCGTTTTGGGGAGGCTTTTTCCTAATTGCCATTGCGGATGATTTAACTCAATATTGGTACCATCGTTTGCACCATCAGGTACCGTTTTTATGGCGTTTTCATAGAACCCACCATTCTGCTCCATATATGGGAATGGCAATGGCTTCGAGACAAAATTTTATTTACACTATCTTGTTTTCTCAAATTTATTTAACAGCAACATTAACATATTTAGGATTAGGAATTCCTGCTTTGTTTGTTTTGGTTGTTAAAAGTTTTATCACTTTAGGAGCGCATTCAAGTATTGCCTGGGACAAACCATTTTACAAGTACAAAGTATTGCATCCAGTTGCATGGGTTTTAGAAAGATTAATTTCTACTCCGGCTACGCACCACGCTCATCATGCTGACACCAGTGGCGATGGTGTTGGTCACTTTAAAGGCAACTTTGGAAACATGTTTTTCCTGTGGGATGTGTTTTTTGGAACAGCATTAATCACTCGTAAATTCCCAAAATCATACGGAACAAAATCATACAAAAGCGAAGAGTGGTATGCACAATTTTTGTGGCCAATATTCAAATCTAAAATAGAAGGAAGCCCATTAGCGGAAGGAGTTATTGCCAAACCAATTTCTGAAAAAAAAGAAGTGGCTCCAATTCCAGTAAATACCAACATATATGAGCCTGCTCAATCGTAATAAAAATCATGAAAAAAAATAAAATAAGTGCATTGTTGATTGGTTTTACGTTTGCTGCTAATGCACAAGCGCCAAAGCCTGCATCAAGCTTTACACAAAAAGCAAATGAGGCAATTTATTCAAAATTAAATTTTGATGACGATGCTGATTTTGCAGATGCAAAACGAGGATTTATCGCCACACTAACTGACGGTAAAATCCTTTCAAAAACAGGAAATGTGGTTATCAATCATAATGATTTTGCTTTTATAAAAGGAAAATCTCCCGCGACTGTAAATCCTGCCTTATGGCGTCAGGCACAACTAAACAATATCAACGGATTGTTTAAAATTACCGACGGTGTTTATCAGGTTCGTTCGTTTGATATAGCCAACATTTCCTTTATACAAACTAAAACCGGATATGTAGTTATAGATGCACTTACGGTTGGTGAATCATCAGCTGCAGCCTATGATTTAGTAAAAAAACATGTAGGCGATAAACCTATTTTGGCTGTAATTGTAACACACAGTCATGGCGATCATTATGGTGGCTTAGAAGGTTTGGTGAGTGCCGAAGATATAAAATCAGGAAAAGTGAAATTTATTACTCCCAAAGGTTTTTATGAAGAAGCGATTAGCGAAAGTGTATTACTTGGAAACGTAATGCGAAGAAGAGCTGGATATCAATTTGGTTTAGGCTTAGAAAAAAGCGAAAAAGGGCAGGTTGATGTGGGCTTAGGAAAACCATTTTTGAGTGGAGGAAGCTCATCACTTTTACAGCCTAATTTAGAAATTGAAAAAACAGGACAAACATTAAATATTGATGGTTTGGATTTGGTTTTTCAGCTTACGCCAAATTCTGAAGCACCAGCCGAATTAACGGTTTTTGCTCCAACACAAAAAGTGTTCTTCTCTGCCGAAATTGCCAGTCATACTTATCACAATGTTTTAACGCCTCGTGGTGCTAAAACCAGAGATGCTAAAGCCTGGTCTGGATATCTGGATGAAGCCATTGATTTATTTGGAGAAAAAACAGAATTCATTGTTCCGTCGCATACCTGGCCAGTTTATGGACATGAAAAGGGAATTACTTTCTTAGAAAAACAACGTGATTTATACAAATACGTTCACGATCAGACGGTTCATTTGGCAAATAAAGGTCTGAATCCAGCAGAGATTGCGGAAGAAATAAAACTCCCAGCTGAATTAGCTAAAGAATGGTACAACCGTGATTTTTATGGAACTGTAAAACACAATGCCAAAGCTACGTACCAATTCTATCTAGGCTGGTGGGATGGAAATCCAGCAGAATACGACAAATTGCCACAGGTTGATGCAGCCAAGAAATATGTGGAATGGTTTGGTGGAGAAGCTGCTGTGTTGAAAAAAGCCAATGAAAGTTATCAAAAAGGAGAATACCGCTGGGTAGCCGAAGTTTTGAAACACGTGGTTTTTGCAAATCCGGAAAATGTTGCTGCTAAAAATTTACAAGCCGATGCTTTCGAACAAATTGCCTATCAAAGTGAATCGGGAATTTGGAGAGATTTATATCTAACAGGAGCAAAAGAACTTCGGGAAGGTGTAGTTAAACCTAAAAATCCTTTGGATCGTGGCACCGCATTTTTATCAAATTTAACTCCCGAAGCTATTTTCGATTATTTATCAGTAGGAATTGATGGCACTAAAGCGGCTGGAAAAGAATTGAATTTGCGTTTTGTTTTTCCTGAATTGGACAAAAATATTTTGGTTTATCTTAAAAATGGTGTTTTGCATCAAAGTAGTACAAGACCAAATGTTGAAGCCGAATTTACCTTAGTTATTCCTAAAGTGAAGTTTGTAGAACTGCTTGCTAATCCAGGCAAAGGAAGAGAGATTTTAACTTCTCAGGGAGTTGCTTTTCAGGGAAACCCATTTAAATTTCAAGAGCTGGCAAGTTATTTAGAACCAGCTAATCCATTTTGGAATATTGTAACACCTTAAAAAAAATATACTATGAATACGATTTTAAAAAAATGTTTTGCAGCTGCAGTGCTGCTTTTTACAGTAGTAGGTTTTGCTCAAAATAAAAGCACAACTACTTTGCCGTTAGAGCCTTTTTATACAAAAATTAAAAACGAAAAAAATCCGCAAATTATTGATGCTCGCGGAGCAGATGAATTTGCATTAAATCATATTAATGGTGCGGTTAATTTTAATCAGCAATCAGCAAATTATGATCAGCATGTTGCTGCTTTAAATCCTTCAAAACCCGTGTTTATTTACTCTATTGGAGCTGGAAGAAGTGTTACTTTAGCCAATGATTTACTAAAAAAAGGTTTCTCAGAAGTGTATAGTTTAGAAGGTGGAATTGCTAACTGGATAGGTGGTGGAAAAACTTTTTATGCTAATTCTAAAAGCAAATTATCATTAGAAGAATACAAAAAAGTAATTGCCGATAATAATACCGTTTTGGTTGATATTGGTTCAAGATATTGTGGTGCTTGTAAAAAAGTAAAACCTGTTTTAGAAACTATTAGATCAGAGCATGGTGAAAAATTAAAAATTGTAGAAATTGATTTGGAAGAGAATCCACAAGTTATTGCCGATTTAAAATCCATACATGTTTTTCCAACTTTAATTTTATACCAAAACGGAAAAATTGTTTTCAAAAAAGAGGGTTTTGCCGACTTAAAAAAAGATGTTGATTTGGCTTTAGCACAAAAATAATAATGTAGAATCTTATCGCGAATTAGATTTTATCCTTAGGGATTTCATATCAATTGATATGAAATCCCTTTTTTTTATTCTTTGTTTTTTCCTTTTTACAAGAAATTACTACGATAATGTTAAAAATAATTAATTTATAAAACACTGTAATTCAGTTTATTGAATTTTATTTTTTGAATAAATTAAGGTTTTGAAAGAAAAAAAATAAACTGAGTTTTGGAAGTTTGTAATTTTAATTTACTTTTGTCCTACTAAATTAGTAGAGTTAGTAGGTTATTGAAGATGTAAAAAGGAACACTTGCAAAAGAGTAGCTTTTTGAAAACAGAAAATGATTTTATCATCTCTAATGTTGCAAATGAAAACAATTGGCAAGTTTTAGAAAGATAGTTTTCGATATTAAATAATAACAATAAAATAAAATGAAAAAACGAATGTGCTGTAAATAAAAAAAGCCATTTCTGCGGCAACAGAAATGGCAGGCTTAAAAAAGAATTGTTCATCTCTAAAGGAAAAAAGAAAATTGATTAATCAATCTTCAGGACCCTTAATTATTTAAACTGCAACAAAGTAATGAAAAAAAAATTAAATATACTTTCATGGTTAGGTATTTTTATGATTTCCATAGGAATTAACGCCCAAAGTACAAAACCAATGATAAATTCTACTCTTGACGGAGTAGTTATTGATGAAATCACAAAACAACCTATTCCTGGGGTTAATGTTCAAATTAAAGGAATTACGCATAGTGTTATTACAGATTTAGACGGGAAATTTAGCTTTCAAACCGGACAAAAATATCCTTATGTATTAGTTGTCACTTCTATAGGTTATGTTAACAAAGAACAAATTGTTAACGATAAGTTCATACAAATTGCATTAAAAGAAGATGTAAAGGAATTGAATGAAGTAGTAGTTATTGGTTACGGAACTACTTCGAAAAAAGATTATACCGGAGCAGCCGAAACCGTTTCAAAACAAGCATTACGATCTACTCAGCGTAGTTTAGAAAGTGCTCTTCAGGGATCCGTTGCGGGGGTTAATGTAACGCAAACATCGGGTCAGCCTGGAGCAGGATTGAGTATTAGAGTTCGTGGAGGAAGTTCGATACAAGGAGGAAATGAGCCACTTTATGTTATTGATGGTTTCCCAATTTATAATTCGGATGTGACTTCAGGAGTTTTGAGCGGAACTTCCACTAATCCACTTTCATCAATCAATCCGGCAGATATTGAATCGATTACCGTTTTAAAAGATGCTTCTTCTACCGCTATTTACGGTTCCAGAGGAGCAAACGGAGTAGTGATTGTTACTACTAAAAAAGGAAAATCGAATATCATGGCTGTTAATTATGATTATTCGATAGGGCAAAATGAGGTTCGTAAAAAAGTATCTGTTTTAGATGCTGCTGGTTTTTCAAGACTTAGAAATGCCGCTTTATTCGATACCAATCCGGCATTAGGTCCTAATCAATATCTTTCTGAAGCCCAAATTGCTCAATTAGGAAAAGGTGTGGACTGGCAGGAGGAAGCTTTTAGAAGTGCACAAACTCAAAACCATCAATTGAGTATTACAGGTGGAAACAATCAAACGAAATATGCTATTTCTGGAAACTACTTCAATCAGGAAGGAATTATAAAAAATACAGGTTTTGAACGTTTGAGCGGTCGAATTAATTTAGATTCAAAATTAAGCGATAAATCAAGATTTGGAGTAAACCTTTCGGTATCAGAAACTAAATCTAAAGTAGCGCCATCAGGATTAGTAACAGCTTTATTAAGTATGCCTCCTACAGCTACTATCTATGAAGCCGATGGAAGTTATACGTTGAGAAATCCTTTCGAAAATATATTCTCTAACCCAATTGCTACGTTAAACGAACGTAAAAACAGAGCCATAAATACAAGAACTTTAGGAACTGTTTTCGGGGAATATGATTTGTTAGAAAACTTAGTTTTAAAAGTTTCTTTTGGAGCGGATCTTATTGCTAACAAAGAAACTACTTATATTCCTTCCACTATATATGAAGGTTTGATTACCAATGGTGAAGCAAAAATAGGGAACAGTAATAATAAAACATGGTTGAACGAGAATACCTTAACCTATACTAAAGTATTTTCAGATGTGCATAGCTTTAATGTTTTGGCTGGTTACACACAACAAAGTTCGACTAGAGATTTTGTTACAACAGGATCGCAACAATTTGTAAATGATATTACTTCTGATAATAGTTTGCAAAGTGGTAACCTGGCATTAATTCCTACTTCGGGAGAAAGTAAATGGGCGTTGAATTCGTATTTGTCAAGGTTGAATTATAATTATGATTCCAAATATTATTTTACAGCGAGTATTAGAGCCGATGGTTCATCCCGATTTGGAAAAAACAATAAATGGGGTTATTTCCCATCAGTAGCAGCGGCCTGGCAAATTGACAAAGAAAACTTTTTTAGTCCGTTATCTAATGTAATCAATAGTTTGAAATTTAGAACAAGTTACGGTTCTACAGGAAATCAGGAAATAGGGGAATACCAATCGTTGTCTACATTGAGCAGTGTGAAATATCTTTTTGGCGACCAAATTTACACTGGATTTACACCAACAAGAATTGCAAATGACGATTTAGGATGGGAATTAACCAATCAGTTTGATGCAGGAATCGACTTAGGAATTTTTAATAATAAAGTGTTTCTTACCCTTGATGCGTACCGTAAAACCACTAAAAATTTATTGTTAGATGTTCAAATTCCATACACTAGCGGATTTACTTCTTCTTTACAAAACTTTGGTTCAGTGCAAAATCAGGGAATTGAGTTAGGAATTAATACCTCTTTAAGCAACGGAGATTTTGCTTGGACTTCAAATTTTAATATTGCTTTCAACAAAAACAAAGTATTGGCTTTAGGAAGTGATGCTGAGTTTTACACTTTTGGAAATTATATTCTGAAAGTGGGTGATCCGTTAGGTTCATTTTATGGAGCAGTAACTGATGGAATTTTGCAAACAGCTGACATTGCTACTAAAGGAGTTTTTACAGGAAATGCAGCTCCAAAAGCTGGGGATCGTTTGTACAAAGACATCAATGGCGACGGTGCATTTACTACTGCTGCTGATAGAACTACTATTGGTAATGCACAACCTGATTTTACATTTGGATTCACAAATAACTTTACCTATCGTGGTTTTGAATTGGGAGTTATTTTGCAAGGATCTGTTGGAAATGATATCCTGAACGGAAACTCACAAGCTTTAGAATTGTTCAACGGACAACAAAATGCTTCTACATCAGCCTTAGATGCCTGGACACCAACAAATCCAAGTATAACAACGCCTCGTGCTAAGTTAGATCCAGCACCAGTATTCTCCAATAGATTTGTAGAAGATGGTTCGTTTGTTCGATTCAAAAACATCACATTGAGTTATAATTTACCTAAAACAGTAATAGAGAAATTCAAATTGACTGCTGTAAAGCTAAGAGTGGTAGGAGAGAATCTAATCACATTTACAAACTACAGCGGATTTGATCCGGAAGTAACTAACGGAAGTTCTATTTCTCCGGGAACAGATACGGGAATTTATCCAGCATCAAAAGGTATTTCGGCTGGTTTAAGTGTAACATTCTAAAAGAAACATCATGAAAAAAATAAGCATATTAAGTTTACTGATTCTTTTTACAATCAGTGCTTGTAATTCTTTGGACGAAGATCCAAAAGCATTTATTGCAGCAAATAATTTTTATAAAACTACCGAAGATGCAGAAGCGGCTATAATTGCCATTCATAATGCGATGAACAGTGGGACGCATACTTTATACAATCGTTTAATCCAGATTTCGACAGAAATGGCTACGGATGATTATGAAGCAGGACCCCGTGCCAGAAATGCACATGTTAGAGCTTTGTCTAACTTAACACATGATGCCTCAAATGATCGTATGTTAGAACTTTGGCGTCAAAGTTACGATGGAATCAACAGAGCTAATGTTGCGATTGATAATATTTCGAACAATCCAAATTTGAATTCTAAAAAGGATAAAGATTTGGTGAACGAAGCGAAGTTTTTAAGAGCGGTTTTGTATTTCAACATTGTAAGATGGTTTGGAGATGTGCCATTAGTGTTACACGAAACTACCACTTTAAGTGCCGAAGCTTTAAATGTTTCTAATACACCAGAAGCCGAAGTGTATGCTCAAATAGAAAAAGATTTACTAGATGCCGAAGCATTACCTGTAAAGCAACAAATTAATGGAAGACCAACATCTGGTTCGGCCAAAAGTATTTTGTCAAAAGTGTATTTGACCCAAAAGAAATGGCAACTAGCAGCCGAAAAAAGTAAAGAAGTTATTGATAGTAAAGTTTACGATTTATTCGAAAATTTTGCTGATGTATATAATGTAGCGACTAAAAACGGTAAAGAACATATTTACTCAGCCCAGTTTAAAGGACTATCTAACTGGAATGGAAATATGTTAGCCTCAACTTCTGCACCTAATACAGTTCCTGGAATTGCAGGAGATCAGGCGGATGCATTACATACAGCTGGTGGACTTTTTGAATCTTTTGCAGAAGACGATACCCGAAAATATGTGACTTTCGGAATTAAATATGTGAGTCCAACAGACGGAAAAACATATACCACAATTCCACATTTTTATAAATATTTTGATTTGGCAACACCAGCTTCGCCAGGACAATCTTCAAAAAACACACCAATTATCCGATTTGCAGAAGTATTGTTAATCTATGCTGAAGCAGCAAATGAATATCAAAACGGACCGTCAGCATTAGCTTATGAAGCGATTGACCGCGTGAGAAAAAGAGCCCACATTCCATTGCTTTCTGAAATTTCACCTGCTTTAAGCAAAGACGATTTTAGAGAAGCGGTTTTTAATGAAAGAAGAAAAGAATTGGTTTATGAATACCAACGTTGGTTTGATTTGGCTCGACGAGGTCCGGATTATTTTGTAGCCCGATTAAAAGCTGCAGGAAAAACGAATGCACAGCCTAAACATGTTCATTTCCCGATTCCGCAAAGAGAATTGGATTTAAACCCGAATTTGGATCAGGTTCCAGCCTGGAAATTAAAATAAGACAACTATTTAAATTTAAATAAAATGAAAAAAACATTTATTACCCTAAATCTGTTACTGGCATTTGGCTTGTTTAGTCAGGCGCAAACTGCGACTTCAAAGCCAAACATCGTTTTGATTATGGTGGATGATATGGGATATTCTGATTTAGGAAATTACGGTTCAGAAATTAAAACACCTAATTTGGATAAATTGGCTAAAGAAGGAACACGCTTACGCGAATTTTATAACAACTCTATTTGTGCACCTACAAGAGCTTCACTTTTAACTGGGCAATACCAGCACAAATCGGGAGTGGGATATTTTGATGTCAATTTAGGATTACCAGCTTATCAAGGGTATTTGAACAAAGAATCTTTAACATTAGGAGAAGTATTTCGTTCTGGAGGATACAGTACTTTATTGTCTGGAAAATGGCATGTAGGTTCTGAAGATAAATCGCAGTGGCCTAATCAGAGAGGATTCGATAAGTTTTACGGAATCTTAAAAGGAGCGGCAAATTATTTTAATACAGATGGATTGCCTTTTGGTAAATCTCCTTATCCGGTAGCTTTAATCCGTAATAACGAAGAGTTACATCCAAAAGCTGATTCCTATTATTTTACAGATGAAATTGGTAACAATGCAGTGCAGTTCTTGGACGAACAAAACAAAGAAAACAAACCTTTCTTTTTGTACTTAGCTTTTACAGCGCCTCACTGGCCATTACAAGCAAAACCAGTTGATATTGCTAAATACAAAGGGAAATTTGACGAAGGCTGGGATGTTTTAAGAGAGAAACGAATTCAAAAATTAAAAGAAAACGGTATTATATTACCAAACCAAACCATTGCTCCAAGAGATCCTGAAGTTCCAGAATGGAATAAATTAACTTATGACGAAAAACAATTCTGGAAAGCTAAAATGGAAGTTTACGCAGCCATGGTAGACAACATGGATCAAAATGTTGGAAAAGTTTTGGAGAAATTAAAAGCGTTGAAAAAAGATAAAAATACGCTCATTGTTTTCATTTCTGATAATGGTGCACAGGGAGGTTTTAATACTTACAACCCTTTGAGAAGAGGTTTGGTTAAGAATGATGGACCAATTGGAACTTCAGGTTCATTCGATTATCAGGAACAAAACTGGGCTTATTTGTCGAATACGCCATTACAGGATTATAAAAACAATATGCACGAAGGTGGTTTTAGTTCTCCATTTATTGCCTGGTATCCGTCTAAGATTAAAGCAGGTAGAATTGATAAAGGAACGGGACATCTTATTGATTTAGCTCCTACTTTTTACGAATTGGCAGGAATTCAATATCCAAAAGAATTAAATGGGGTAACATCAAATCCATTACCAGGAAAAAGTTTATTACCAGTCTTATTCGACGGTGCTTCTGAAGTGAATCGTGGTGCTCCAATATTCTGGGAAAGAGCTGGAAACAGAGCTGTTAGAGAAGGGAAATGGAAGTTGGTTTCTATTTTTCCGTCCTACCAATGGGAATTGTATGATTTAGAAGCCGACAGAGGAGAGACAAACAATGTTGCTAAAGAAAATGCAGCAATTGTAAATGATCTTTCTGCTAAATATTTTGATTGGGCAAATAAAACAGGGGTAGTAGAATACAGCAAAATAAGACCAGGGAATGAATTGATTCCTGGCGCAGCTGCAAAAAAATAATTTCAATGAGTTTATATTTTTTGAATCGGTATAACACTTGTTGTGGTTAGTTAGTGTTAGTTTGGTTAAAAGGGGCTGCTTCGGTTGTCCCTTTTACTCTATTTAATCAGTTTTTAAAATGTAATGAAAAACAATAGGGTTTGTTGAACAAACAATCCGAAAAAATAGTTAGATATGAAAGTGTATAGTTTAATAATAGGTGTTATTTTAAGTGGTTTTTATTCCAGTTTTGCTCAGGATAATAAGGCGATAGCTGTAGTTTCTGCAACAAGCTGCGAAGCTATGTGCAAGGCAAATACTTCTAAGAAAGCCTTGTTGTTACAATCTATTGCCAATAAATCTAATGAAAATAAAACGAAGTCAACTGATGGAATGGTTTGGGTTGCTGCAGGCGAATTCAAAATGGGAACCACTGATTATCCAGATGCACAACCTGTTCATGATGTAAGTGTAAAAGGGTTTTGGATGGATCAACACGAAGTTACCAATGCCCAATTTGAAGCATTTGTAAAAGCAACTAATTATGTTACTATTGCCGAAAGACCTTTGAATCCAGAAGATTATCCAGGAGTTCCAGTCGAAAATTTAGTACCAGGTTCTGCTGTGTTTTCTCCTCCTACAGATAAAGTTTCGTTAGGAAATATTCAACAATGGTGGAAATATGTTCCAGGTGCTAATTGGAAACATCCATCTGGACCTGAAAGTACTATTGTAGGATTCGAAAATAATCCAGTGGTACAAATCAGTTATTTAGATGCTCAGGCTTATGCAAAATGGGCAGGGAAACGTTTGCCAACCGAAGCCGAATGGGAATTTGCTGCTCGTGCAGGCAGAGAGCATACTAAATACTACTGGGGTCAGGATTTGAAACCAGATGGGAAATGGGTTGCTAATATTTTTCAAGGCACTTTTCCAAATAACAATACTGCCGAAGATGGTTTTGTGGGTGCAGCTCCGGTACAATCTTTTCCAAAAAATCCTTATGGAATCTATGATTTAGAAGGAAATGTATGGGAATGGTGTAGCGATTTATACCGTGATGATTATTATAAAAACACTACTAAAGTTAATCCACAAGGACCTTTAGATAGCTATGATCCTGAAGAACCTGGTGTTGAAAAACACGTGCAAAGAGGTGGTTCTTATTTATGTAGTGATGAATATTGTATTCGTTACGTTGCAGGAAGTAGAGGTAAAGGAGAAACAACGAGTGCTTGTAACCATTTAGGTTTTCGTTGTGTGAAAGATGCTGAATGATTTTTTATGATTTAAATCGATAGTACTATGAGAAAAAATATATTATTGCTTTTGGTGCTTTTACTTGCAATTGAAACGAGTTCAGCACAGAATGTGAAGAAAATAAATTTGCATACTGAAATAAAAAAGAACAGACTTCATATTGTAAATCGAAAGGCTGCTCCTTTGAATGACGGAAAATATAATGGATTAGAGCTGAATGAGCAGGAGGGTGAAGGAATAGTTTGGCTTCAAAATCAAAATTTTTCAAAAGGAAGTATCGAAATCGATGTCAAGGGACAGGATGTTTTTCAGAAAAGTTTTCTGGGAATTGCTTTTAATGGTCAAAGTGATTCTACTTATGAAGCAGTTTATTTTAGACCCTTTAACTTTTATGCACAAGATTCTGTAAGACGAATTCATGCAGTGCAATATGTTGCACATCCTGAATTTACCTGGGAAAAATTAAGAAAAGAAAGAAACGCTGAATTTGAAAAAGCGATTCCTAATGCTCCAGATCCTAACGGATGGTTTCATACACGAATTGAAATCAGTGCTACTCAAGTAATTGTTTTTGTCGGTAAAAATCCAAATCCAGTACTTCAGGCAAAACGATTAACCTCTTTTTCTGATGGGAAAATTGGCCTTTTTGTAGGGGATAATTCTGGTGGAAAATTTGCAAATTTAAAAATAGTCAAGGATAACAATTAATATTTTAAAATAAACTCCAGCTAATTTTTTAGTCTTTGAGGATTAGTTTTTTACAATTCCAATAAAAATAAGAATCCCGAAACAAGTCATTTTAAGTAATGATTCGTTTTCGGGATTTTTTTGTTTATAGATTTTGTATGTAAAGTCTTGTGAGTGTGTAAGCCAATTTTAGGACTGAATTAACTTTTTTAAAAAACACTTTGACTTTTTTGTAGTTTCAATTCAATAACTACTTTTCTTCTATGAAAGTTAATACAGTTTTGTAGAGACTAAGAAATAGTTGAAATTAAAAATTTTGAAAGTTATCAAAAATAATTCTTTTCTGAATCAGCATTTTGATTCTAAATTCTTTTGTGTCAGCTTTATTTGTTGTTACTGATATTGTTTTTTGATTAATATTTTATTTTAGCGCACACAATTCCTTTTTAATAGGTAATGTGGTCAAAAATGGTTGGTAATCGGTAAAAAGTTTTACGTTAGGATTTCAGGTTGTTTATGTATTAACGATTATTGCGTTAACTTTGGTGGGAAATAATTTCTAAAAGACCAAGAATTCCATCTTGGTCTTTTTAGTTTATTAGCGTTTTGTTATTCGTGTAAAAATAAATACTACTAATTATATAGAGTTTAAGAAGTAAATTTGTAGTTTTGCATTCGAAGTTTTAAACCAACTGAGACCAATTGATTGTGAAATTAGAGTAGTTTAATTGGTGATGGCTGAAAATCAAATTATTAAAAACAAAAAAAAGAAAAAGAGTAAAGATGGATAAAATTAAATTAAAGCATATTTCAATTGTAATTGTAGCATTAAAATTGTTGTTAATATCAGTAGTACTAATCAAGTATTTACCTGAAGCTTCGGCAGAAGATTTAACATTTAATAGTACTTTTTTCTGGTTCTTATTAGCGGGTTTTTTGGCACAAATTGTTGATGGGGCTTTAGGAATGGCTTATGGAGTGACTTCTAATTCTGTTTTGCTGGGTTTTGGGCTTTCTCCAAGATTAGCTTCTGCTGCAGTACATACAGCTGAAGTTTTTACAACAGGTGTGTCTGGACTTTCTCATATTAAGTTTGGTAATTTTAGCAAAGCATTGTTTTTAAAATTAATAGTTCCTGGGGTGTTAAGTGCTTCTGTTGGGGCTTATCTATTAGGTTCTGTTATTGACGGAGAATTCATAAAACCTTTTGTTAGTCTCTATCTAATTGTTTTGGGAGCAATTATTATTTCTAAGGCTTTTAAGAAAAAGACTCTTAAAGACTCTAATTTAAAAAAGGCTCCTATTTATGCTCTTTTTGGAGGATTTTTAGATGCAGTTGGAGGTGGAGGCTGGGGACCTATTGTAACTTCTAATTTAATAAAAGAAGGTCATACACCAAGTACAGTAATAGGTACAGTAAATACAGCAGAATTTTTTATTACCTATTTCAGTGCAGGTATTCTTATTTACTTCACAGGTATTCAAAGTTGGCAAATTATTTTAGGACTGATACTTGGAGGTACATTGGCAGCACCTTTTGGGGCTTATATAGCAAAGAGATTACCTATCAAAACGATGATGATAACAGTTGGAGTGTTAATTATTTTGACTTCAGTTTTTACACTTTCAAAAATCATTTTTTAGAAACTCTTTTAAAGACTAGTTTTCAAAGATTCATTTAATACCAAACATAATACAATATAGTCCAATCGTTGTGGTATAATGCCGTTGTATATTTCATTTGGACCAATTTTTATTAGTCTATTTTGAAATAACAAACGGTATAATAATAGTTAGAAACTCTTATTCGCTTTTTTATTATTTGGTTAAATAAATAATTTTCTATAACAAATAAATTTTACTGGTATGAAATCTTTTTATCAAGAAATAGCAAAACAGCATCAGAATTTATTAATACTTCCCAAAAAGAAATTAATTCATCAATTTGTCGATGAGTTGTTTTGGGTTTTATTTTCGAATACTTCAAAATCTTTAGGGAACGTAACCATTATTGAAGAAAAATTTGCTGAATTAGAATTACAATTTAATGAACTGGTACTCGATTTTGTACCAAAAACAGATAATAGTCAGGAACAAACCAAAACCTTTTTTAAGGCATTACCCGGTTTGCATAAAAAGGCATTGAGTGATGCCAAAACTATTTTTGCCAAAGATCCGGCAGCGAAATCCCTTGAAGAAGTTTTGTATACCTATCCCGGATTTTTTGCCATTGCTATTTATCGCTTTTCGCACCAAATTTGGAAACAAAACTTAAAACTTTTGGCGCGAACCATTTCGGAATATGCGCATAGTAAAACCAGTATCGAAATTCATCCTGGAGCACAAATAGGAGATGAATTTGCTATTGATCACGGAACTGGAATTGTAATTGGAGAAACCGTCATTATTGGTAATAATGTCCAAATTTATCAAGGAGTTACTTTGGGCGCTTTGAGTGTCAAAAAAGGCGAAGCATCTATCAAAAGGCATCCCACAATTGAAAATAATGTGATTATTTATGCCAATAGTACCATTCTTGGCGGACAAACAACAGTAGGAAGAGATTCTATTATTGGAGGAAACGTTTGGTTGACCTATACCATTCCGTCAAATTCAGTGGTGTATCATAAAAATGAAATTAAGATTAAGGATAATAATCCTTTTCCAGAACCTATTTTTTATTCGATTTAAAGTTTAAAAGTGCCACGAAGACACAAAGTCACAAAGGTTTTTTAGAAAAAAATAAAGTAATAATGCCACGAAGACACAAAGACACAAAGGTTTTAGAAAAAAGTATTAAACAATTTTTCTTCGTGACTTAGTGCCTTTGCGGCAGAAAAAAACTAATGTTTTCGTGGTAAAAAGGAAACAAAGTAATAATGCCACGAAGACACAAAGACACAAAGGTTTTAGAAAAAAGTATTAAACAATTTTTCTTCGTGACTTAGTGCCTTTGCGGCAGAAAGAAATGAAATAATAATCTCATGAACACGCAAAGGGACAAAGTTTTTTTTAAGTATTAAAGAATTTTTCTTAGTGACTTAGCGCCTTTGCGGCAAAATATAATAAACATGAAATATCAAAATATATTAGAAACCATAGGGAACACACCCCACATTAGATTGAACAAACTTTTCCCAACGCATAAAGTTTGGATTAAATTAGAAAAATCAAATCCTGGATCCAGTATCAAAGACAGAATTGCTCTGGCCATGATTGAAGATGCCGAGAAAAAAGGACTGTTGAATCCGGATTCGGTTATTATAGAACCTACTTCTGGAAACACAGGAATTGGACTGGCATTAGTTGCAGCAGTAAAAGGATACAAAGTAATTTTGGTGATGCCAGAATCCATGAGTATCGAAAGAAGGAAAATCATGAATGCGTATGGGGCTGATTTTGTTTTGACACCCAGAGAAAAAGGAACAGCAGGTGCTGTAGAAAAAGCACATGAATTAGCCGCTTTAACTCCTAATTCGTTTATTCCGTTACAATTTAATAATCCTGCCAATGTAGAAGTTCACGAGAGAACTACCGCTCAGGAAATTTTAAAAGATTTTCCAGATGGCATTGATTATTTAATCACCGGAGTAGGAACAGGCGGACACATTACTGGAGTTTCTAAAATTTTAAAACAACATTTTCCTAAGCTAAAAACGGTTGCTGTTGAACCAGCCTTATCGCCAGTTTTGAGTGGTGGAATTGCTTCACCGCATCCCATCCAGGGAATTGGTGCCGGATTTGTTCCAGATGTTTTTAAAAGAGAATACATAGATGAAATTATTACGGTCGAAAAAGGAGATGCTTTTTCATATTCGAAAAAATTAACTAAAACCGAAGGAATTTTCTCTGGAATTTCTACAGGAGCAGCTTTAGCAGCGGTTTCTAAAAAGTTAGAAACAATTCCTAAAAACGCAATAATTCTAACGTTTAATTACGATACTGGCGAAAGATACCTGTCTGTAGATGAGTTATTTGACGCTGTACTATAATTAGAAGAAATCACAAAATAACAACTTAGAAAGTATCGTTAATCAATCAGAATAAATTAAATTAGCAGAAGACTACTACAAACATAATTTTACAAAAACATTAATTAAAAATTTAAAATCAAAAAAATGGCAGAATTAAAAAAACAGCAGACCGCGTTAGGTGACGTGGCAGCAAGACAGTTAGCAATTGCAACGCGTTCAGTGCCTACAATGGCAACTTCACCAAGATGGCTTACACATCTTTTACACTGGGTTCCCGTGGAATCAGGAGTGTATCGTTTGAATAAAGTAAAAGATTCTAATCATATCGAAGTAGATTGTTCGGCCAGAGATGAGCGTACTTTACCAAATACGTTTGTGGATTACATCGATAATCCAAGAGAATACAACCTGGCAGCAGTTCAGACTATTGTGGACGTACATACTCGTGTTTCTGATTTGTACAGTAAACCATACAACCAGATTTCGGAACAATTGCGTTTGGCTATCGAAACGATCAAAGAGCGTCAGGAAAGCGAATTAATCAACAACAAAGAATACGGATTGTTGAGCAGTGTAGCGCCTTCGCAAATTATTAAAACCAGAACAGGAGCTCCAACACCAGATGATTTAGACGAATTGTTGACAAAAGTTTGGAAAGAACCAGGTTTTTTCTTGTTGCACCCATTAGCTATTGCAGCATTTGGTCGTGAGTGTACCCGTCGTGGAGTTCCACCTCCAACTACTTCTTTATTTGGATCTCAATTTTTAACATGGAGAGGAATTCCGCTTATTCCTTCGGATAAATTGCCAATCAAAGATGGTAAATCTAAAATCATTTTATTGCGTACAGGAGAAAGCCGTCAGGGTGTAATTGGTTTGATTCAGCCAGGATTACAAGGAGAACAATCTCCGGGGTTATCGGTGCGTTTTATGGGAATAAATGAAAAAGCAATTGCTTCCTACCTGGTATCTTTATATTGCTCATTAGCGGTAACTGTTGATGACGCTATTGCTGTATTAGAAGATGTAGAAATAGGAAAGTATCATGAGTACAAATATTAATACAACGGGTACGGGATTGCCTAATATTGCCGACTTGGAAAAGTTAGCCAATGAGCTGTTCAGTGCGTTGCCCAATGAGTTTCCAAAAGAAATTTCGTTGAGTCCCAATGCCAGTGAACATCCTCGCGCTACCAAAATTGCCGAAACGCTGCTTGCGGCTGGTAATTTAGGTGGAGTAGAAGCGGCATTTCCAGTTAGCAATCACGATACCTTGTTGGGACAATCCGGTTTTGCACCAGTAGCAACTCCGGCGGTTTCAGCAAGTCCGATTGGGTCAGTACAAACACCGCCTTCATTTGGTGGTTTTGGCGGATCGCCTTCGGTGGTGCAGTATGGAAAGGCACCAGCATTTGGAGGATATTCGAATGCTTTTTCCGATCCTACTATCGAAAATATTTCACAATTAGGTGATTTGAATCTGGATACCAATCACGGATTTGCATCTGCTCCTGTTGCAGGAAGCGGAGCTGATCCTTATGCGGTGAACAACGGCAATAATATCAATGCCGAAGATCCGCAAACCAGTTTTAACGATCCCAATTTGAATAATAATGGTGGTAATTCTTCATCGAATTTGAATCCGAATTATTTGCCATTCGAATTAGATCATAGTTCTTTTGAAGCCGAATTAAAAAACGCTTTAGAAGCATTGAATTCGAGTTTCGGAATTCCCTCATTGGTAACCACTCCGGGCATTGTTGATACTCCGGGTTCGTATTATTTTTTGAATGAAAATCCTTTTGGGTTCGATTCTAAAAAAGCCGATGTTACTCCGGTAACGCATCATGAATTTGAAGGTTTTGGCGGAAACAATTTCAATGCACATGTGGTAAAGAAAGATTTTCCTATTTTGAGAGAAA
>Ga0247814_10000505_pt1 | contig 30144 bp, 22 predicted proteins | sample UWRJL179409R1_FD_179947 | JGI IMG/M metagenome (GOLD analysis project Ga0247814, IMG submission 179947) | Plant litter microbial communities from Arlington Agricultural Research Station in Wisconsin, United States - UWRJ-L179-409R-1 | ecosystem: Environmental > Terrestrial > Plant litter >... | reverse complement strand
CATCTTTAAATCCAGTCCTATGCACTATAATGAAAATAAGTTTTCGAAAATGCTTATCAGTTGGAATAATGGCAAAGTTTTTGATCTAAAGTAAATTTCGGAGATTAACCTATTACTTATTTCCTACACCAGAACAGGTCATACGATAGAATTAAATGAGGGTGGCAGCGGTACCCACATTATCATCCGGGATCCATCGGGAAATGAAATTTTGCTGGACACACTGGGAAAAAATATTACAATTACCTCGCCTGAAACAATCACACTGAATGCAAAGAATATTGTGATGAATGCCGATCAAAATATTACCGCTGTAGCCGGACAAAATGTGAATACCTCAGCAGGCGCTACAATAAGTGCTGCAGCAGGATCAGATATTACCAATACTGCTGTTAAGGATTTCACGATGCTGGCGAATAATATTATTGGTACTGCAGAAGACAACGTTACACATAATGCTACAAATAGTATCACCAAAAGGGCTAAAATCATTGATGCAATGGCAACCCTCGATGATTTTAAAATTTTCAGTTCGAAAAAGGTAGTCAATACAAGTGGTGAAAAAGGTAAGTTATTTTAAACATCCATATGGGTAATATCATATTTACAGCGAGGAAAATTCTGGATAATTCAGCTGATGCAACCTGGGTTGCTGATGGTGGTGATCTCGTATTGAAAGCGATGGGCGTGGTGAGTCAAAAAGGTGACAGCGGGGTTGAGCTGCTTATTGGCGATGTACCGGATAAACCAGTGGAAGAAACAAAATCCAGGTGTATAGTTCAGGTGCGTCCCAAATCTGGTTGGAGAGGTGAATTCGGGTTTGACTGGTACCGGGTAGGAGATACAAAAATGGCGGGAGACCTGCCTTATGCAGATATTATAGGCAGATACTATACGAAAGATCCGGAGGCTGCGGATGCGAAAAAAAATACAGATGGCAATAGCTGGACAGCCTTTTTCAGAAAAGATCCCCAACCTCCAAAGTTTACTTCAGAAAACAGGCTTACACGACTGCAGGCCTTGTATGGTTCTTTTAATTATACAATGGGTAAAGAAAAAGACGGGAAGCCTGCCATCAAACCGTATTATTTCCCAAGGCTTGCATTATTTGCCCGTTCTATCGATCCTAAAACAAAACAGGTAACCGAAGAAGGCAGCGCTGATCTCGAACTGCATATTGCTATAGATGAAATTGATGGTAAAAAAGAAAAGCTCATCAGGCTTGACTTTGAAATAGATGATAAAATTGCGGATGAGAAACATCCGCTGGTCACAGTAACACCAGCTACGTTGCCGGGAAGTAAGCTTGGCAATAAGGAATCCATAAAAATAACATGTAACAGCGAATTTGATACAGACAAGGATTTAAAAATATGGGCTGTAGTGAAAGACAAGGATGGTAAGGAAGAGCATCTACTGGCTGGATTACTAAAGATTATAGCACCAAGTAAAAAAAGAATCCTCGATGTAGTTGTTGTAAAAGTGAAAACAGATTCAGGAAGCGGAAGTCGCAAAAGCCTGGACCAATTTAATCGCAACTTACGTCAGGCCCTCATTTTTCCGCAGATTACTGAATTTGATTCCACAAAGAATGATATCAAGATAAACATCAGTGATCCCGCCAAAAATGTAGATCTGCTGGACTGGAAAAAATGCTATGATGTAGTAAAAAAGAATATCAATAAACCAGAAGGTAATGGAACTGATCTGATAGATTTCCTGGATAAGCAATTGGAGTTAACCTTTCCTGGTAAATACACAGACCATTTCAAACTTTATTTTTTCTATGAAAGTTGCGAAATGGTAGACATTAAAGATAGCAGCGGAACAGTTGTTGGCAATACTAGCACGGCCGGCTACTCTTTTATTAACTCTTCCCATGGGATTATGTTTAAAGACCACACTCCTAATACCATAGGTCATGAATGTATGCACGGTCTCGGCCTGCAACATACTTTTTTTGAGTCTGAATTTTCTTTCAAAGCGATGGAAACTGATAATATTATGGATTATTCACATCTCAGCCTGGACAAGGTTACTAATGCTGCCAGAACACCTAAGAACAGGATCAGTTCTAATTACTGGCAGTGGAAGCTCATGAATTCAAATATCTAATGATTGCAATATGAAACTATTACTTACTTATATCACGCTGATGATGATCAGTTGTACTGCAGTTAGTCAGCGTATTAAAAAGAAAAGCACAATGAATCCAAATTTTGAAAAGTTTGATATTAAGGACTACGAAAATAAAGTAGATCAACAGGTTCCGGGAGGTCAGAAGCTGAATCATTTTACCCTTAAAGATGGCACAGAAATCGACAGGTCAGCATCTCCAACTGAATATACTGAAGAGTGTATTCTTCCCAAGCCTTCTTTCCTGAAGTTAAACAAGGAGTTTTATCGTTCAGGATTTATTAAGTTTAAGGGATTGTCATTTGGTGATCAGCACATGGGTGCGAACGGCATTAGGGTTGGTCAGTGGACATATTTCGATGAATTGGGAAAGGTAACAAAGACCGTTGATGAGGATCGTAAATTTGGCAATTTTGGCTACAATGAGTTGCTGGCTTTCCTCGATAAAGAGGGCTTAATTGAGGTCAAGACCGGCAAAAATAGGGAAAATGTAAATGCCATTTTTGAAAGTAGTGAAAGTGGTGATAAAACCTGGTTTGTTGAAATCATCACCGAGTTTCATCCTGATGATTATGCAAAGGGCTGGACATACACATTAGATGGTAATTCTGGTAAAGTACTTAAAAAAGCTAAAGTATATAAAAATTACGCCAACTAATGTGGTTATGCAAGCATTGGATTATCTTACTATTATTATGACATGAAACTCTTATTTACTTATATCACACTGATGATCGTCAGTTGTACTGCAGTTAGTCAGCATGCGAAGAAGAAAATCACAATAGATCAGAGTTTTGAAAAGTTCGATATTAAGGACTATGACCATAAAGTAGATCAATCTGTTGACGGAGATCAGGATCTGAATCATTTTACGCTTAAGGATGGAACCGAAATTTACAGGTCAGGGTATCCCGAATACTTTACTGAAGAACGTATTCTTCCGAAACCTTCTTTCCTGAAGTTAAATAAGAATTTTTATCCTTCAGGATTTATTAAGTTTAAGGGATTGTCATTTGGTGATCAGCACATGGGTGCGAACGGCATTAGGGTTGGTCAGTGGACATATTTCGACGAACTGGGAAAGGTAACAAAGACCGTTGATGAGGATCGTAAATTTGGCAATTTTGGCTACAATGAGTTGCTGGCTTTCCTCGATAAAGAGGGCTTAATTGAGGTTAAGACCGGCAAAAATAGGGAAAATGTAAATGCCATTTTTGAAAGTAGTGAAAGTGGCGATAAAACCTGGTTTGTTGAAATCATCATCGAGTTTCACCCTGATGATTATGCAAAGGGCTGGACATACACATTAGATGGTAACTCGGGAAAAGTACTTAAAAAAGCTAAAGTATATAAAAATTACGCCAACTAATTTGGTTATGGAAGCATCAGATCATAAAAAACTCTTCAAGCTATATCCCTCACCGGTAAGAAAAACGTATGGTGTGCTTTTCAATTTTGGAGAGACATTGCAGGTGCATTATGAAATTGAGGTAACTTATTTAGAGGAGATGCCGGATGATACATTTTTATTTGAATTGAACAAGAAGCAGGTTTATATTGACAACAAGGCACCTGATAAAATGATTGATAAGCTGGCTGATGAGATGGGTAAGGTCCTTTATCCGCTTTCCCTCAAGGTGACCAAACAAGGCCTCATTGCTGAAGTATGTAATCAGGATTCGATCTTAAAAAGATGGAAGATCAAAAGGGAAGAGTTACTGGAGGCATATCAGGGTAAGGTGGTTGCTGAAGGTATTCAGGCTATGGAGACCGTATTGCAGGATAATGTAAAACTTACAGGAACAGTCCGAAAGGATTGGTTCTTTTCACTTTTTTTTTCCGGTTTTTACGGACTGCAGCATAAAGATAAGCTGGAGCCTTTATCGTTGCAGTTGCCGATGATGCCTTATGCTCCTTTGGCGGAATATGGCGTTTTCCGCGAAATTACGGAGCGTAATGACACGAATCAGGCCTTCACTATCACCTGTCGAAGTGACAATACTGTCACCTGGGCTGCCTTGCCAGCTAAAGGGTCCGTAGATGTTACTTATAAGTTATATCATGCGGATTTTACTTTGAGGTCCATTACCGGGGCAGCGAGCTTAACACTTGATTCAGGACTGGTAAAAAATGTCAGTTTTGAGATATTTCATCAGCCCCAGCAGGATTTTCTGTTGAAGAATGATAGAGCTGATAATCGCAGGGAAATACATCCTGCAGAAGTTAAAAGAAGTTTTTGGAATATTTTTAGCAAACGTACATGAGCGAGAAACATTTAGTCTGCAGTGGGGCAACGTGCCTCTGTAAATTTGGTACCACTCCTGATCAACTGAAGGTGAAGCAGGAAGATTATTATATTAATGAAGATGCGGCATCCAGTAAAGCTATTGCCAATACCAAAGACATCGGTCAGCCTTTCAAAAAAAATACCTTTGGGAGTTGTAAGAAAATGAACAACAATCCCTGTAAGCCTGCCATTACCAAATGGGACGGTTTTTATCAAAAGGTTACGCTACACAACGGCGGGCAGCCATTGCTTGAAGACAGTAAGGCAACTTGTGCCGTGGTCGGCAGTGCTTGTATAGACATCAAATTTCATGGGCAGACAGCTACTGTCACCACCCGTCAGGCAGATCATGCCAATGAGGATATACAAGCACAGCTCAATGTACTCGTTAGTCTTAAAGAAGATGAAAACAGAGTGGTTCAGATTCCAGAACTTTCCTAAATAACGCGTTATGTCTGATAAAATAAATGAAGAGAAACAAAAGGGGCCATTACATATAGTGATCACTCCATCCGGGGCGGGGAAACTTGATCAGTCCTACGGGCATTTTCAACTCGAAAAAGGTGGAGACTTCTCCGTGACCATAAGGGAATTTGCAGACAAAAAAGAGAAGATTGATAAGGAAGAACTCGAAGCCAGAAAATTTATTGATGGAAAACTGCTGAGTAATACAGCGTATCAGCAACTGGATAAAAAACAGCGCGATACCTATGACGCGAATGTAGCCGTATATAATCAAAACACTAAACTGAGAACCAAACGCGGCAGTTCACTGGTCAGCTCCTTTAGTGAGGTGGCATGGGTCTGGCAACTTGCAGATAAAACTTATTCTGCTGCCAAAAATGAGGGTGAAGAATGGGACTTAACTGCAGATTTGCTGGAGAAGCTGGAAAAAACACTCAAGCCCCTCAATGACATTGCAGATTTGCTGACGAGTATCCTGGATGGGAAGAAGAATGGCAACACCGGAGATCAGCCTACTGCCGAACATAGGGCCGCTTTGGAAAGTGTAAAAAATGATCCTAAAAATAAAGCCCTGACAGATCTTCAGGACGATTTCGATAAGAACATCCAGAAACAGCGCGCTGCAGCACCAGATTCTCCCGAGCATAAACAGGCTGTTCGTGAAGCAGGACTCCTGCAGAGAAAAATGGATAGCCGCTCAAAAAGTTTAGGATTAAAATTGACCAGGGCGCCTGTTGGCATGGAAATCTACTATCCTGAATTTGCTTTGGAATTCGACTGGTCAAGGGTGCCGGTAAAAAATCCCGGCTATGAACACCTGTTTAATAAAACAGCCGTATTTCTGGACGGCGTTATTGAAGCCAAGCCGCTGATAGGCATAAAGATGTTTCTTGATTTTCTTGCGCTTGCTCAACGTGCACATCCTATTGCGCTGGCTTTAATTGCTGCGGCAGACATCGCTATGTCGCTTATTGGTGACGGTAGTAAGATCACGCTCGAAATTTCGGCAACAGCAATTGTAGGTGGTAAACTTCAGGGATTTTTCAATACGCTGACAGGAGAAAATACTTTCAATAATAAAGACAGAGACGCCAATAGTAAAGCACTGGCTGATATCAGCGGAGATATCACTGTTAAGGTATCTGCGAGTGTGAAGATGGCTATCTGTAAACGTGCCTTCTTTATCGTAGTTAAGGGTGATCTTGATGTAGGCGTGGAGGCAGAAGCGAAATTTACTGTGAAAACTACGCTGGACTTTGACGACACCGGTATATTTTTCAATCCGGAAGCTTCTTTTGATGGTATACAGTTGAAAGGGAAAGCAAACATCAAACTCGATGCGGGCAAAGAAGATGGACCGGCATTTGTTAAAGTAGATTCCAAGAATGAGTTTATTTACCAGGCCATTGACAGACAAAAGCCAGCCAAAATTGGAAAAGTTTATTTTAAAAAATTCGAATAAGATGATAAAGACTCAAATATATGGTTTTCTGGCATGTATCATCATGCTAACCAACCAGTCATGTGGTCAAAACAAGAAAGCAATGGACGAAAAAGCAACAGAGAGCATCGGTAACCTATACAAAGATGTTAAATTCAAAGATCAGGCAGTGAACTATCATGCAGAAATACAAATTGGCGGCTGTGCCTTTGAAGTGTATGTCAATGATATGTCTGTCCATAAATATGCTGGAGATGATGGTTCTGGAAGTGTTGGATTAAGTGCGCCAATCAATATGAATATTCTCAAATCCGGCACGCAGACCTGGGAACTAAGAGTTTTTCCACCGGAAGTGAACGGCAAACGGTTGAGTACTTTGCCTGAAGGCGTAAAACTGGAATTGTCCGTAGAGGCATTAAAATTCAGGGCTGATGGTGTAGATCATACTGCCGATCCTATTGTATTACTGGAAACGCCAAAAGCAGATAAAGGGAATGGAATGGTGTATGCTGATGCGGGCAAACCTTTCATGGTCTATAAAGGGACTTTTAAAGCTGAAGTGCCTTATCAATTGAAGGGCTGGACTGAAAGTGTAGATCTTTCCAAAGAAGACAGCACTGCTTTAAGAGAAGAGCTGGTTAAAACATATGAAAAGTACAGGGGCTGGCTGGCAAAGCGCGACCTTGCACAGCTTGTACAAGGCTTATCTCAAAAGGACAAAGATAGAGCCCAGGTAACATTTTATGATAAGGCATTGAATGAAGATCACCTTGAGACATTCATTGATCGTTATGGTGCACCTAATTTGAAGATGTTGCCCCTGGAGCATTATAAAATGGTACTGTCTGGCAACGGAAAAATGGTTTCCCTAGAACGGGCAGATCATCTGTATTATCCTGCGCTTATCGGAGAAAGTCATCAGCAGGTGGGCGGCAAGGATAAAATATACACCATGACTTATTATTTAAATTTCCATCGTCCGCATAAGGGAGGAGCTTTAGAAGTAATCAGATAATAGCGATGACGAATTACCCGATATACCTGGGCTTAATGGCAATCACGCTCCTCAGCCTGTATTTTTTAATCAAATTTATACTAAAGAAGTACCATTTTTTGAAAAAGGGCTTCCGGACAAAGGCTACAGTAGTGGAAATCGTAAAACATCGTGGTGGTCGTATGATTGAGTTTGGTTATGTGCCGATTGTAAAATTCAAGACTATAGAGGGACAGACAATGGTTTTTAAAACTGATTTTTTCCTGGAAAGATTTGTAACGAATCCTAAATTACAAGTTGGATATCAATTTGATATCATCTATGAGGGAAATGATTTTAAAAATATGATGGAATATGCTACGCTCAAAGGTGTAGTCGTAACCTACTGTGTAGTCGCTTTATTTCCTGGTCTGATTTTTTTGGGATTGTTATTAGGACTTTTCTTTTAATAGTTAACCTGTAGTGAATTAAGATGAAACATTCAATCTCAAATTCACTACAGTACAACAGCTTAACGGTAAGTATAGATTCCATTCATCATCGCTACACCACAGGTGGTCTCAAATGCGTTACGCACCGTTTCAGGTGTTCGGGTGCCCCAAATATTCCACATTAGTCCCTGAGCATTACGTATGGACCAGGCCTGTGCAGCATTCGCGTCAAGCCAGGCACCATAATTACTAACCGTTCCCGTATTTTTCACGAACAGGCAGGCCCAGCGGGCAAAAATGCTTTTCATTCCCTGCGTATCAGGAATGCCATTCTCATCTTTCAGGATTCCACCTGCAGTGTTACACATACTGCTTCTTGCGTAATCCATTGCTTTAAGGCCCATCGCCAGGTAATTCACAGCCGGATAGTCTGCACGCAATAAATCACAGGCGCCAATAAAAGTTCCCTGTGTATAGGAAAGAGCACCCTCGGTGATCGTTCCTGCTGCGTTGATTGCACCTTTCACCTCACCACTCGGTGCATCATACAGTTTCAGCACCATCCAATCCATAATCTGCTTCGCTTTGGTCCTGTACGTCACGTCTCCAGTTGCCTGATACAATAACATCGCACAAATCACAGCAGGCGCATTTACGCAGGTATTTTTAGTCTGATTTGCCGTGGTCCACCATAATCCGCCGCCTAATGACTGTGTATCCCAGGCCCGGTTCCACATCATATTAAAATTGTTTTTGGCCATGTCCAGCATGCCACCGTCATTCGTGATCTTAAAGGCCCTGACGCACATCAGTGCACCCCAAACGATATCATCATTATAAATGTTGTTCGTCCACAGTAAACCGTAGCCATCTCTCACACCATTGTACAGGTAAGAAATTTTGTTTCTAAGGTCAGTGGATGGATTGATATTATACGCATCAATCAAAGTTTCAATTGCTTCCTGCTGGGTCCAGAAATCCATGCGGCCGGTGTGGTTATCATCCTTCCAATAGTAGGCCTTGAATGACGATCCATAGGTGCCGTACTGATTATAAAAGTGGTTATTGTATACCTGCATTGCCAGCAATGCTTCACTTTTAGCAGGTAGCACCGCGGCAGCCTGTAGGTTTGTAGTGGATTGTTTGGCTAATGTGGTCAATACTGCCGTTTCCTGATCGGGTTGTTCCTTTTTACAGCTCGGCAGGCTGGTCATAGCTGCCAAGGTGATTATAGCTAAAAGGTTTTTTCTATTACCTGCTAATTTTGCATACTGCGCTAACAGGCAATGGAAATTGCTTTTTTTCCTGTTCATAAGATGAGAATATATTTGGTTAAAATGCTGACCATTCTGGTCAATAGAAGGTAAGCAATTTTTTCCTGAAACTCATAGCCTTATGCTCGTGTTAATCAACTCCTTATCCTTGACAAATAATCCCCCTTTTTAAACACTTCTTCTCGAGCTTACTTTCCAAATCCTCAATGCCTGTTCAGTGAGTCGGGCGAACTGATTCGCAAATATGCTGAAGGAGGTCATTTTGTTAGTATTTTTTACTTTGGCCGGGAGCGAAAGGTCGGGCAGACTTAGATCCGTATCTTTTCTTAGCTTGTCCGGGAGGCACTTTACCACTGTTTCCTGCTGTTCTTGTCGTATAACACGAGCTTGCAAAGATTAAAGCTGCAAAGGCGAATATTAAAAAAGTTCTTTTCATGCAATGAATGTAATGAATCTTTTTTAAGGAGAAGATCAAATAGCTAATTTTTCGGCTCAGGAGAATCCAGAACGTATTCTCCGGTAACATTATTTTTCTTTATTAATCGTATATTTAAAACCACTATGAAATACACACTCATTTTTTAGCGCTGATCACACTGCACTTTAGCACGCTATCTGATCACAAAATCTATCAACAATTCATGAAAAACCTTTTAACCTCTCTTTTTTTCTTCAGCTTCATCTTTAGCAGCAATGCCCAATCAGTCCCGCAAAAACTAGATACCCTCATCAGCGCTTACGCAAAGCTCAATCAGTTCAACGGCACTATTTTAATTTCGAAGTCTGGCCAGACTATTTTTGAAAAGGCCTACGGATACCGCGATGCGGAAAAACAGATCAAAGTTACAACAAATGATATTTTCCAACTGGGTTCTCTTACCAAAAGTTTTACTGCCGTTCTGGTGATGAAACTGGTAGAGGAAAAAAAACTATCCTTAAACACCAGGATTACCACCTTTTTTCCGGCGGTTCATCCTGAAAAAGAAATTACTATAGCACAGTTGCTCAGTCATACCTCAGGCATTCGCGAAGAACTTAGAGATGCAAAATTTCGTGCTAAAGTGCTTTCCGGCAAAAGCATCAATAAACAGGAGATGCTCGACTATTACGCTGCAGCACCTTTAGATTTTGAACTGGGGACTGCATTCTCTTACAGCAACTCCGGCTATAACTTACTGGGAATGGTAATTGAGAAGCTGACAGGAAAGTCATACGGAGCTGCCATGCAGCAATTTATTTTTAAGCCCCTGGGGATGAATAATAGTGGTTTTGATTACGCGCGACTGCAAAGCAGGTTAAAAACTAAAGGTTATTCCTACCTTTCTTCCACACGGATTGTGCCTGCAAAAGTATGGGATGCCAGCGGAACCTATTCTTCCGGCGGATTATACAGCAATACTAAAGACTTAGCTGTCTGGAATAAAGCGCTCAAAGAAAACAAGCTGATCTCTACGGCAGGCCTGATCAAATGTTATACGCCGGTAAAGGAAGATTATGGCTATGGGTGGTTTATAGATAGTCTGGAGCATAAAAAGATTGCCTATCATGCAGGTAATGTAGAAGGTTCAACAAGTTACTTTGCCCGGATCCCTGAAGATGATATCTGTATCATCATGCTGATTAACCACACAAGTACAAACATTGAAACAATTGGCTCAAAAATCATTGCGCTGCTATATGATAAAAAGTACATCTTGCCTAAACCTAAACAGTCACACGAACTTACAGCTGAACAGGCCGTCAAATACGTTGGGCAATATGATATTTCTGATGATTACATTACTGCAATTAGTTTAAAAGGCAACCAGCTTTTCATTCAAACAAATAATCAGCCTCCGGTTAAGATGCTGGCAGAAAGTAGCAGCAGGTTCTTTATTGATGATTCCAATATGACCTTAACATTCAGCAATACTGCTGAGGGGAAGATTCAATTGAGTATCCGTGATGGTTTGTGGAACGGTAGCGGAGATAAGAAAATTATTAACAACGCGCCTGGAGTGACGGCACCGATAATGTATAAATGAAATTTAATCCCTTTATCATCATCAAGCTGGTTCTAGTTGTTTTTACTTTTGTAGGTTTAGGCCTGACTATCTTCATGATAATGCAGGAGGTGAAAATTGTTGGTGCTTACCTGGTCTCTGGACTTTTCATTTTAGTACCTGGTACGATACTCTATGGTTTACAATTTGGATTTAGGATTTCAGAGAAAACCAGAAGGAAACAAGCCGAAAGGCAGAAACGCATCACATTCAGCGACGCAGCACTTTCCTATCAAATGCCTCTCTTTGATGTTACTCTATTGATCGAATGGAAAACTATTGAAACGGTTATTTTTACTGACTTTCAGTCTGACGACCATGCACAATTCATTTTTCATCTGACGCAGCCACCAATCCTGACAAGGACGGCAAATCCCTGGTTTTTAAATAAAATTTTTCCATTTACACCGGGCAATCCAAAGGAAATTAGAATAGCAGACGATTGTGCTGATTTTCATGAAATTCCTCAGATGATTTATAAGTATTTAGACAATGTAAATCTGAGCGATTTGAACCAAAATTATAAAAAAGGAACATTGTTAAGCTCGAAAACAACCATTCACAACAATACGATTAGGACTGAGGAATTCTGGAAGCCGGATGCTGATTATAAAAGACAACAACTGATCTTTGACAAATACAACCGGGCATTTGAACAGATACAACAGAATTAAATACCACAGATTAAGCAATCACGCTCGCTGCCACGGTATCCAGAATCTCGTTTATGATTTTTACACTGAACGTATGCCTGCCCGTCAGCCACCTGTTGATTTCGTCCGGATTGATGTCTAAAGATACCGCAAGATCTTCGACTGAAAGATTGTCATCGCTTATTGCTTTTCGCGTCTTCTCTGCTACATCAAGATTCAACTGTGCCAACTCCTCTATCGCGGGGTTCCCGCTTTCTGCCAGCCAGATAGCGGCAAAATCATTCTTTTCCATTTACGTTTTTTGTATTGTTTAGCGATTTGAGTACATGCTGCACTCTTTTCATCCGGGCGGCAAAGCTAATCATATTACTTTTATTATCACAACCGGAATAGATGTAAACCCCATCTGCTATTTTTAAACCAGCTGCCTGCCACTGTCTAAACTTTTATCAATACGATGATGATTTGAATAATATTTATCCCTTTTAGAACTGAATTTATACCCTGTCTGAATGGTGTCTTCTGTAGGTTTGGGTTCATACAGGCCATTAAAAAGCCTGTATACTGACCAATTATAAACCTTTTACTGAATATGAACCCAATTCTAACATTGGTCGATAGTTTTCATCGACGAAAAAATCAATGCCTCTATCTGGTTACCATTGTATTATCGGTTTTCTTCCTGCCGGTCATGGCGCAACAAAGTGCTAAGACAATCACTGGTACAGTGCGTGATGAACGCGGACAAACCTTGCCCGGGGTCAGTGTTTCTCTAAAGGGAACCGCACTGGGCACCGTAACAGACAAAGAGGGGCATTTCGCACTTAAAACCAATACCAGCAATGGCATATTGCTCTTTTCTTTTGTAGGATCGATCAGCAGTGAGGTACAGATCGCTAACCGTACAACTATTGATGTCGTGCTCAAAGAATCCCAAAATAACCTGAACGATGTCGTGGTCATCGGATACGGAACAGTGAAACGTCGGGATCTGACTGGTTCGGTAGCGTCGGTAAGTGGTAAGGATATTGCGGCCACGCCTGTTCCGAACATTGCCCAGGCCATGCAGGGTAAATTACCGGGCGTAAAAATTGTTGCGCAGGATGGTCGCCCGGGTGCAAATGTTTCTATCCGGGTTAGAGGAGGAGGTTCTATTTCCCAGAGTAATCAGCCATTGATTTTGGTGGACGGGATCCCGGGTTCCTTAGGTGATGTTTCAGGCGATCAGGTGGAAAGTATTGACGTGTTGAAGGATGCTTCATCCACGGCTATCTACGGTGCGCGGGGTGCAAATGGCGTCGTGTTAATCACAACTAAAGCCGCAAAAGCAGGAAAAACGAGTGTGAGTTACAGCAGTTATGTCAAGTTCAATGAGCCAACCAAATATTTGGAGTCGCTGAACCCATATGATTATTTGAAATACGTATGGGCAAATGCTGCTGCGAATGGTGTTGCTTACCAGACGCCTTTTGAAAAATATTATGGAATTGGCGCTTTTCCGGGTAACAATACGGGAGGGATTGAGAGTTACCGGGGACTGGCATCTGATGACATCCAAAGGGAAGTATATAATTCATCCATTTCTTCAAATCATGCGTTAACGCTGACTGGCGGAACGGATAAAACAAAGATTCTCTTTTCAGCTACGTATACTGATGATCAGGGAATGAAAAAGAAATCTTACCTGCAGCGTGCAAATGCGAACTTTAAACTGACACAGAAAATATTCGACAATGTTACATTTGATTTAAATACCCGCTATACGCGCATTCCAACACTGGGAGACGAGGGAATCAGTACCGGCAGCGGATCGCTGCTTTCCTCTTCTTATCGTTTCCGCCCTATAGCCACTCCTCACGTGCTGGGAGATCTGTCTGCACTCAGAACGGGTAATATAGAACAGTATGGAAAACTTTCGATGTGGGACAATTATAGTCCGGTGGTGCGGATCGAAGATTATGATCCCTATTCCAAAACCCAGAATGTGGTAGCGATTGCCTCTTTAAACTGGGAGCTGATTAAAGGGTTAACTTATCATACAGATTTCAGTTTAAACACCGTTTGGGGCGACCGTAAATATTGGTCTGGCGCGATTTACAATAATTATGTGGAGGATGCCAGCAACAAAAAATTGTTCGCAGGGGCGGCCGATTACCGGAAATCTGACAGCTGGGGGACGCGGTGGACGAACACTTTAAATTATGAGTTTAACCTTGGTGATGCGCATAAACTGAATGTTTTAGCGGGACAGGAAATTTCCAACTCAGGGGGAACGAGTTTAAGTGTTCAGGCAAATCGTTTTCCTTCAAATTTTGATAAGGAAACTGCTTTTGCACAGATCAACCAATATGATCAGACCACAGGTTCGGCTACCTTCGGATCGAGTGTCGATATTCCAAACCGCATGCAATCTTTTTTTGGAAGAGCGAATTACACCTTAATGGATAAATACCTGCTTACTTTAACTTTTAGGGGGGATGGTTCCTCAAGGTTTGCACCAAGCAAACGCTGGGGATATTTTCCTGCTGCAGCTGTAGCATGGCGCTTATCTGAAGAGCCTTTTCTGAAAAACACGAAATGGATAGATAACCTTAAAGTCAGGGCTTCTTATGGTGAAGTGGGTAATGATGCAATCAGCTCCAGTTTGTGGACCCAGGCCTGGGGCTCGGTAACGGATCAGAGAATGCAGTATGCCGTCAATCATTTACGCCAGTCGGCTTATCAGACCAATTCCTCTTTAGCCAATGCCGACTTAAAGTGGGAAACGACTATCACGCGTGATTTTGGAACGGATTTCTCGGTATTAGGAGGGCGACTGTCTGGTACGGTGGATCTGTACTGGAATACCACCAAAGATTTATTAACGGAAACACCAATCCCGGGGATCACGGGTTTTACAACCACCTATGCAAATATCGGACAAACGAGCAATAAAGGGATAGAATTATCACTCTCCGCATCAGTGTATAAAAGTGATAACTGGAAAATTACGGCAAGTGGAAACATCAATTTCAATAAAAACAGGATAGATCAACTGGCCAGCAATGTAACCGGCTTATATGGCTCCGCATGGGCAGGTTCTTCTTCTTATCCGACTGCGGATTATATCCTGATTGAAGGACGTCCTGTTGGATTGGTAAGGGGATTAACTTCGGATGGTTTTTACACGCCGGCAGATTTTACGTATAACAACGGGATGTACACCTTAAACAGCGGTGTAGCAGATGTGGGGAGTTTCATCGGGATTGTACACGGACTCAATACCGGTAGTCGCCCGGCCAATCAAAATGCCTATCCGGGTGTTCCCAAATACAAAGATTTGGATCAGAATGGTAAAATAGATGATAAGGATGTTTCCGTAATTGGCGATATGAACCCGATCCACACGGGTGGCTTCAATCTGAATGCAGCTTATAAAAACTTCGATTTAGGCCTGTTTTTCAACTGGAGTTATGGAAATCAAGTTTACAATGTAACCAAAATAGCCTCTCTTTACGGCCCCAAAGAAGCGGGTGTGTATGAAAACAAGCTTGCCATTTCAAATGATGCCTACAGAATTTATGATGTGGTCAACGGGCAGCTGGTCCGGTTAACTACGCCCGATCAGTTAAACGCCGCCAACGCGAATGCAACCTTGCCTTTAGCGTACAATGAAAATGGGGTAACCTCTACGCTGGCCATTGAAAACGGATCGTTTCTTCGCCTGAATACACTTACGCTGGGTTATCGACTGCCAAAATCGTTCCTGGCAAAAGCGAAAATAAGTAATTTGTATCTCTATGGGAGTGTATATAATGTACTCACCTTAACAGGTTACAGCGGATTAGATCCTGAGGTCAACAGCAGTGAAAATGCCAATCAGGCTAAATATCCGACTACCGGTTTGGATTATGGTGCCTATCCCCGTGCAAGATCTTTTGTATTGGGCCTGAATCTTAATTTCTAACCACAAAAACACAACAGCATGAAAAAATTGACTTTAAAATATATAGTAGCGATTATCTTTTGTATTGTTTTTACACAATGCAAAAAAGGGTATTTAGACACCAAATCGCCTTCCAGTGTGGATGATGAATTTGTAAGTTCCACACCGGCAGAAACCTTCAAAATACTTTCCTGGTGTTATGCAAATTACCGTCAGAATTGCGTAATGGGCGGTTACCGGTGGAATGATCCGGTTGGATCTGATGCAGAAGTATACCCGGAAGATAATTCAAGTAATAATCTGAATGCAATCCTGCGGGCAGATCTGCTGCCGGTTGATGCAGTGGCCGGAGGTTTCGACGGACTATATGCCACGCTGGCCAGGGCAGCAAAAACAGCGGAACTGATTGCGGCAAAAACGGCTTACCAGGAAGATGTAGCTGCCGGCAGAACATCGGAATGGACACACCTGTATGGGGAGGCGATGACGATGAAAGCGTTTTGTTATTTCGAGCTGGTCAAGCACTTCGGTGACGTGCCATATGGTTATGAGAATAAGTATGTTGAGGACTATTCCCTCACGTCACGCTTTACCATCTATGACAATCTGATTGCGGAGCTGATCAAGGTGGAGCCATTCATGTATAAGATTGGTGAAGGGGGCTTAAATGCAGAACGTTTTACGAGGACTTTTTGTAATGCACTGATCGGCCAGTTAGCGCTTAATTCTGGCGGCTACCAAACCATTCGTACGGATGTACCGGACCTTTATAAAGGTTTATCATTTGATAGAAAAGGTGCAGAAGCGAATAAATGTGTGTATGCACGCCGTTCTGATTATCTCAGCTACTATCAAACTGCAAAAACGTATCTGCAAAAGGCTCTTGATAACAAAGGCACGGCCAACCTGATTGTAGCAGATAGCAGAACAGTCGCCAACAATCCTTTTCAGCGCAATTTTCAATACTTTGCAGACCTGCAGGTAAGTCCGGAATCTTTGTTTGAGCTGGGAAATATTCAGGGCGGCCAGTTTACCACCACGAGTGAGTACACGTATGCTTTCGGCAGACCTTCTGATGGCGGAAGTGCGAACGCGGCGCCGACAAAGGTTTTCGCAGCACTGCGTATCGTGCCTGGGGTGTATTATGGCGACTATCTCAATGCGGATAAACGCAGGGACGTCAGCGTTGCGGTGACGGGCAGCAATGGTGATGGCAATGAAAAGATGATTTCTTTTGTGCCGGGAAATAAGGTTGCCGGGGGCATATCAACTAATAAATGGGATGATAACCGGATGAATCCTCCCTATGTTGCGGCACAAAGAAACTCGGGAATGAACTGGCCAATGCTGCGAATGGCAGATGTGATCTTAATGCTGGCCGAAGCCAAAGCAGAATTAGGCGAAGCAGACGCCCTGGATCTGGTGAATCAAATTCGCCAGCGGGCCTTTGGTAGTGCAAAATATAACCTCAATGGCTTATCGGGCCAGGCACTTAAAGATGCAGTGATGAAAGAACGTAAACTGGAACTGCTGGGAGAGGGTACACGTCGCTGGGATCTGATTCGCTCGGGTACATTCTCAGAAAGGGCAGTAGCTGTTCAGCAGGAGCTGGTCACGATGATCAACAACCTTAAAAGTCAGGGTTTCCATAAATTTGCCAACGGAAATGCAATCTCCAGTTATGTCTGGATCAAAATGGTGAACCTAACAAATCCGCTGACATTTGATTGTCTGGATACCACCAATGCAGCCTTGTATCCTGCCTGGAGAGGACAATATAATTACAGTTCACTTGCGGCAGTAAGCAGTAAGGTAGTGGGTACAAATCACAACGTTGCAATTGCGGGCCTGTTCCGTTATATTGATCCGGCTGGTGCTGAAGCCCTTGCGCTGCAGGCTAATGGATATGTTAAAACGAATTGGGGAATTGATCTGGTCACTTATGCCGCAGCTTACCGTAGAAATTTACTTTCGGGGATTACTTCAGCAGCCGAACCGCCAAGATATTTCTGGCCTATCCCTTTCCAGACACTCAGCAAATCTAAAGGGCAGGTGACCAATGGTTATGGACTGGCAAATTAAATAAGCTGCGCAGCATTTGTAAGCGCATTATCTGATCAACAATGAGAAAATACCTGATTATTCTTTTTACTTTTTCTATCCCCGCAATAGCTGCAGCACAGCATACCGAATGGCGTACAGGTATTCGGGATACGAGTTATAACAGTGCGCGTGATTTTAGATCGAATGTTAAAAAATACCCTTTCATCAAACTTGTGCAGCCACAGGTTTTTGCAGGAGTGAGGGAAAAACGCAACCTGGTGTACGCGAGGGATGGGAAAAGGGAATTGCATTTGGATGCTTTCCTCCCGAAACAAACGAAAAGTAAAACAGCAGCGGTGTTAATTGTCCATGGGGGTGGGGGGCGTTCGGGCGACCGTAGTCAGCATATTCCATTGGCGCAGCATCTGGCTGAAAAGGGAATAACATCGTTTACAGTGGAATACCGGCTGTCTACAGAAGCGTTTTATCCCACGGCAGTTTTTGATGTAAAAGCGGCTGTCCGGTGGTTAAAGGCAAATGCGAAGAAATTCAATGTAGATACCAGTAAAATTGCGGTTTTGGGTTTTTCAGCAGGGGGGCAACTGGCATCTTTGGTCGGCGTCACTCCGGATATGGATAAATTGGAGGGCAAGTTGGGCAACCTGCAGTATTCCAGCAGGGTAAATGCAGTGATAGATATTGATGGTACACTGTCATTTGTGCATCCGGAATCCTGGGAGGCACAAAATATATCCACCAATAAAGGAGCATCAGCCATGTGGCTGGGGTATCCGGGTAATGAAAGAATGGATCTGTGGACGGAAGCATCGCCATTCAGCTATGCGGAGGACAATAAAATACCATTCCTGTTCTTAAACAGTTCCGTGGAACGCATGCATGCGGGTCGTGATGACTTCAAAAGAATAATGGATGAAAAAGGAGTTTATACAGAAATCGTAAATTTTAAGGATGCTCCGCATGGGTTTTGTTTATATGAACCCTGGTTTTCGCCAATGGTGAACAATATCACTGTATTCCTGTCAAAAGTTTTTAAATAAGGAAGTATGAAAACAAAAACCTGTAGGCTGCAGCTACTGACTGCGTTGATGTTGACTGCCATTGCATGGCTGAGTTTTAAACCTGCACAGCAGGTAATCCATATTTATCTGGCAGGGGATTCTACAATGGCTGATAAAGCAAAAAGTGCCCGACCAGAAATGGGCTGGGGGACACGCATGACTGATTTTTTCGACTCTACTGTAGTTGTGGTGAACAAGGCCCAAAATGGGCGGAGTACAAAAAGTTTTATGGCAGAAGGAAAATGGAAAGAGATCATTGATGTTGCAAGTGCCGGGGATTACGTGCTGATCCAGTTTGGGCATAATGATGAAGTAATTACCAAAGCAGCTTATACAACGGAAAAGGATTTTCAGCAAAACCTGTTGCAAATGGTGAAGGACGTAAGAAATAAAAAAGCACTGCCAGTGTTGATCACACCAGCGGCGCGACGCAAATTTGATTCCCTGGGTCATGTCGTGGATACGCACCTGGTTTATGCAGAACTGGTGAGGAAAGTGGCAAAGCGCAATCAAGTGGTGCTGATTGATCTGGCTAAAGATAGTCAGGAATTGCTGGCGACTTTCGGTGAGGAGGAATCCAAATTGCTGTTCAATCACCTTAAACCAGGCCAGAATCCTAACTATCCGGATGGTAAAACTGACGACACCCATTTTAATGAATTTGGCGCCAGAAAGATGGCGCAGTTAGTATTAAAGGCACTGAGGAAATCTTATGCTGATTTAGATCAGCGCGTGGTGAAATCCAGCTGGACTAAATAAATGAGAGCTATGAAAAAGAGAAAAAACAGAACCTATTTGCTATTATCGATGTGCATTTTCATGCTTTTAACAGCAGCTAAAGATCCGGTAATCACCGTATACCTTATTGGCGATTCCACCGTTTGCGATCAGGACATTAAGCGTTATCCGGTAACGGGATGGGGTACACCTTTTGCGGATTATTTGATGAACAATGTTCAGGTTAAAAATCATGCAAAAGGGGGGCGCAGCACCAGAACATTTATAGAAGAAAACCGCTGGCAGCCGGTGGCTGATAGTTTGAAAGCAGGAGATTATGTACTGGTGCAGTTCGGGCATAATGATGAAGCAAAAGAGCCGCAATACGCGGCAAGGTATACTTCGGTTCCGGATTACAAGCGTAACCTGATCAGGTTTATCAACGAAACCAGGGCAAAAAATGCATACCCTATTCTTGTCACACCGGTAAGTCGCAGGGTTTTTAAACTGGGAAAGGCGCAGGAAACGCATGTGGCATATACAGCAGCGGTCATTGAGTTGGGCAAGGAGTTTCAGGTTCCTGTGATTGATCTTGACCGCAAGAGTCGCCTTTTGTATGATCAGCTGGGAGAGCTTAAATCAAAACGGCTGTTTATGGAACTCGATTCAGCAGAACATCCCATCTATCCTTTGGGCAGAAGTGACAATACCCATTTTAATGATTACGGGGCACGAATCATCGCAGAAATAGTATTAAATGAGATTAAAGTGCAACAATTACCACTGGCCAATCATGTGGTAAACAGCCATAAATAATATGAAAATAACTTTATTACTAGTGTTTTGCCTCTTATCTGCTTTTGCAGAGGCGCAGGATTTTGTTCCGCTTTATCCAAAAAACGCTATTCCCAATTCTAAGGGAACCAAACCGAAGGATAGTATTGCAAATGAACGGGTGTACAGGGTGGGTACTCCCGGCATGTACTGTTTCTTCCCTTCAAAACAGGAAAACAAGGGTGCGGCAGTCATCATTTGTCCGGGTGGTGGGTATGAACGCCTCGCTTATGTCATCAGTGGTACCCAACTGGCTAAATGGTTCAATACCCTCGGTATTTCCGCTTTTGTGCTCAACTACCGGTTACCGAATGATGCCGATCTGATCACGAATGATGAAGCTCCTTTGCAGGATGCGCAAAGGGCCATTAAATATGTTCGTGCACATGCAGCAGAGTGGGGAATTTTTCCGGATAAAATAGGCATTCAGGGATCTTCGGCTGGCGGGCACCTGGCAAGTATGGCCGGTACGGCAACCCGGGGAACGGTCAGCCTCGCAGATGAGCTGGATAACATTTCCTTTCTGCCCAATTTTATGATCCTGGTTTCTCCCGTAATTGATATGGGAAAGTATGCGCATAAAGGCAGCAGAAAAAACCTGATTGGAGAAAATCCTAAACCAGAGCAAATCAACCGCTATTCTACACAGCTGCAGGTGACCAAAAATACGCCGATCTGTTTTATAGCAGATGCATTTAATGATCAATCAGTGGACCCGCACAATAGTCTGCTTTTCTATCAGTCATTGCTGGAACATCAGGTATCAGCCAGTCTTCATGTTTTTCCTCAGGGCGGCCATGCCATCGCAATGCGTAACAATCCGGGTTCTGCTGATTTGTGGACCACCTTATGTGAAAAATGGATGATCGAGATGTCTGTCATTCCCCTGAGCCTGAATAAATAAATTAAATGAACAAATACTATGATAATTAAAAATTGCGCGTTAATCCTATCCATTTTAGCCTTTTCCCCGGCGGTATTCGCACAAAGCGAAACAAAAAGTAAATATTCATGGAACAATCTGCCTGTCGTACTCAAACCTGTATTCAGGCAGGATACCTTCAATATTATTACCTATGGTGCTGTAGCTAACGGCCTGCAATTAAATACGACGGCAATTAACAGCGCTATCAGCTTCTGTAATCAAAAAGGTGGCGGTACGGTGCTGATTCCAGAAGGCATTTGGTTATCTGGTCCCATATACCTGAAAAGCAATGTCAATTTACACCTCAAACAGGGCGCACTATTGTTATTCACCACTGATAAAAGCCAGTATAAGCTGATCGCGGGAGATTATGAAGGGAAGCGTGTAGCCAGAAATGAATCGCCGCTCAATGGCAATGATCTTGAAAATATAGCGATCACCGGCAAGGGAATTGTAGATGGCAATGGCGATGTATGGAGAGCGGTAAACAAATCGCAGTTAAGTGCACAACAATGGAAAAGTAAACTTTCATCTGGAGGGGTATTAAGTGATGATAAAAAAAACTGGTTTCCGAGTGAGCAGTTTAAGCAAGCCTATCAAAATGGCAGAAGTATGCTCATTAAAGCGGATGGGGATTTAACTGAATTTGAAGACATGAAGGATTTTTTACGCCCCAATCTCCTCGTTTTTAAAAACTGTAAAAAAGTTTTGCTGGAAGGGGTGACCTTTCAGAATTCTCCTGCCTGGTGCCTGCATCCTATTATGTGTGAGGATTTAACGGTGGCCGGTGTGATAATCAAAAATCCATCCTACGCACAGAATGGAGATGGCCTGGATATCGAATCCTGTACCCGGTTTTTAGTAGAAAACAGTGTGCTCGATGTGGGTGATGATGCTATTTGTATTAAATCTGGCAAAGATGAAGAAGGCAGGAAACGTGGTATTCCATCCGCTGAAGGGATCATCAGGGGAAACACGGTTTACAATGGCCATGGCGGTGTAGTGATCGGCAGTGAAATGAGTGGTGGTGCAAAAGATATCTTTATTGAAAACTGTACTTTCATGGGCACGGCGAAGGGATTGAGGTTTAAATCTACCAGGGGGCGTGGTGGCGTTGTAGAACGTATTTATGCCAGGAATATATTCATGAAAGATATTGATCAGGAAGCTATTTTCTTTGATATGTTTTACTTTGTGAAGTTCGCGACCGACGGCAGCCGCAATGATGCACCACAGGTCAATGAAGGAACACCGATTTTCAGAAATATGGTTTTTGATCATATCAATTGTAATGGTGCACAAGTGGGAATTTTTATCAGGGGTTTGTCGGAGATGAAGGTGCACAATATCACCATCAGCAATTCCTGGCTCGTCTCAGATTCAGGTGTTGAATTGACCGATGCCGCCAACATCACGCTCCGTAATGTGCATTTAGTCGCCCACAAGCAGCTGCCGCTTTTATCAGCTACGAATAGCAATAACCTGATCTTTGATCAGATCCGCTATAATCCCGGCCTGCCGGTTCTATTGGTTATCGATGGCAAACAGAGTGAAAAAATCAGGCTGATAAATACCTCCCTGAAATCTGCGGCTAAGATACTGGAATTGAGAAATGGTGCCACTGCAAAAACAGTCAGCTATAAATAGGTGCTGTTTTACAGATTAAATAAAAATACGACAGGTTAATTCTTACCTTCCAATCTTCAGATTTTTGATTAAATTACAAAACCAAATGTTTTCAGGAATCAGGATCATTCTATTTTGCCTAGCCCAGCTTGTTTTTTTACAAAGCTCTGCTCAACTTGTGCTGAATACTGAGCATTATTCTACAGAAGATGGATTGGCTGATAACAGGATTACGGTAATGACCAAAGACCGCGATGGTTATATGTGGTTTGGTTCCTGGTCTGGCATCTCCCGTTTTGATGGTTATCAGTTTAAAACCTTTAAATCCTATCCGGGAGATAATTCTCCTTTAAAAAGCAACCGTATTGATGAGATTGTAGAAGATGGTGCTGGTCAGTTTTTATGGGTTAATGCGTACGATAACTGTATTTATCGCTTCGATAAGCGATCAGGCACCTTTCTGTCCCTTGCCCAGCTGTTATCCGACCCATCTTTAGAGAAGATTGCCTTCGAAAAAATACTGGCCGTAGATGGCCCGGACATCTGGTTTAAAACACAATCTTCCGGCCTTCTCCTGTTAAAAAACTCGGCCTCCGGCAAACCCAGGGCCATCTGGTTTTCACAGCAATCCGATGCAGGACACCGCATCAATGCAAATCAGATCAGCACCTTTCATCTGGATAAACAGCATCATATCTGGCTGGCTTCTGCCAATGGACTTAACTTGCTCGAGGCAAAAAAAGACGGCAGTTACCTGATCAAAAAAAGCGGTTTCCCTAAAGGATTAACACCCACCTATTTTTCAGACCTTAACGATGGTGTGCTGGTCGGCACCTCCAATGGTACTCTCCTTAAATTCAACCGCTCCCTGCAAATCATTCACCAGGCCACCATCTCATCCAAAAGAATCAACAATATTCTATCCTCTGCCCAATCCCGAAAGGTTTATATCACCACAGCTGCGGGCGAGTTATTTGTTTCAGATCAGGGTGTGGGAATGAAAATGCTGTTCCAGACAAAAGATTCAAGCCCCTTAGGATATATTCACGAAGACTCCACTGGTTCACTCTGGATCGGGTCGCCCCATTATGGCGTCATCAGGATAGCTATCACAACAAACAAGGCTGATTATTTCTATGCCGAACAAAATTATCAGTTTGTAGATGGATTGAGGAGTTTCACCGCCTTCGAGGACAGGGCAGGAACGGTACATATCAACTTTGACGGGCAGATTAATTCATACCATGCACGCAGCAATAAAATGGAGTTATTGCGTGCCGGCTTAAGCAATTATCCCCGGTCAAAAAATAACCTGAGGCTTTACCATGATCCCGCTGGTGTGCTTTGGCTCAGTTCGGGATATGAGGGCGTAGATAAATTGATTTTCCAGGAGAATCCGTTTACCTATCTTTTACCCAGACCGGCCAGTCCTGAAAGAGAGAGCAATGAAATCAGGGGACTTTATGCCGATGGTGCAGGAAAGCTTTGGGCGGGAACCAAACAGGGGGAGCTTTTTACGATTCAACAGCACAAGGAGATTGCCAGGTTAAGCGTGCCTGATGTCAATAACAATGCGGGGATCTATTTTATTAAAGGTGATCGTTCTGGCAATACCTGGATGGCTACAAAAGGAAATGGAATTTTCTACGGCAATTTGGGTCGCCCTGACCAGGTAAAGACCGGTTTTTCGCACTATACCGCAGATCCTGCCAACCCCAATGCCATCAGCAGTAATTTAATCTACTGCATGCTCGAAGATCAATCGGGTAAAGTGTGGGCTGGATCATTTGAAGAAGGTTTGATCCAGCTCAGTACCCTTGCCGGCAAAACTACTTTTAAGACCGTAAACAACAGCTTTAAAAACTATCCAAAAAACGGATTCCGAAAAATAAGGCATCTGGCACAGGATAAAAATGGTTTAATCTGGGTGGGTACTACGGATGGACTATTGATTTTTGATCCGGCATCAGGTTTAGCGAATGACTATCTTTTCAAGACTTATAAAAAGGAATCCGGAAATATCAAAAGCCTGGGCGGAAATGATATTCAATATATTTATCCCGATTCAAAGGGGCAGGTATGGGTGCTCACCACTACGGGAGGTTTAAATCTGGCAGTTGGCGCAAATCCAATGAAATCTCTTTCTTTCGTTAATCATTCGACAAAAAACGGCTTACCGAGTGATTTCTTATTGAGCTGTATAGAGGATAAATATCAAAACCTGTGGATTGCTACCCAGAATGGCTTGTCTAAAATGTCGGCCGACAGGAAAAGATTTCAGAATTTTAACCAGAGTGACGGATTGAGCAGCGCCACTTTTTCAGAGTCCTCCTGTACGCGTTTACCGGATGGTACGCTCGTTTTTGGCACTACGGGTGGGATCTTATCGTTCAATCCGGATGCCATTCATAATTTGAAGATCAGTGCTCCAATGGCCATCACTAACCTGCAGGTTAACAGTAAGGACATGGAAATTGGCAACAACAAGCTCCCCATATTACTGGATCATGATGAAAATACCCTGAGTATCGACTTTGCGGTATTGGATTTTCATGCGACCGATAAACAAAGATATGCCTACCGGCTGCTGGGTTACGATGAAGTATGGCGCAATGCCGAAGGGCAGCGGCGGGTGAACTTTACCAAATTACCGCCGGGAAAATATACCTTTCAGGTGAAAAGTCTCAATAGCGAATTGTACCGGACCATACCATTCCGCTCCCTGGAACTGGTGATCCACCCACCGTTTTACCGCACCTGGTGGGCCTATGTGGTGTACGTGCTAATTTTGGCCATTTCCATACTGCTGCTGAGAAGGAATGCTTTAACCATGCTGAAGCTGAGGCAGCGGGTAGCGGTAGAACAACAGCTGGCCGAACTGAAGGTGGACTTTTTCAATCAGATTTCTCATGAGCTGCGCACGCCGCTCACCATGATTATCAGTCCCAGTGAGGAAATTCAGCAAAACGAAAGCCTGACCGCAAAAGGAAAAGAATATATTAACGTTGTGCTGGCCAATGCCCACCGGATGCTGCATCTCGTCAATCAGGTGCTCAACCTCCGTAAGGTGCAAAGCGGTAAGGAGTCGCTGGTCAAAAGCGAGGTAGAAATTACCTCCGTCATCAAAGAATTGATATTTAGTTTTAAGGAGACCATTGACCGTCGCACGCTCCGCATAGAAATGCGCGCGGAGCAGAGCCTCATTAACGGATGGGTGGACCGCCATAAATTCGAAGTGATTGTTTATAATTTACTTGGCAATGCGATCAAGTTTTCTGACGATGGGGCTAAAATTCTGATCGTGATCAGTACCGGCGATCGTCCCGGTTATTTCAGTTTGGCGGTGATAGACGAAGGTAGCGGTGTGAGTAACGAGGAGCTGGAAAGGATCTTTAGTTTATATTATCAGGGCAGCCATTTGCCTAAGACAGGGATCAAAGGGACTGGCATAGGACTGGCCTTATCTAAAGAGCTGGTTGATTTGCATGGGGGTAACATCCGGGCAGAACATAACAATCCAAAAGGCCTGAAGATCATATTGGAGCTGGAACAAGCCCTTACCAATCATAGTTATCAATACCAGGGGACTGATGCAGATCGTAATCAGGCTGAGGAATTGATTTCAGCTGCCTCAGCAAAAGGTGCCTTGCCAGTCTTGTTAATTGTAGAAGATAATGAGGACCTGCAAAAGTTCCTTAAAAACAAATTTTCAGATGTTTACCAGGTAGAAACCGCTTCAGACGGAGAGGAGGGGATCACAAAGGCAAAACAACTCTTGCCAAACCTCATTTTATCAGACATTATGATGCCAAAAAAAGATGGTATTCAGCTGCTGGATGAATTGAAAAACGATAACAGTACCAGTCATATTCCTGTGATCCTGTTATCAGCCAGGTTTTCTATAGAGAGCCAGATAGAGGGGTTAAAATACGGAGCTGATTACTACCTCGCAAAACCATTCAATTTTACGCTGTTAAAAGCGGCCGTTGATCATATTTTGGTCCGCCGAAAAGCTGTTTTTCAGCAAATCCAGGATAAGGAAGAATTGCGTCTGGATGAAAATGTGCTGACTGAATACGACCGGATCTTCTTAAGCAAACTGCTGGATATTGTAGAAGGCAGGTTAAATGATGCAGATTTTAATATAGATGATGTGGCCGAATCTCTTGGCATGAGCAGATCTACGTTTTACCGCAAGTTTAAAAGCCTTACCGATAGTTCTCCGGTAGATTTTGTGCGGGATACCCGGTTAAAAAAAGCAAAGGAATTATTCGATGCCGGGGAAACTAATATTTCAGTGGTGGCTTATTCGGTAGGTTTCAACAGTCCGAAATATTTTACCCTCTGTTTCAAAAACAAGTATGTAGAAACGCCATCTTGTTATGTAAAGTCAGTCAAAACAGGGCGAAAGAAAACTACCCACCTTTAATCGTGCTGTAGTTGGAATCTCGCTATAGCTGAAATCGGTCTATAGCTGTCATAAATCTCCGCATTTCCCCTTTTTGATTGATAATTTATCCTTTTAGAACTAAAATTTATCCTTTCGTTTCGCCCGGCCAGTTAGATTTGGGATAGCATGTACAGCGATGTACTGAAAAGACTAACCAAATATTAATGAGAAAAATGTACAAATTAATTCATTGTAAGCATGTCTTACATCGGAAACGGCAATTGCTGTTCCTGAAATTTATCCTGCTGCTGATGGCGTTTCCCAGCCTCGCAAAAGCAACAGCGGCCACGCTGGTACACACTGAGCTAGCGGAGATCAAACAACTGACGGTCAAGGGAACAGTGAAGGACCAATCCGGTGAAGCTATACCGGGCGTGAGTATCAAAGTCAAGGGAACTGCTATTGGCGTTCTTGCTGATTTACAGGGCAGGTACACCATCAAAGTGCCTGGGCCACAGGCCATCCTTGAATTCACTTATGTGGGTTTCCGAAAAAAAGAAGAGATCGTCGGCACCCGCAACATCATCGATGTAAAAATGGTAGAGAATCCTTCCGAACTGGAGGAGGTAAAAATTGTAAATATCGGTTACGGTACGGTATCGCGCGAGAAATTAGCAGGATCCATTTCTTCTATTACCGCAAAGGATGTGGCCGATTTTCCCGTATCCACGCTGGCAGAAGCGCTTGCCGGTAAACTGGCCGGTGTTTCGGTGTCTGCTACGGAAGGCGCCCCCGGTGCAGAGATCAAAATTCTTGTTCGCGGAGGTAATTCCATCACGCAGGATAATTCACCACTCTACATTGTAGATGGTATTCCTTTGGATAACGCATTGCAGATTATATCCCCAAATGAAATTGCTTCGGTAGATGTGCTGAAAGATCTTGCTTCCACTTCAATTTACGGCTCCCGAGGAGCAAATGGTGTGGTGCTGATCACAACAAAAACCGGCAGACCGGGAAGAACAGTAATCTCTTTTGACGCCTTCGCGGGGGTCCGCAAAATCACGAACTATATTGATATGATGAAACCTTATGATTACCTGTTAAGTCAGTATCAGGGCAACAGGTTACACTGGGGTGGCGCCATCTGGAGTGTAGACAGTACGCTGGTTAACTCTTTTAACAGGCGTTATGGGAATGTGGAAGACTGGGAGATTTATAAAAGCTTCCCGACCGTCAACTGGGCGGAGCGTGTGTTTGGAAGAGCTGCCCTTTCCAATACCCAGATCTTAAACGTGAATGGCGGCACAAAGTCAAGTACCTACAATTTTACGGTCAACCGCACAGATGAGGAGGGGATCATGCTCAATTCTAACCTGGCCAGAACCTTTGCAACCTTCAGGTACGACAATGAAATTTCCAGGGTATTGAAATTCGGCTTAAACGTCAGGTACAGCAATCAGCTCGTTACGGGGAACGGGACTTCCATCAAAGGATCCAACGGAGGTTTACAGAACTCACTGCGTTTCCAGCCTTATGAAGGTGCCGCAAATTTGCAGCAGCAAAATGAAGAAGATTTTGGGGAGCAAAGGATAGATTTAAGTACCCCTGTTACAGCTTCTACACGTGACCAGCGACTAAACCGCACGAACGATCTGATTACGAGTGGTTATATCAACGTCAGGTTCTCGCCAAAATTTACCTTCAGAAGTAATGTCGGTTACCGCGTAGGGGATAACAAAAACGATGCTTTCCGGGGCACGGTCAATTATGAAACATCGAGTTTGTCTAATTTCGGGACTTATAAGGACCAGCCCTATGTAGATTTATCCAACAGAAAAACGATAGGGATTACCAATACCAATACGCTGAGTTATAGCGATACCTTTGGTAAGGACCACAAACTGGAAGTGGTGGGCGGACAGGAGATCAACACGCTGAACAGCGAAAGTTATACGCAGACCATCAGGTATTTTCCTAATGAGGTCACCTGGGAATCTGCTTTCGCAAATGTGCAGCAGGCATCTCCTCCGCAGGGATTTTTTCAGCCCTCACCCGTAACAGATCCCGGCACGCCGGAGCGCCTGCTTTCTTTTTTCGGCAGGGCAATGTATTCTTATAAATCAAAGTATAACCTTAATTTATCTGTCAGGTCTGATGCCTCCACCAAATTCGGACCTTCCAACCGCTGGTCTACCTTTCCATCAGGACAATTTGCTTATCGTTTATCTGAAGAGCAATTTTTCAAAGACCTGCGTTTAGGCTGGGTAGATAATGTCAAATTAAGGGCCAGTTACGGTACCGCTGGTAACAACAGGATCAGCTCAGACCGTTTGTTTATGTCTGTTTTTGGTACCTCACCTAATCAGGGTTATGCAGAGTCAGATAATTCGCAGAGCCCCGGACTCTATTCTTTACACCTGCAGAATCCCGGACTCAAATGGGAGACTACAGTTTCCAAAAACCTGGGTCTGGACCTCGATTTGTTTAGTGGCCGCTTAAATGCTTCAGTTGACTTCTATCTGAACAATACCAATGACCTGCTGCTGAGCACCAATATTCCGGCAACAAATGGGTATGCGATCCAAACGCAGAATATCGGCTCTACGCAAAACAAAGGGATGGAACTGCAACTGGCGTATGCAGCAGTGAAAGGCAAAAACTTCAGCTACAATACGTCCTTCAATATTTCCTTCAACAAGAACAAGATTATTGCGCTAAATGGTGGTGATGATCCAAATTACGGTTACGGTGTTAACTCCGGCTGGGGGATCAGAAGTGAGGAGTTTGATTTCTGGGTGCAGGTCAATCAGCCACTGGGACAATTTTATGGTTATGTGGTGGATGGCTGGTTTACTTTGGACGATTTTGACCGGGCAGCT
>Ga0247814_10000503_pt1 | contig 30255 bp, 32 predicted proteins | sample UWRJL179409R1_FD_179947 | JGI IMG/M metagenome (GOLD analysis project Ga0247814, IMG submission 179947) | Plant litter microbial communities from Arlington Agricultural Research Station in Wisconsin, United States - UWRJ-L179-409R-1 | ecosystem: Environmental > Terrestrial > Plant litter >... | reverse complement strand
GCCGTAGCAAGCTGAGGCCTGTGGGAGGATTTACCCATGCTTCGTTGGTTGACCGCAGGTGAGTCCCACGGCCCAGAGCTCATCGCTGTTCTCGAGGGGCTGCCGGCCGGCGTCCCCGTGAGCCCCGAGGGCATCCAGGCCGACATGCAGCGCCGCAAGCTCGGCTACGGGCGTGGGGCACGGCAGAAGTTTGAACAGGACGAGCTGACCATCTCTGGCGGCATCCGCTTCGGTCTGTCGATGGGCTCGCCGATCGCCCTGCGCGTCGGCAACACGGAGTGGCACCGCTGGGTCGACGTGATGAGCGCCGAACCGGTGGATATCGCCTCGCTTCCCAAGGGACGCGGTGCGCCCCTGACCCGCCCGCGCCCCGGCCACGCCGACCTCGCTGGCATGCAGAAGTACGGCTTCGACGAGGCCCGCAACGTGCTCGAGCGCGCGAGTGCCCGTGAGACGGCGGCCCGCGTCGCCCTCGGCGCTGTTGCGCGCTCTTTTCTCAGCGAGCTGGGTATCACGCTCGTCGCCCACACGCTCTCGATCGGCACCGTGCAGGTGCCCGATGGCTCGCCGCTGCCACAGCCAAGCGATGTCGACGCCCTCGACGCTGATCCGCTGCGCTGCTTCGACGCGGCAACCTCGGCCCTCATGGTTGAAGAGGTTGACCGCGCCCACGACGACGGCGACACCCTCGGCGGCATCGTCGAGGTGCTGGCCTACGGCGTTCCCCCCGGACTCGGTTCGTACGTGCACTGGGACCGCCGTCTCGACGCGCAGCTCGCTGCGGCGCTCATGGGCATCCAGGCCATCAAGGGCGTTGAGGTCGGCGACGGCTTCGAGACGACCCGTCGCCGGGGTTCTGCTGCACACGACGAGCTGGTGACCGACGGATCCGAGATCTCGCGCCTCACCGACAAAGCTGGTGGCACCGAGGGCGGCATGAGCACCGGAACCGTGCTGCGCGTTCGCGCCGGCATGAAGCCGATCTCAACCGTTCCGAAGGCGCTGCGCACCGTGGATGTCTCCACCGGCGAAGCAGCTGAGGCTCACCACCAGCGTTCCGACGTCTGTGCCGTGCCCGCCGCTGGCGTCGTTGCCGAGGCCATGGTCGCGCTCGTGCTGGCGAACTCCGTGCTCGAGAAGTTCGGCGGCGATTCGCTCACCGAGACAAAGCGCAACCTCGACGGCTACCTCGCCGCGATTCCGGATGAGCTGCGCACCGAGATCCTGACCGACCGTGGCTGACGCCCCGGCCCTCGTTCTGATCGGGGCGCCCGGCGCCGGAAAATCGCGCATCGGCAAGCGCATCGCCCGCCTGCTCAACCTGCCCTTCGTCGACACCGACAAGCGGGTGGTTTCTCTGCACGGCAGCATCCCCGACATCTTCGAGCAGTATGGCGAGCCGCACTTTCGCATTCTCGAGCGCGAGCAAGTGGCCAGGGCACTGACTGAGCCAGCGGTGGTCGCACTCGGTGGGGGAGCGGTGCTCGACGAGCAGACGCAGGCCGAGCTCGCCCCGCTCAAGGTCGTGCAGCTCACCGTGCGCCCCGAGGCGATCGCGTCCCGCAACATCAGCGCGGGGCGGCCGCTGCTTGCCGACGGCATTGAGTCATGGAAGGCCCTAGTCGCCGCCCGTGCCCCGCTGTACGACCGGCTCGCGACCGTATCGTTCGACACGTCAAGCCTGCCCGCTGAACGCATCGCCGACGACATCGTTCGCTGGCTCGAGGAGACCCCGTGACCGCAACGACCACCATTCCCGTTCCCGGAGATCAGCCATACGACGTGCTTGTCGGCCGCGGCATTCTCGGCTCGATCGCCACCACCCTAGGCGCGGGCGTCAAGAAGGTGCTCGTCGTGCACCCGGCCGCCCTTGGCGCGAAGGCCGACGCACTGCGCACCCAGCTGCGCGACCACGGCTACGAGGTGCTGCTGGCCGAGGTTCCAGAGGCCGAAGATGCCAAGCGCGTCGAGGTAGCGGCCTTCTGCTGGCAGATCATGGGGCAAACCGACTTCACCCGCACGGATGCCGTGATCGGCTTCGGCGGAGGCGCCACCACCGACCTGGCCGGCTTCGTCGCCGCGACCTGGCTGCGCGGCGTGAAACTCGTTCAGGTGCCCACCAGCGTCGCGGGAATGGTGGATGCGGCCGTCGGCGGCAAGACCGGCATCAACACCGCGGAGGGCAAGAACCTCGTCGGCGCGTTCTACGCGCCCGCGGCGGTCATCGCCGACTTCGACACCCTCGATACGCTGCCGCGCAACGAGATCCTCGCGGGGTTCGCCGAGATTGTGAAGTGCGGGTTCATCGCCGATCCGTCGATTCTGGATGTCGTTGAGGCATCCGTCGACCGCGTGACCGACCCGACGACGCCCGAGTTTCGCGAGGTCGTCGAAAAGTCCATCGCCCTCAAGGCGCGGGTTGTGGGGGAGGACTTCAAGGAGTCGGGCCTGCGCGAGATCCTCAACTATGGCCACACGCTCGGCCACGCGATCGAGCACGGCGAGAGGTACCGCTGGCGTCACGGCGCGGCGATCTCGGTCGGCATGGTGTTCGCGGCGGAGCTGTCGCGGTTGACCGGCCCGCTGTCGGATGCGGCCGTGGACCGCCACCGCAGCATCCTCGAGTCCCTCACGCTGCCGACCGACTATCCCGTCGGTCGCTGGAAGACCCTGCTCGCGACCATGCAGCGCGACAAGAAGGCCCGCGCCGGCATGCTGCGCTTCATCGTGCTCGACGACATCGGCAAGACCTCGGTGCTCGAGGGCCCGGATGAGTCGCTGCTGTTTACCGCTTGGCAGGACGTCGGCGTCTAGCGGGCTTCAGTAGGAGTTTTGCCCGCTGAGGCCCTTTCGATAGGACTTTCACGTGCGAAAGTGTTCAGATCTCCTACCGAGGTGTGCCCGGCGGGTGCGAACCGTGTTCTGCAGGCCGCCGTTACACTCGAACGCATGCCCCGCATCCTCGTGCTCAACGGACCCAACCTCGGCCGCCTCGGCAGTCGCGAGCCCGATGTCTACGGCAGCCAGGACCTTCCCGCCTTGAAGACGCTGCTCGAAGCGGAGACCGACACAGAGATCGACCTCCGCCAGACGAACGACGAGGCAGAGCTCATCGGCTGGCTGTACGAGGCCGTCGACACGGCGACCCCCGTCATCCTTAATCCTGCGGCGTTCACCCACTACTCATACGCCCTCCGGGATGCCGCTGCGCTGGTGACGAAAGCCGGCATCCCGCTCATCGAGGTGCACATCTCGAACCCGCATGCCCGCGAGGAGTTTCGCCACACGAGCGTGATCAGCGCGATTGCGACCGGGGTCATCGCCGGTTTCGGCTTCGACTCCTACCTGTTGGCGCTATCCGCCATTCTTCGCCGCACAAGCTGACCCGGTAGACTCACGGAGGCTTATCGAGCCTCAGATTTCAGAAGAACAGATCGGATACCCCCATGGCTGACTCCACCGCCGACATCAAGAACGGCGTCGTTCTCAACATGGACGGCCAGCTCTGGACCGTCATCGACTTCCAGCACGTCAAGCCCGGCAAGGGTGGCGCTTTTGTGCGCACCAAGGTCAAGAACGTCATGAGCGGCAAGGTCGTCGACCGCACGTTCAACGCTGGCGCGAAGATCGAGACCGAGGTCGTCGACCGCGCGGACTACCAGTACCTCTACGCCGACGGCGAGAACTTCGTCTTCATGGATCTCGGCAACTACGACCAGATCACCCTCACCGCCGCGCAGGTCGGCGATGCCCCCAAGTTCATGCTCGAGAACCAGAACGTGACGATTGCGCTGCACAACGGCAACCCGCTCTACGTGGAGCTTCCCGCCTCTGTCGTGCTTGAGATCACCTACACCGAGCCGGGCCTGCAGGGCGACCGCTCGAACGCGGGAACCAAGCCGGCGACCGTCGAGACCGGTCACGAGATTCAGGTTCCGCTGTTCGTCGACCAGGGCACCAAGGTCAAGGTCGACACCCGCGACGGCTCGTACCTCGGCCGCGTCAGCGAATAGTGGGAGCCCGCACCAAGTCCCGTAAGCGCGCTCTAGACATTCTCTACAGCGCGGATGTGCGCGGCGACTCCATCAATGAGGCCCTAGCCGCCGAGACCGCGCGTGCCGACGCTGACCCGAAGCGCTCCAACTCCTGGGGTTACGCCCGCGAGATCGTCGTCGGAATCACGGAGCACGGTGACGAGATCGACGAGCTCATCGAGACCTACGCGCAGGGCTGGACTATCAGCCGCATGCCCGCAATCGACCGCGCCCTGCTGCGCATCGGCATTTGGGAGATCCTCTTCAACGAGCAGGTTCCCGATGTCGTGGCGATCTCCGAGGCCGTCGAGGCCGCGACCGAGCTGAGCACCGAAGATTCCGCCGGTTTCGTCAACGGTCTGCTCGGCAGAATTGCCCAGACCCGCGCCTAGGTTTCGTAACATTACGCCGCAGAACTTGCGGCATTGCGGAACCCCGTAACTTGCAGGGGTGTCCCTAACCGCATCCGCCTCCTCGACGAGCTCGACAGCCCTCAGCGTTTCGCTGAACGGCGTCGGCCGCAGCTTCGATGGCAACAGGCGCGTGCTGCGTGACATCGACCTCGAGATCGGTGCTGGTGAGATCGTCGCCCTGCTCGGTCCGTCGGGGTGCGGCAAGTCGACCCTGCTGCGACAGGTAGCCGGACTTGATAGCCCGACCGAGGGATCCGTCGCCATTGACGGCACGCCCGTCACCGGCATCGACCAGCGCGCCGCGGTTGCCTTTCAGGAGCCGCGTCTGCTGCCGTGGCGGTCCATTCGTCGCAACGTGGACGTCGGGCTCGCCCGCCGCACCGCCAAGGCCGAGGGTGCCGCCCGTGTCGAGCAGCTGCTCGAGCTTGTGCAGCTGGGGCACGCATCCAATCTTCGTCCGCGGCAGATCTCTGGCGGCATGGCGCAGCGTGCGTCACTCGCCCGAGCACTGGCCCGCAACCCCGGCGTACTGCTGCTCGACGAGCCCTTTGGCGCTCTCGACGCGCTCACCCGCCTGACCATGCAGGATCTGCTGCTCGACATTCACGCTGTCGAGCCGGCGACGATCCTCTTCGTGACTCACGACGTTGAAGAGGCGCTGTACCTCGCCGACCGCGTCGTGCTGCTGGGCGTAGAGCCCGGCTACAAGGCCGATTCCGGCGCGGTCATCCGCTCCGTGATCACAGTTCCGGGCAAGCGCCCCCGCGATCGCGGAAACGCGGCACTTGCCCACCTTCGCGCCGAGCTCCTCGATGGACTCGGTGTCTCAACCCACCACCCTGCACACACATTCTGAGGATCACATGACCCGCACACGTTTTGCATCGATTGGTGCCGTGGCCGTTGCCGCAGCGCTGCTCCTGACCGGCTGCGTAGCCGGCGAGGGCTCGAACATCGCACCAGAGGAAGAAGTGGAGGTTCTTCCGGGTAGCTGGAGCGCCGACACCCTCAAGATCGACTTCGCGACCTACAACCCCCTGAGCCTCATCATCAAGGACCAGGGCTGGCTCGAGACCACCTTCGGCGACAAGGTCACCGTTGAGTGGACCCAGTCCGCTGGCTCTGCTGCGGCCAACGACCTGCTCAAGGCTGGCTCCGTAGACGTCGGATCGACCGCCGGCTCTGCCGCCCTGCTCGCCCGCTCGAACGGCTCGCCGATCCAGGTCATCGACATTTACTCGCAGCCGAACTGGGCCGCACTGCTCGTTGCAGCCGGGTCTGACATCGAGTCGGTTGACGACCTCAAGGGCAAGAACATCGGCGCCAACGCCGGAACCGACCCCTACTTCTTCCTGCTGCAGGCCCTCGAGGAGGCCGGCATCGGCCTCGACGAGGTCACAATCACCCAGCTCGCACACGCGGATGGCAAGACGGCCCTCGAGGCCGGCACCATCGACGCATGGGCCGGGCTCGACCCGCTGCTCTCCGCGAGCGTTGTAAACGCCGGTTCGAAGATCATCTACGACAACGCCGACTTCAACTCCTACGGCTTCCTCAACGCGACCGAGAGCTTCCTTGAGAAGTCTCCCGACATCGCGCAGGTCGTCGTCAGCGCCTACGAGAAGGCTCGCATCTGGGCTGCAGAGAACCCGGATGAGGCCGCGCAGATCCTCGCGGACGTCGCCGCCATCGACATCGAGATCGCCAAGTCCGTGCTGCTGGACCGCACGAACCTCGAGGTCGACGGAGAGCCCGGAGCCGACCAGCTCGCCGTGCTCAAGATCATCGGCCCGATCTTCGTCACCTCCGGTGCCGTCGCATCGCAGGACCAGATCGATGACGCCCTCGACACCCTGTTCAACACGGACTACGTGAAGAACGCCAACCCCGACCTGATCGGCTAACTCGATTCATGTCTGAACCACTGCGAGTGGACGACCTTGCTCTCGTGAGGTCGTCCACTCCGGTGCGCCGTAGCACCATTCGTGAGCTACCCCTCGGCGCCCGTATCGCCCTGGGCGCCGCTCTGCCCATTGCCCTCATTGGCGTATGGCAACTGATCGTCATGCTCGACGTCGTGCCCGCCTACCGCCTTCCCTCGCCGACCGCCGTGTTCCTTGCCGGCGTCGACCTCCAGAACCGCGGCCTTCTCGCCCTCCACGTCGCCATCTCGTCGCAGCGCGTGCTCATCGGCTTCATCGCCGGATCGCTCATCGGCCTCGTAGTTGCGTCGTTCGTGGGGCTCTCCCGCACCGGTCGTTACCTTGTCAGCCCGTTCCTCGGTGGTATCCGCGCCGTTCCGTCGCTCGCCTGGGTGCCTCTTCTCGGTCTCTATATGGGAATCAATGAGGACTCCAAGGTCACCCTCATCGCCATCGGTGCCTTCTTCCCGGTCTACACGGTCGTGTCCAACGCACTGCGCCACGTCGATCCTCAGCTGCTCGAGGCGGGTCGCGCCTACGGCTACGTCGGGGTTCGCCTGCTCGGGCTCGTGCAGCTGCCAGCGGCCGTTCCCGCCGTGGTCTCCGGCCTTCGGCTCGCGCTCGCGCAGTCTTGGCTCTTCCTCGTTGCGGGGGAGCTGCTCGGAGCTTCGATGGGTCTCGGCTTCCTACTGACCGACTCGAACAACAACGGCCGCATCGACCGAATCTTCCTGACGATCCTCCTTCTCGCGGTGCTTGGCATCATCTCCGACGCCCTTGTCGGCGTTCTTGAGCGGTTCCTTCTGCGGCGCTGGAGCTAGCCTGTCGGCATGCATCCGGTCGCCGAGGGTATCGTCCGTAAGTTCGTCAGCGAACTGCCCGTGGGCCTCGTTGAGCGGGTGCACATCACTGGCTCCGCGATCTCGGGTGACTGGCATGAGGGTCGCAGCGACGTCGATGTGGTTCTGCAGCTCGCCCGACCGCTCGACGTAAACCTCACCACGGTGCACAGCCACTTCAAGCAACTGGATGCTGTCTACCTAACCGCGGGCGAGCTGGCGGCCGGCCCCGACCAAACTGCGGTCGCGCCGCAGGCCATTGCCGGCCGCTTCGAGCCCGCGAAGCCGGGAGCCCAGCTCACGTGGGTGACGTGGCTGGAGCTGGAGCTGGGTGCAACGCTCGACGGAGGAACCGTTGCACCTGTGTTCCCCGACACCGCCGTGCGTGCTGTCGGTGCCTCACGGCGCAACCTGCTCGAGTACTGGAAGCCCCTAGGGGCAGCAGCCCGGCTCAAGTTCGCGCTGCTGCGCCCCAGCGCTGCCGACGTCGCGTGGTTGGCCCTCGGCCCCGCCAGGCTCGTCATCACGATCGAGCAGGGGCGAATCGCGTCGAAGACCGAGGCAGGCGAGTTTGCCGCAGCTCAATGGCCCGAGAACGCCGACCTGCTCGACCGCGTCATCCGCTACCGCTCAACCGGTGATGGCACTTTCTCCCGCGGCGATGCGCGGCAGGCGCTCGACCTGCTCGATCTCTGCGTCGAGCGCGGTATAGTCGAAACACCAGACACCCTTTAATTCCGTCCAGAGAGGCGGGGAAGGAGGTCAGAATGACTGCACGCACTGTCTTGCAGCAGGACGACATCACCCGAGCGCTGACTCGTATCTCTCACGAGATCCTTGAGTCCAATCGCGGCTCTTCAGATCTGGTTCTTCTCGGCATCCCGACCCGAGGCGTGATTCTCGCTCAGCGCATCGCCGCGATTCTCAACGGCATCGAGGCACAGTCCGCCGTTGCTGGCTCTCTCGACGTGACGATGTACCGCGACGATCTGGCGAAGCACCCGACGCGGGTGTCGTCGCCGACGCAGATTCCCGAGGGCGGCATCGACGGCAAGACCGTCGTGCTTGTCGACGACGTTCTCTATAGCGGTCGCACCATCCGCGCCGCCCTTGACGCGATCAACGACATCGGGCGGCCCAAGGCTGTGCGGCTCGCGGTGCTCGTCGACCGCGGCCACCGCGAACTGCCGATCCGCGCGGACTTCGTCGGCAAGAACCTGCCGAGCTCCGCCGAGGAGCGCATCAACGTGCGCCTCACCGAGATCGACGGCACCGATGAGGTGACGATCGAATGAAGCACCTGCTCAGCACCCGCGACCTCAGTCGCGATGAGGCGATCCAGATTCTCGACCTCGCCGAAGACATGGCCGACGCCGGCACCCGTGAGGTCAAGAAGCTGCCCGCGCTGCGCGGCCGCACCGTCGTCAACCTGTTCTTCGAAGACAGCACCCGCACCAAGATCAGCTTCGAGGCCGCCGCCAAGCGTCTCAGCGCGGATGTCATCAACTTCACCGCGAAGGGCAGCAGCGTCTCGAAGGGTGAGAGCCTCAAAGACACCGCCCAGACCCTGGCCGCGATCGGGGCCGACGGCGTCGTCATCCGTCACGGCTCGAGCGGAGCACCCCGTGTGCTCGCGAGCAGCGGATGGATCGACGCGGGCGTCGTCAACGCCGGCGACGGCACCCATGAGCACCCCACCCAGGCGCTGCTCGACGCGTTCACCATGCGCAAGCGCCTGCACGGTGATGCCAGCCGCGGCAGGGCGCTCGACGGGGTGAGCGTGACGATTGTCGGCGACATCCTGCACTCCAGAGTCGCGCGGTCGAACGTCTGGCTGCTCGAGACGCTCGGGGCCGAGGTGACTCTCGTCGCGCCAGCCACTCTGCTGCCGGTGGGCGTCGAGACCTGGCCCGTGACAGTCGGATACGACCTCGACGCCGCGGTCGCCGCGAAGCCGGATGTGCTGATGATGTTGCGCATTCAGAGCGAGCGCATGAACGCCGCGTTCTTTCCGAACGCCCGCGAGTATTCGCGGCAGTGGGGCTTCGACGACGAGCGTCTTGCGCGGCTGCCCGAGGCTAGTCTGGTTATGCACCCGGGGCCGATGAACCGCGGTCTCGAGATCTCTTCTGGTGCCGCCGATTCTGCGCGGTCGACCATCATCGAACAGGTTGCCAACGGGGTGTCGATAAGGATGGCTGTGCTCTACTTGCTTCTCGCCGGAGGTGCCGCATGAGCGCGTTCCACATCAAGGCTGCATTGCTGCCCGACGGCACTCGCACCGACCTCTTCGTCGAGAACGGGGTGTTCGTCGAGTCGGCCAGCAACGCCACAGTGGTGGATGCCGACGGCCTCCAGGCCCTGCCCGGCCTCGTCGACCTGCATACCCACCTGCGCGAACCCGGCTTCGAGCAGAGCGAGACGGTGCTCACCGGCAGCCGCGCGGCCGCGAGTGGAGGCTTCACCGCCGTCTTCGCCATGGCCAACACGAGCCCGGTGTCTGACACAGCCGGTGTCGTGGAGCAGGTGCACTCGCTCGGCGAGACCCACGGCTATGTCACCGTGCGCCCGATCGGCGCAGTCACGGTCGGCCTCGAGGGGCAGCGGCTCAGCGAGATCGGGGCGATGGCGCAGTCCCGCGCCAAGGTGCGCGTCTTCAGCGACGACGGCAAGTGCGTGAGTGACGCGCTGCTCATGCGCCGCGCCCTCGAGTACGTGAAGACGTTCGGGGGAGTCATCGCCCAGCACTCGCAGGAGCCACGGCTCACCGAGGGCGCGCAGATGAACGAGGGCGCTCTGAGCGCAGAACTCGGCCTGGCTGGCTGGCCGGCTGTCGCCGAGGAGGCGATCATCGCCCGCGACGTGCTGCTCGCACAGCACGTGGGTGCACGGTTGCACGTCTGCCACGTGTCGACGGCTGGATCGGTCGACGTCATCCGCTGGGCCAAGGCGCGCGGCATCGACGTGACCGCCGAGGTCACCCCGCACCACCTGCTGCTCACCGAGCAGCTCGCCAGTGGCTACGACGCACGCTTCAAGGTCAACCCGCCGCTGCGCCGCGACGAAGATGTTCTCGCCCTGCGCGAGGCACTCGCCGATGGCACGATCGACATCGTCGCGACCGACCACGCGCCGCATCCGCTCGAGGCCAAGGAGTGCGCCTGGGACGAAGCGGCCTTCGGCATGGTCGGCCTCGAGTCAGCGCTCAGCGTCGTGCAGGCATCGGTGGTCGATGCCGGTCTGCTGAACTTCGCCGATGTAGCCCGGGTGCTGTCCATCGCTCCCGCCCGCATTGGGCTGCTCGACGGCTACAGCGCACCGTTCGAGCTCGGGAGTGCGGCAAACTTCACGCTCTACGACCCTGCGGCCAGCACTGTCTTCGGCGTCGAGCACCTGCACGGCAAGAGTGTGAACTCGCCCTACCTCGGTCGCGAGCTGCCCGGTCGCATCGTCACCACGGTGCACAACGGAGTCGCGACCGTGCTCGATGGAGCACTCGTCGAGGAGCTCGACCGTGGATAACAACACCATCTCGGCGATTCTCGTCATCACCCTCATCGTGCTCGCCCTCGGCGCCATGGCACTGGGCTGGTGGGGTCGCAAGAAGCGCCAGCAGGGCTATGCGCACCTCGTCGAGGCTCCCGCCGAGCTGGGTGAGACCTTCGGGTCATTCGAGGGTCTCTACCTCGCGACGACACCCGCTGACGCGCCGCTAGAGCGACTCGTCGTCAACGGGCTCGGCTTTCGAGAGCGCACCATCCTGCAGTTCACCGAGGCGGGAATCGTCTTCATGGACGACACCTACCTGCCCACCAGCAGCATCACGGGCATCGGCCGCGCCAGCTGGACCATCGACCGCGGTGTCGAGCCGAACGGCCTCAGCGTCGTCAACTGGATCCTCGGCGACGACCACGTCGACAGCTATTTTCGACTGGATGACCCCGAGGGGTTCATCGCAGTCGGCACCGAATACATGAAGAAGGCAGAGAAGTGAAGGCTGTACTAGTTCTTGAGGACGGCACCCGGTACGAGGGCCGCGCCTACGGCGCCACGGGGCAAACCCTCGGTGAGGTGGTCTTCGCCACCGGCATGACCGGCTACCAAGAGACCCTGACCGACCCGAGCTACGCCGGCCAGATCGTCGTCATGACCGCGCCGCACGTCGGCAACACCGGCATGAACGACGAGGACACCGAGTCGAGCCGCATCTGGGTCAGCGGCTACGTCGTGCGCGACCCCAGCCGCGTCACCTCTAATTACCGGTCACGCCGCTCACTCGATGCGGATCTGGTCGCACAGGGCATCGTCGGCATCAGCGGCATCGACACCCGGGCTGTCACGCGACGCCTGCGGGACGCGGGAGCCATGCGCGGCGGCGTGTTCAGCGGTTCCGACCTGACGGATGACGAGCAGCTCGCGCTGGTGAAGGGCGGCGCGCAGATGGCCGGTCAGAATCTCAGCAGCCAGGTGTCGACATCCGAGCCGTATCTGATTTCTGCGGAGGGCGAGAAACTCGGCAATCTCGCCGTGCTCGACCTCGGGGTCAAGACTTCGACGCTCAACTACCTCGCGGCCCGCGGCTTCGACGTGCACGTGCTGCCGCAGACCGCCACGCTCGACGAGGTGCTCGCCCTCGAGCCGGTGGGCGCCTTCTACTCAAACGGCCCGGGGGACCCCGGCGCCAGCGACAACCACGTCGAGCTGCTGCAGGGCATTCTGCGCGGGGGAATCCCGTTCTTCGGCATCTGCTTCGGCAACCAGCTGCTCGGCCGCGCGCTCGGCCTCGGCACCTACAAGCTGCCCTTCGGTCACCGCGGAATCAACCAGCCGGTCGTCGATAAGAGCACCGGCCGCGTCGAGGTCACCAGCCACAACCACGGATTCGCGGTTGAGGCCCCACTTGACGGTCCCTTCGACTCGCCGGCCGGCTTCGGCCGCGTCGAGGTGAGCCACGTCAACCTCAACGACAACGTGGTTGAGGGTCTCAACGCCCTCGACATTCCCGCCTTCTCTGTGCAGTACCACCCGGAGGCCGCGGCTGGTCCGCACGACGCCAACTACCTCTTCGACCGATTCCGCGACCTCGTTGTCGCACAGAAGGACAAGAACTAATGCCCAAGAGGGAAGACATCAAGTCGGTGCTCGTCATCGGCTCCGGCCCGATCGTCATCGGCCAGGCTGCGGAGTTCGACTACTCGGGCACGCAGGCCTGCCGCGTGCTGCGCGAGGAGGGCGTGCGCGTCATTCTCGTCAACTCCAACCCGGCGACGATCATGACCGACCCGGACTTCGCCGACGCGACCTACATCGAACCGATCACCTGGCAGGTCATCGAGACCATCATCGCCAAGGAGAAGCCGGACGCAATCCTGCCGACCCTCGGCGGCCAGACGGCCCTCAACGCAGCCATCGACCTGCACAAGAACGGCATTCTCGAGAAGTACAGCGTCGAGCTCATCGGCGCCAACTTCGAGGCGATCAACAAGGGTGAAGACCGCCAGATCTTCAAGCAGCTGGTGCTCGACGCCGGTGCCGACGTCGCCCGCAGCCACATCGCCCACACCGTGGATGAAGCGGTCGAGTTCGCCGAAGACCTCGGCTACCCCCTCGTCATCCGCCCCAGCTTCACCATGGGCGGTCTCGGCTCCGGCTTCGCCTACGACCGCGCGGAGCTCGTGCGCATGGTCACCGACGGCCTGCACCAGAGCCCAACCACCGAGGTGCTGCTCGAGGAGTCGATCCTCGGGTGGAAGGAGTACGAGCTCGAGCTCATGCGCGACACCTCCGACAACACGGTCGTCGTCTGCTCGATCGAGAACGTCGACCCGGTCGGCGTGCACACCGGTGACTCGATCACCGTGGCTCCCGCTCTGACCCTCACCGACCGCGAGTACCAGAACCTGCGCGACATCGGCATCGACATCATCCGCGCGGTGGGCGTCGACACGGGTGGATGCAACATCCAGTTCGCAATCGACCCCGCCACCGGCCGCGTGATCGTCATCGAGATGAACCCGCGTGTATCGCGGTCGTCGGCTCTGGCGTCGAAGGCCACCGGATTCCCCATCGCAAAGATCGCGGCCAAGCTCGCTATTGGCTACCGGCTCGACGAGATTCCCAACGACATCACCAAGGTGACCCCGGCGAGCTTCGAGCCGACCCTCGACTACGTCGTCGTCAAGGTGCCGCGCTTCGCCTTCGAGAAGTTCCCGGCAGCCGACACCACACTGACCACCACCATGAAGTCGGTCGGTGAGGCCATGGCCATCGGCCGCAACTACGCGACCGCGCTGCAGAAGGCCCTGCGCTCGCTCGAGAAGCGGGGCAGCAGCTTCCACTGGAACGGCCCGTTCGGCGACAAGGCTGAACTGCTCGAGATCGCGAAGACCCCGACCGACGGCCGGATCGTCACCGTGCAGCAGGCGCTGCGCGCCGGTGCGACGAGCGAGGAGGTCTTCGAGGCCACCAAGATCGACCCGTGGTTCATTGACCAGATCATCCTCATCAACGAGGTGGCCGCCGAGATCGCGGCCTCCGACGAGCTTGACGCGTCTATCTTGCGCTACGCGAAGGACCACGGCTTCAGCGACGTGCAGATCGCCGAGCTGCGCGGCCTCAGCGAGCAGGCCGTGCGCGACACCCGCTGGCACAAGAACGTGCGTCCGGTCTTCAAGACCGTGGACACCTGTGCCGGCGAGTTCCCGGCCCTGACGCCGTACCACTACTCGAGCTACGACCTCGAGACCGAGGTTGCTCCGAGCGATCGCCGCAAGGTCGTGATCCTCGGCTCTGGCCCGAACCGCATCGGGCAGGGCATCGAGTTCGACTACAGCTGCGTGCACGCGAGCTTTGCGCTCTCGAAGGCCGGCTACGAGACGATCATGATCAACTGCAATCCAGAGACGGTCTCGACCGACTACGACACGAGCGACCGGCTCTATTTCGAGCCGCTCACCCTCGAAGACGTGCTCGAGATTATTCACGCCGAATCGCAGTCGGGTGAGCTCGTGGGCGTCGTCGTGCAGCTCGGCGGCCAGACAGCCCTCGGCCTCGCCAAGGGGCTCAAGGCTGCGGGTGTGCCGATCCTTGGCACCACGCCGGAGGCCATCGACCTCGCCGAAGAGCGCGGGCTGTTCTCGAAAATCCTGACGGATGCCGGCCTGCTCAGCCCGAAGAACGGCACCGCCGTCGACGTGGACAGCGCCGTCGGCATCGCAGAGGACATCGGCTACCCGGTGCTCGTGCGCCCCAGCTATGTGCTCGGCGGCCGCGGCATGGAGATCGTCTACGACACCGAGACCATGCGCGACTACTTCGAGCGCATGAAGGACCAGGCGATCATCGCCCCCGACTCGCCGCTGCTCGTGGACCGCTTTCTCGATGACGCCATCGAGATTGACGTCGACGCGCTCTACGACGGCACTGAGCTCTACATCGGCGGAATCATGGAGCACATCGAGGAGGCTGGCGTGCACTCCGGTGACTCCGCGTGCACCCTGCCGCCGGTCACGCTCGGCCGCCACGTGATCGACGCTGTGCGTGAGGCGACCCTCGGCATCGCCAAGGGCATCGGCGTGCAGGGGCTACTCAACGTGCAGTTCGCCATCGGCCAGGGAATCCTTTACGTGCTCGAGGCGAATCCCCGTGCGTCGCGCACGGTGCCCTTCGTCTCGAAGGCGCTGGGCATTCCGCTGGCCAAGGCGGCATCCCTCATCATGGTCGGCAGCAGCATCCGCGATCTCGTCGATTCAGGGCTGCTGCCCGTGCAGGACGGCTCCATCGTGCCGCTCGACTCGCCGATCGCTGTCAAGGAGGCCGTTCTTCCCTTCAAGCGCTTCCGTACCAAGGAGGGCCAGGTCGTCGACTCCGTGCTCGGACCGGAGATGCGATCGACCGGCGAGGTCATGGGCATCGACTCGAACTTTCCGAAAGCCTTCGCGAAGAGCCAGTCGGCGGCCTACGGCGGCCTGCCGACCGGGGGAGTGGTCTTCATCTCTGTGGCTGACCGCGACAAGCGCGCGATCGTGCTGCCGGTGCTGCGCTTGCAGCAGCTGGGCTTCACGATTCTCGCCACGGAGGGCACCGCTGAGGTGCTCAACCGCAACGGCATCGCGGCGACCATCGTCGAGAAGTACTTTCAGGGGCAGACCTCGACCGGCACTGAGACGGTCGTCGACCTGATCAACGCCGGCAAAATCGACATCGTCATCAACACCCCGAGCGGCCGCGCCGCGCGGGCGGATGGCTACGAGATTCGCACGGCGACGGTCGCGGCCGACAAGCCGCTGTTCACGACGATGGCACAGGTCGGTGCCGCCGTCGCATCCATCGAGTGGACCCAGAACGGCTTCGACGTGCGCAGCCTGCAGGACTACGCGATCGACAGAGCAGCACGTTTGGCGGCCACGGTTTGACCTTCGGCGAGCGGTTGCAGGCCGCGTTCGACAGTGGGGGCAACCTCTGTGTCGGTATCGATCCGCACGCATTTCTGCTCAAGGAATGGAATCTGACGGATGACGCTGCCGGCCTGCGCGAATTCGGCCTCCGTGTCGTAGAGGCCACCGTCAACCGCGCCGCCATCGTCAAGCCACAGGTGGCGTTCTTCGAGCGGCACGGATCCGCCGGCTTCGCCGCCCTCGAAGACGTGCTGAGAGGCGCCCGCGACGCGGGGCTGCTCGTCATCGCCGACGCGAAGCGCGGCGACATCGGCTCGACTTTCGACGGCTACGCCGAGGCCTGGCTCACGCCGGGCTCACCACTCGAGGCGGATGCCATCACGGTCAGCCCCTACCTCGGCATCGGCTCGATCGAGGGCCCGAGGGCCATCGCTGCCGCCAATGGCAAGGGTCTTTTCGTGCTCGCTGCGACCTCGAACCCTGAAGCCCGCGACCTGCAGACTTCCCGCATGTCCAGCGGCTCGACCGTGGCCGCGGGTATCGTCGAAGAGGTGCAGCAGTGGAACAGCGCCGATGCCGGGCTTGGATCGGTTGGCCTCGTGCTCGGGGCAACTCTCGCCCTGGCAGAGTTCGGCATCACCGATCTCGCTAATACTCCCGTGCTCGCTCCGGGCTTCGGCCACCAGGGAGCGCAGATCAGTGAGCTGCGATCGCTCTATGGCGCTGCGGCGGCGAACGTGCTGGTCAGTGCCTCGCGCAGCATCCTCGCTGCTGGCCCCACCGGTGTCGCTGCCGCCATCGAGCGCCAGGCAGCCGAGGTCGAGAAGGCCCTCGCCGCATGAGCCCTCGTCCAGACCCGCCCGAGGTTGACCGCGTCGCCGCCGGAAGGGCCGCCGTCGCTGCGCGCCAGGCTCGCGCTGCCGTAAAACACGCGATCGCATCACGCAGCAGAACTGCCCTCGACGCCGCACAGGCTGGCTGGGCGGATGCCGCCACGGCCGAGGCCGGAATGCGCGTGCGCGAACTGCTCACGAGCATCCCCGGACTCGGGCCTACGCGCGTCGCCAAAGCCCTCGCCGAGCTAGAGATCAGCGACAAGAAGCGGGTGGGCGGTCTCGGAAACCGGCAGCGCATCCGCCTGCATGACTACCTCGTGCAGCGCGAGGGAGAGGGTCCGTCGCGACTCGTCGTTCTCGCCGGGCCCACCGCCGTCGGCAAGGGCGCGGTCTCTGGCTTCATTCGCGAGAACTACCCGGAGGTGCACTTCAGCGTCTCTGCGACCACCCGCCCGGCTCGCCCCGGCGAGATCGACGGAGTGCACTACTACTTCGTCGATGACGCGGAGTTCGACCGCAAGATTGCGGCCAACGAGCTGCTCGAGTGGGCCGTCGTTCATAACTCGTACCGCTACGGCACGCCCCGCCCCCCGATCGATGTCGCGCTGGAGGAGGGTCGCAGCGTACTGCTCGAGATCGACCTGCAGGGCGCCCGTGCCGTTCGCGCGGCCATGCCGGAGGCCCGTCTGGTTTTTCTGCTGCCGCCCTCGTGGGAGGAACTCGTGCGGCGCCTCATCGGCCGCGGCACCGAGGCGCCCGCAGAACAGCAGCGCCGACTCGAGACCGCGCGGGTGGAACTCGCCGCGCAAGACGAGTTCGACTACAAGGTCGTCAACCACGAGATCGCTCAGGCGGCCCAGGAGGTCGTCGATCTCATGGCGCTTTCCGCGCCGTGACAGCGATCACACCGATTAGCCAGCTAAAATAGACGAAGCCCGTTGCGCATCCGCCTGCGCTGGCACAATTTTCCCAATCTGAAGGAGCTTCACCATGGTTGACCGCCACAGTGGAATTATTGACCCGCCCATCGACGAGCTGCTCTCGAAGGTGGACTCCAAGTACCAGCTCGTGATCTTCGCCTCCAAGCGTGCGCGCCAGATCAACGACTACTACGCCGACCTGCACGAGGGTTCGCTGTTCGACAACGTCGGACCGCTCGTCGACTCGGCCATCGACGACAAGCCGCTCTCCGTTGCTCTCAAGGAGATCAACGAGGACAAGCTCGTTCTTAAGCGCTTGTCTGAGGACTAAGCAGCACGAATGAACATCGTTGTCGGTGTGACCGGCGGCATTGCCGCCTATAAAGCCGTCAACATCATTCGCGGGCTGGTGCTCGCCGGTCACGACGTGCACGTCATTCCGACGGATGCTGCCCTGCGCTTCGTCGGTCGCCCGACTCTCGAGGCGATCAGCCGCAACCCCGTGCACTCCGACCTCTATGAGGGCGTCGCCGAGGTGCGTCATGTCGCGATCGGCCAAGCGGCCGACCTCATCGTGATCGCACCGGCGACCGCCAACACGCTGGCCAAGCTCGCGCACGGCATCGCCGACGACCTGCTCACCAACTCGGTGCTCGCGTCGACCGCACCCGTGGTGGTCGCTCCGGCGATGCACACCGAGATGTGGCAGAACGCGGCAACCGTCGCCAATGTCGCGCTGCTGCGCGAGCGCGGCATCACGGTCGTAGGCCCCGCGGTGGGGCAGCTGACCGGCAAGGACTCCGGGCCGGGTCGCATGAGCGAGCCCGACGAGATTGTGGCTGCAGCACTCGCGGTGGTGGGGCCGCGCGATCTGGCCGGCCGCCGCATCCTTATCTCCGCCGGAGGCACGCGAGAGGCGCTCGACCCGGTGCGTTTCATCGGCAATCGCTCGAGCGGCAAGCAGGGCGTCGCACTCGCTCTCGCCGCTGCCGCCCGTGGCGCCGAGGTCACCCTGATCGCGGCGAATCTCGAGGTGGATGCGCCCGAGCACGTCTCTGTTACGCACGTCAGTTCGACCCTCGAACTCGAGGCTGCCGTCACCGCTGCCGCCGCGAACGCCGACGCCATCATCATGGCTGCCGCCGTCGCGGACTACCGGCCAGAGACCGTGGCCGATTCCAAGATCAAAAAGGAGACGCAGGGGGATACCCTGCAGCTCACCCTCGTGAAGAACCCCGACATTCTGCGCGGGCTCACCACCGCTCGCCCGGAGGGCCAGGTCATCATCGGGTTCGCAGCGGAGACCGAGCAGGATCGCGATCGCCTGATCGAGATCGGCGTCGCCAAGGCTGCCCGCAAAGGCGTCGACTATCTCGTCGTCAACAGGGTGGGATGGACGCAGGGTTTTGCAACAGAGAGCAACGCCGTCATCGTGCTGTCGGGCACCGGCGATATAGTCAGTGAGTCCAGCGGGAGCAAGGCGGCGGTCGCCGATTCCGTGCTCGATCTGCTGGTCTGAGCAACTACCCCAAGGATTGTCATGAGCACCCCCCTGCGCCTTTTCACGTCGGAGTCTGTGACCGAGGGTCACCCCGACAAGATCTGCGACCAGATCTCTGACTCGATCCTCGACGCCCTGCTCGCGGAAGACAAGCACGCACGCGTTGCCGTCGAGACCCTCGTCACCACCGGGCTCGTGCACGTCGCCGGCGAGGTCACTACGACCGGCTACGTCGACATCCCCGGCATCGTTCGCAAGCGCATCACCGACATCGGCTATGACTCGAGCGACGTCTGGTTTGACGGCCGCTCCTGTGGTGTCTCCATCTCGATCGGCGGGCAGTCGCCTGACATTGCTGTCGGAGTCAACCGCTCTCTCGAAGAGCGCGAGGGCACCAATAGCGACGAGGACGACTCGCAGGGCGCCGGCGACCAGGGCATCATGTTCGGTTACGCGACGACCGAGACCCCGTCGTTCATGCCGCTGCCGATCTGGGTGGCACACCGCCTCGCTGAGCGTCTCGCCGAGGTGCGCAAGACGGGAGTCGTCGATTACCTTCGCCCCGACGGCAAGACCCAGGTGACCATCGGATACGACGGAGTCGTGCCGCGCACCGTCGACTCGGTCGTCGTATCGACCCAGCACTCGCCCTCGATCTCGACCGAAGAGCTGCAGCACGCCATCAGGGAGCTCGTCATCGACCCCGTGCTCGAGACCATCGACCTCGACGCCAGCGGCATCAAGCGCTACATCAACCCGACCGGCATCTTCCACATCGGCGGCCCGCAGGGTGACGCTGGTCTGACCGGTCGCAAGATCATCGTCGACACCTACGGCGGCGCAGCCCGTCACGGCGGCGGCGCTTTCAGCGGCAAGGACCCGTCGAAGGTCGACCGTTCCGCCGCGTATGCGCTGCGCTGGGTCGCGAAGAACGCGGTCGCCGCGGGTCTGGCCGACCGCCTGGAGGTGCAGGTCGCCTACGCGATCGGCAAGGCATCCCCGGTGGGCCTCTACGTCGAGACCTTCGGCACCGGTCACGTCAGCGACCAGGTGATCATCGACGCTATTCGCGAGACTTTCGACCTGCGCCCCTCGTCGATCATTCGCGACCTCGACCTGCTTCGTCCGATCTACGCGCAGACGGCAGCGTACGGCCACTTCGGCCGCGAGCTGCCCGACTTCACCTGGGAGAAGCTCGACCGGGTCGACGCACTGCGCGAGGCAGCACAGCTGTAGCCGTGGGCGCACCACTCGTCGCGAGGGTGCTCATCGACTCGCCCCTTCCACAACTCGACCGGCTGTTCGACTACGGTATTCCGCAGTCGATGGTCGACACGGCCCTGCCCGGCGTTCGGGTGCGGGTGCCGCTGCGCTCAGCCGGTCGCATCGCTGACGGCTACATCGTCGAGCTCGCACCACCCGGCGACTACACCGGCGCGCTCAGCGAGCTGGAGGAAGTCGTCTCGCCGATACCCGTGCTCACTGCTGACGTCTGGGCTCTGGCCCGCAAGGCGTCAGAGCGGGCGGCCGGCAACGCGAGCGACATCGTGCGCCTTGCGGTGCCCAACCGGCAGGTGCGGGTTGAGAAGGCCTACCTGGCGGCGGGGGAGCGACAGCTGAGCTCCGACCTGCCGACCGCGCAGCCCATCGCGGGTTACGGAGTCGGTGCGATCGAGCAGGCGATCGAGAGTGCAGGGCGACTGGCCGTGGATGCGCTGCCCGGTGTTGTGCAGACCGCTGACGGCAGCTGGGTTGGGCGGTGGGCCGTCACTATGGCGGCGGCAGCGGCATCCTCGCTGACCATGGGTAAGTCCGCGATCCTGTGCGTGCCCGACTACCGTGACCAGCTGCAGCTCGTCACGGCACTGGAGGCTGTGCTGCCACCTGAGTTCGTCGTGCAGCTGGATGCCCGGCAGTCCAACCCCGACCGCTACCGCGGATTTCTGCGCTGTCTCAGCGCGGGGCCGCTCGTCATCGTCGGCAACCGTTCGGTCGTGTACGCGCCAGCAGAGAACCTCGGGCTTATCGCCGTCTTCGACGACGGGGACCCGCTGCATAGCGAGCCGCTCTCGCCCTACGTGCACAGCCGGGATGCCGCGCTACTTCGCCAGGAACACCAGAGCACCGCACTCATCATGCTCGGCCACGCGCGCAGCACCGAGGTCGAAAGGCTGGTCGAGATCGGCTGGCTCACGTCGCTAGCGCCCACGCCGGCCGTGCTGCCGCGGGTGATCCCTACCGCACAGCAGCAGTCGAGCGACCGCTTTGCCGCTCAGGCACGTATTCCGTCGAGCGCCTGGAAAGAGGCCCGCGCCGCACTCGAGCACGGCCCCGTGCTCATTCAGGTCGCACGCCCCGGCTACGCGCCACGGCTCGCCTGCGCGGACTGCCGCCAGAGTGCGCGCTGCCAGGTCTGCGAGGGCCCGCTGGGTCAGAAGACGCAGCGCTCGGTCCCCGCCTGCGGCTGGTGCGGGGCAATCGCCGCACACTGGAAGTGCTCCAACTGCGAGAGCGAGAAGCTGCGGGTCATCGGCTCCGGAGCGACCCGCACCGCGGAGGACCTCGGCCGGGCCTTTCCCGGGGTGCGAATCATCATCGCCGACGGAGAGCGGCAGATATTGCACGTCGGCCCGGAGCCCGCTCTCGTCATCGCGACCCGCGGCGCAGAGCCAATCGCCGCAGGCGGCTACCACACGGTTCTCCTGCTCGACGGCGAGTCGCTCGCCGCTCGGGAAAGCCTGCGGGTCGGCGAGGACTGCCTGCGCACCTGGTCAAACGCTGCCGCTCTCGCCGCCCACCGCGCCCCGGTCATGCTCGTCGGCGTCGGGGGATCCCTCGCCACCGCCCTCGCCACTTGGCGGCAGGCGGACTACGCGCGCGCTGAGCTCACCGACCGTCGCCAACTGCGGTTCCCGCCCGCCGTGCGCGTCGCGACCGTCAGCGGCTCGCTTCAGGCGGTGGCGGATGCGGTGGCCGCCGTTGAGGGCGAGCCCATCGACCTGCTCGGCCCCGTCGATATCGGCGAGGGACTCGTGCGCACCATCGTTCGCTTCGACTACGCCAAGGGTGCCGACGTCGCGGCCGCCCTTCGTGCAGAGCTCGTGCGCAACGCCACGGGTCGCCGCCGCCCACCGAAGGCGCAGAACCGCACGCCGCGCCCAACCCTGCGCGTGCGGTTCGACGACGCGGAGCCCTTTCTCGATTCTTGAGAGAATGGGGGAGTGACCCCCCTTCGCCTCGTCTTCGCCGGCAGCCCCGCGGCAGCCGTTCCCAGCCTCGAGGCACTCCTCGCCAGCCCGCACGACGTCGTCGCCGTTGTCACCCGTGAAGATTCCCCGCAGGGGCGCCGCGGCGTGCTCACCCCGACGCCGGTGGCGGATTCCGCTGGCGATGTCGAGCTGATCAAGGCGAACCGCCTAGCTGGGGCCGCCACCGAGCGGATCGCCGAGCTTCAGCCCGATCTGGGCGTCATCGTCGCCTACGGCGGCCTCGTGCGCGAGCCGCTGCTCAGCACACCGCGCCTCGGTTGGATCAACCTGCACTTCTCCCTGCTGCCACGCTGGCGCGGAGCCGCCCCCGTGCAGCGGGCCATCATGGCAGGCGACGAGCAGACCGGTGCCGCCGTCTTTCAGCTGGTGCCAGAACTGGATGCCGGCGACGTCTTTGGGCAGATCACCGAGCCCGTCGGACGCCACCAGACCGCCGGCAGCCTGCTCGAGCAGCTCTCGGTCTCTGGCGCTGCCCTGCTGCTCAGGGTGGTCAACGAACTCGCCAACGGCACAGCGGTGGCGACGCCGCAGGCTGGCGAAGTCACCCTCGCTCCCAAGCTGACCCTTCCCGACGGCGCGATCGACTTCTCCCAGTCGGCAGAGGTCGTTGCCAACCTCATCCGCGGGGTGACGCCAGAACCCGGCGCCTTCACGACACTCGACGGCGCGCGGCTCAAGGTGCTCGACGCGCACGTCGCACGGGAGGCGCCGCGGGTGCAGCCCGGGCACTTTGCCCTTGAGGGGCGCCGCGTGCTGGTGGGCACCGCATCCGATCCCATCGAACTCGTGACCGTGCTGCCCGCAGGCAAGAAGGCGATGGCCGCTGCCGACTGGTGGCGGGGACGCCCGGCCGACGCTGCGGCGGTGGCCGAGTGAGCGTGCAGCCGGCGCGTCGTATCGCGCTCGACGTGATTCTCGCGGTGCGCGACTCAGACGCCTACGCCAACCTGCTGCTGCCGGTGCGCCTCGAACGCGCCAAGCTCAACACCGCGGACGCCGGCCTCGCCACCGAGCTGACCTACGGCACCCTGCGCCGCCAGGGCTATTACGACGCCGTGATTGCCATCGCAGCCGGCCGCCCGGTCGAGAAGATCGACCCGCCGATTCTTGACGTGCTGCGACTCGCGTGCCACCAACTACTGAGCATGCGGGTCGCCCAGCACGCGGCCGTCGACGAGTCGGTGCAGCTGGCAAAGACCGTCGGATCCAACTCTGCGGTCGGCTTCGTCAACGGCGTGCTGCGCACAATCACCCGCACGCCCGTCGACGAGTGGCACGCGCGCGTGCTGAAAGGCATCAGCGGGGATGACGCCCTCGCCACCGACTCATCGCACCCCCTCTGGATCGTGCGGGCCTTCAAGCAGGCTCTCGCCGCCGAGGGGCGCGAGTCGGAGCTCGGCGAGCTGCTCGACGCCGACAACGTTGCCCCGCGCGTGAGCATCACGGCGCTGCCCGGCTACTCGACCGTCGACGAGATCGACGCCTACGCGAGCCCCTTCTCACCGATCGCCGCAACGCTCGACGGGGGAGACCCGCTGCAGCTGCCTGCGGTGCGCGAGGGACGTGCCCGCGTGCAGGACGAGGGGTCACAGCTCGCCGCACTCGCCCTCAGCCGCGCTCGGCCTATCTCACCCGGCGAGCAGTGGCTTGACCTGTGCGCCGGCCCCGGAGGCAAGGCCGCGCTACTGACGGCTGAGGCCCGCCAGGGCGGGGCGATCATGACCGCCAACGAGCTAGTTCCCGCCCGCGCCCAGCTGGTGCGCAACGCGCTGGCCGTCTTCGAGAACCCGCCGGAGGTGTGGGAGGAGGACGGCACGACGATCGGCGAGCGATACCCGAATGCCTTCGACCGCATTCTGCTCGACGCGCCGTGCACCGGTCTCGGTGCGCTGCGGCGGCGGCCCGAGGCGCGGTGGCGCAAGGTTCCGCGTGACGTTGCACAGCTGTCGGGGGTGCAGGCGGCTCTTCTTAGTAGCGCACTGAAGGCGCTCAAGCCCGGCGGCATCCTCGCCTATGTCACCTGCTCGCCCCACCTCGCCGAGACGAAGGTCATCGTCGAGGGCGCCCTGAGGAAGTGGCCCACCGTGTCGCGTCTCGACACGAAGGCCGTGCTCGACGGGGTCACCCTCAACCCGCTCGACCTACCCGACAGCGAGAGCGTTCAGCTGTGGCCGCACCGCCACGGCACTGACGCCATGTTCATCCAGTTGCTCACTAAGGTCTAGACATGCCCGCTCGCATCAACCCCAGCATCCTCGCCGCGGACTTCGCGAACTTCGAGAGCGAGATCGCCCGCATTCAAACGGCCGACCTCGTGCACGTGGATGTCATGGACAACCACTTCGTGCCCAACCTCACCTTCGGCCCTGCAACGGTCGAGCGGCTGCAGGCGCTGTCGACGATCCCACTCGACCTGCACCTGATGATCGATGACCCCGACCGGTGGGCGCCCGGATACGCCGAGCTCGGCGCCTTCTCTGTGACCTTTCACGCGGAGGCTGCGGCTGACGCCGTCGGACTCGCCAGAAAGCTGCGGGCGATTGGATCCCGGGCAGGCATCGCCCTCAAGCCCGGCACCGCTGTCGAGCCCTTTCTCGAGCTGCTTCCCGAGTTTGACCAGGTGCTCGTGATGACGGTCGAGCCCGGCTTCGGCGGGCAGAGCTTCATCGAATCGGTCATGCCGAAGCTCGTCGCCCTGCGCGAGGCCCGCGGCGACCTTGACGTCTGGCTGCAGGTGGATGGCGGCATCACCCTCGACACGATCGGCATCGCCGCCGAGGCGGGCGCCGACACCTTCGTCGCGGGATCCAGCGTCTACCGCGGTGACCCCGAGGCCAACATTGCGGCCCTCCGGGCGGCCGCTGCACCGCACATCCACTAGTTCACCTGTCTGAAACGCGCGGCGGCTAGCGTTGCCGCAGAGGAGCAGAGCCGCGCGGACCGCGTATGACTCGACCTGCCAACGACAGGAGAATCATGAGCACCGTTGACAAGAGTTCTGAAGGCGTCGGAGTTCGACAGTTTCACATCGGCATCGCACCCGGTGAGGTGAGTTCCGTCGCACTGCTGCCCGGTGACCCGTTTCGGGTGCCGCTCATCGCTGAGTTCCTCACCGACGTCAAGGATGTCGCGCACAACCGCGAGCACCGCACTATGACCGGCTGGTACAAGGGCAAGCACATCACGGCCACCTCCACGGGCATGGGCTGCCCATCCGCCGCCATCGCGGTCGAGGAGCTCGCGCGGGTGGGGGTGACGTCCTTCATTCGCGTGGGGTCATCCGCTGGATTGCAGCCGGGGATCGTGCCGGGCGACCTGCTCATCAGCGAGGGATCGCTGCGCAACGACGGCACGACCGCTGCCTACGCCCACCCCGGCTTTCCGGCCGTGCCCGACCTTGCGATCGCCCTCGAACTCAAGCGCATCGCCCTCGAGAAGACAGAGGGAACAGACACACAGGTACACAGCGGCATCAACGCGAGCGACGACGCGTTCTACGCGGAGACCCCCGAGTGGATCGACACCCTCAACAAGCTCGGCATTCTCAACGTCGAGATGGAGAGCTCCGCACTCTATGTCGTCGCCCGCCTGCGCGGCCTGCGCGCCGGCATGATCTGCAGCACCTCGAGCAACCTTGTCGAGGGCGCGTCACTGTACAGCGGCACCCACGACCGCCTCAAGGCGGGGTGGATGACGAGCATCGAGGTCGCGCTGGAAACCGCGGTCTCACTCGACCTGTAGCGTCGAGCCTATGAACCGCTGGCTCGCCGCCTACCCGCTCGTCGGCTTCGCTGCAGCGCTGCTGTTTCTCGCCCCGAACTCCATCGCCGACTTTCCCCGTGCGCTGATCAGCACCGGCATCGTCGTCGTCGTAGCGGTCACGACCTACCTGTTCGTGCGCTTTCGCACACGGCACACGCGCGGGCGGGTAGAGACGCTCTCGCAGTGGTATCCGCTCGCCACCACGGTCAAGCTCGACGCGGACTCGCTCGAGCTCGCGGCCCACATCGCGGGAGTGCAGCCGCCGCCTGCGGGGCTGTTCGCCCTCGTTGGCGACGAGAAGGGCATCCACCTGTTTTCATCAACAGACGAAGCGGATGTCGTGCTGCCTTGGTCGGCGATCACCAGCGTCGACCTCAACCCCAGTTCGCTCGGCGAGCGCGCGAATGTGGCGATTGCCGTCTTCACGAGAGTGTCGCCGCGGCTCGCGATCAACCTGGTCGCCCAGAGCCGCTACCAAGTGCTGCGTCCGAAGATCGAGGCGGTCGGCCAGGTCATCGCTCGGCTGCGCGAGCTGCAGGCATCTGCTTGACTTGACCCATGACTGATTCACCACGCACCAAGCCCGAAGTCGACTTCTACGAGGGCCCTGAGCCCACCGAGCTCGTCATCATCGATCTCGAGGAGGGCACCGGCGACGTTGCTACCCCCGGCTCCACCGTTGACGTGCACTACCTCGGCGTCGACTTCGAGACCGGCGAGGAGTTCGACTCCAGCTGGAACCGCGGCCAGTCGGCCAACTTCCCGCTCAACCAGCTCGTCAAGGGCTGGCAGGAAGGCATTCCCGGCATGAAGGTCGGCGGCCGTCGCCAGCTGATCTGCCCCCCGCACCTCGCGTACGGCCCCGCCGGTGGCGGACACCGCCTCTCTGGTCGCACCCTCACCTTCGTCATTGACCTGCTGGGCGTCAGCTAGTCGACCCACGATTCTGGCCCCGGATGCTTCGGCTCCGGGGCCATTTCACGTTCAGGGCGCGTCGATCTGGAAATTCAGGAGTTAGAAGCGCCCACACCACTTCACGCGCACGCATGAGCCGCAAACGGTGCTCAACTCCTGAGTTTCCGAAACTCATCCCACACTGGCCCACGTCGTTGGGCTGCTGTGAGTCGGCCAGCAGAACGTTCTAGGTCGTGCCCTATGGTGTGAGCATGGCCACGACTGCGACGGCGTATCTCACCGGGTTCGGCGCCTACCTGCCGGGCGATCCTGTTGATAACGACGGCATCGTCGCTCGGCTCGGCGGCACCGACAATGTCACCAAGCGCATCCGCGAGATGATCCTCGACGCGAACGGCATTCGCCAGCGGCACTACGCCCTCGACGAAAGTGGCGAGCCCACTGAGCTCAATGAGCAGCTCGCCGTCAAGGCGTTGCAGTCAGCTCTCGACGACCGCGGTATCGATGCCTCCCGCGCTCGCATGCTGGCCACCGCCACGACGATGGGCGACGTGCTCGTGCCCGGCTTCGCCTCCATGGTGCACGCCCGACTCGGCGGCGGCCCGATGCAGACACTCTCTGCGACAGGAGTCTGCGCCTCCAGCCTCGCCGCGCTCGACGCGGCCGTGAGCAAGATCCGGCTCGGCGACCACCCCGTCGCGCTAGTCGTCGGCTCCGAGCTGCCGAGCCGCAGCCTGCGCCAGCGCCGCTTCGAGGGGTTTCGGGCGGGCATGGACTCACACTTTCTGCGGTGGATGCTGTCCGACGGCGCCGGAGCCGTAGTCGTCGAGTTCCAGCCCCACCCCACAAAGCCCTCACTGCGAGTGGACTGGGTGCGCCAGGTCTCGCTCGCCCATGAGAACGACGTGTGCATGCGCTCGGGTATGGATGGCCCCGAAGCGGCTGTCGGGCACACCTGGCAAGACGTCGGCATCGCCGAGGCAGAGGCTCGCGGCATGTTCGTTCTTCGGCAAGATGTCAGCATGCTCGACGACCTCGCCGAGGCGGGCATCCAGCAGTTCCAGCAGCTCGTCGACATCGGTCTGATCGACGTCAAGCATCTCGACCACGTCATCTGCCACTACAGCACCAACGCATTTCGGGATGTCGCTTTCGATGCGTTGCGACGACGCGTTCCGACCCTCGACACCGACCGCTGGTTCTCGAACCTCGAGACCCGCGGCAACACGGGCTCGGCAAGCATCTTCATCGCCCTCGAAGAGGCGTGGAGCTCTGGCCGCTTCCAGCCCGGCGAGACCGTGCTGCTTGCCGTTCCGGAATCCGGTCGCTTCTCGTTCGCTTTTGCCCACCTCACCGTTGTCGCCCCATCCACCCCACAAGGAGCCCCGGAATGACCTCTGACACCCTCTTCGATCGCCTCGCCGACGTGTGGATCGAGCTTGATGAGCACCTGGAGCGCGTGCCCGTGCTGAGCCGGCTTGCCGACGGAACCGTCACGCTCGAGGACTACCGACGGCTGCTATTCAACCTTCGCCAGCAGGTGGTCGACGGCTCCCTGTGGATCTCGCGTGCCGGATCCAACTTCGACATCGAGCACTTCGAGCTGCGCACAGCGGCAATCCGCCACGCGGAGGAGGAGCACCGCGACTACCTCATGCTCGAGCGTGACTACGTGGCGATCGGCGGATCCTTGGAGGAGCTGCGCGCTGGTCGCAAGAACCTCGGTTCTGAGGCGCTCTCTGGCTACATGTTCCACTACGCCGACCGCCCCAACCCGACTGGCCTTCTCGGCGCGATGTACATCATCGAGGGTCTCGGCGCGAAGCGCGCAGCGGAGTGGGCCGCGCGGTTCCAGGAGGTGCTCGGACTCGCCGACAACCAGGTGCACTTCATGCGCTACCACCACGAGGCCGACGGCGAGCACACCGGAAACATGAACGGCATCCTCACCTCGGGAATCATCGATGACGCGGATGCCGACGAGATCGTGCGCTGCGCCCAGGTCGTCGCCCGGCTCTACGCTCTGCAGCTGGAAGAGCTGGACAACTAGCGTGGCGGAGTTCGTCAAATCTGATCCGAGCATGTGGGAGGCGATCTACGCTGACCCCTCCGTGCCGCTCGATCGTGCGGTGTCGCGGCAGATCATCGATGACCAGCGGCGCCTCTCGCGGCGCTGGTTGTATCCGATTGCCCGGGTGATCTCGCGTGTTCTGGTTGGCATCATCTCGGTGGTCAAGCGCGTGCTGCCCTTCCGGTGGATGCCACTGGGAATGATGGACTTTCTCTGCGTCTGGTTTCTTCGGCGGTTCGTCTCACCCGACGCCGTCGAGCTGCTCATCCGCCACTTCGTCGTCGAGACGAACCTGGTGAACTTCATCATTCGCAATACCCCGGTAAAGATGGACCTCGTCACGCTGCGCCCCGAGACCCTTTCCGGCCTCGGCGACCACGCTGTCGTTGAGCACGACATCAACGTCTATGACGTGCTGATCGCCCTCGATCCGGTGCCACTGACCCGCCCGAAGGAGCTCAACTTCACGCAGCTCGACATCCCACAGCTCGACGCGGAGCGATACCGGCGGCGCCTGATGCGGCTCGACATCCAGACCGCCCTGTGCTTCATGAACATCCCCTTCTCGATGGCCCTCACGGTTGAGGAGTACCGGCGCGCGGTGCACTCGATCCGTTTCGACGACTCCTTTCTCGAGATTCTCGCGATCATCACCGATGACGACACCTTTCGGCACTGGAAGATCGGCGGCCTCAGCCTCTGGATGGACTCCAACGTCGATGTGCCCCAGATGGTCTATCGCCACGCGCTGATCTGCGAATACGCCCACGCGCACCTCGTCAAGCTCGCCGGCGGCGTCTACCCCCGCGATACCGCCGTCGAGTTCGACTGAGCCCGCGGCACCCACAATCTGGAAACTCAGGAACTCGATGCTGTACGCACCTCGGAAAGCCGTTTAGCGCCTCCACCTGCCGTTGGACTCCTGAGTTTTCGTAAGCGCATGCTCTAGTAACGTTGCACCTGTGAAAACCTTCGACGAGCTGTTCGCTGAACTCAGCGAGAAGGCCGTGTCGCGCCCCGAGGGCAGTGGCACCGTCGCGGAGCTCGATGGGGGAGTGCACACGATCGGCAAGAAGGTCGTCGAGGAAGCTGCCGAGGTCTGGATGGCCGCGGAATACCAGTCCGACACCGAGACGGCCGAAGAGATCTCGCAGCTGATCTACCACCTGCAGGTCATGATGATCGCGAAGGGGCTCACCCCCGCGGATATCTGGCGACATCTATAAACGATCTCCCAGACCCTTCCGACGATCAGAAAGACTCATCATGCTGAGAATTGCAGTGCCCAACAAGGGCTCACTGAGCGAGACCGCGGCAGACATGCTGCAGGAGGCCGGCTACACCGGTCGCCGCGACCCCCGCGCCCTGAGCGCGCTC
>Ga0247814_10000502_pt1 | contig 30282 bp, 28 predicted proteins | sample UWRJL179409R1_FD_179947 | JGI IMG/M metagenome (GOLD analysis project Ga0247814, IMG submission 179947) | Plant litter microbial communities from Arlington Agricultural Research Station in Wisconsin, United States - UWRJ-L179-409R-1 | ecosystem: Environmental > Terrestrial > Plant litter >... | reverse complement strand
TCCTACGGAGCCGCTGTGTGCGCGATAGCTACCCCACAATCGCCCTCACGATGAAGTACAACAACGAAGGCCCGAGCAGGCAGCCCAACCCGGTGTGAAAGGTCGCGGTCAGTGCGCCGTAAGGCACCAGGCGTCGATCGGTTGCCGCCAGGCCGGCGGTTACGCCGCTGACCGTGCCGGCCAGGCCGCCGAAGACCATCGCCGAACGCGGGTTATCCAGGCCCATCCAGCGCGCGGCCATTGGTGTGCCGACCATCACCAGAATGGCCTTGATCAAGCCGGTCGCGATGGACAGCGCGACGACATCCGAGGTTGCGCCCAGCGCCGCACCCGTGACCGGGCCGACGATGTACGTCACTGCGCCCGCGCCAATCGTGGTCATGCTGATGGCGTCGCGATAGCCGAACGCCCAGGCGATGCTCGCGCCAACAATAAACGGCAGGATCGTGCCCAGCAACAAGGCAATCACCCCGATCATGCCGGCCTTGCGCGCTTCGGTGGCCTGCACTTCGAATGCCGTGGCGACGATGGCGAAATCTCGCAGCATCGCCCCGCCCATCAGGCCGATACCGGAGAACAGCGTGATGTCCGCCAGGCCTTTCTGGCCGCCAGTCATGGTGCCGCCGACCCAGGCGAGAATCAGCCCGATGACGATAGCGATGGCCGAGCCATGGATGCGGCCGAAGGTCAGGCGTTTGGAGATCACCACGGAAATCCACATCACCGCGCCGACGAACGCGAACGCCGTGACCAGCCCGTTATTGATCAAACCTTTATCAATGATTTCCCACATATCAACGACCCCCGACTGGAGTTGGAGTTGGGGTAATGCCCGGAATAATCGGTGGCTCTTCAGCGGGCAGCGGCTCGCCCTTGTTGGTGCGGCTGATCACGGCAATCGTGCAACCGCAGATCACCACCGACGCCACGGCGGCCAATACCGCAACCGGGCCACCTTTCAGCGCCGTGACGACGTTCTGTTGCGCCGCCATCGCCACCACCACTGGAATGTACATCGCGCCCCAGAAGCCGACGCCGAGTTCGCATTCCTTGGTCATGCCGCCACGTTTTTGCATATACAGACGCGCGAAGATCAGCAGGATCATGGCGATCCCGACGCCGCCCACGTTGGATTTGACGCCCAGCAGCACGCCGAGCAGGTCACCGAAAATCACCCCTGCGAGCGTGCAGATAGCCAGCAATGCCACACCGTAGATAATCATTATTGTTATTCCTCTATGTTTGCCTGACGAAGTTGTTGTTTTTGTCCTTCGAAGCAGCACTGCGGTCTATGGGTTGCGGCGACCCTCCTCACGCGACAGCGCGACCAGACTGTCCAGGCGAGCGCCTTGAAAGGCGATTGCCGTGCCTTGTTCGAACACTTTGCGCGCCAGCCCCGTCAACACGGTGCCCGGCGGTAATTCGATGTGCAGGCGTACGCCGCGCTCGTATGCGGTCTGTACGGTGCTGCGCCAGTCGATGACCCGGCACATGTTGAAGGCCAGATCATCACGCAGCTTGTCGGCGCTCAGGATCGGCCGCGCAGTCGTACCGCTGAGATAACGAATGCGCGGCGCGTCGACCGTAACGTCAGCCAACGCTGCCGCCAGGGTTTGTGCCGGTTGTTCGAGCAGCGCGCAGTGGGACGGCACGCTCACCGCCAGGCGCTTGGCCGCTGCCGCGCCGCCGGCTTTGGCCCGCTGCGCCACCGAGGCCATGGCCTCGACGCTGCCGGCAATCACAAACTGATTGTCGGCATTGAGATTGGCCAGATAAACCGGCGTCGCAGCACTGTGGACCTCGGCGAGCAATGCTTCGACAGTGGCTTGATCCAGGCCGATGATCGCAGTCATGCCGTAGCCTTCGGGATACGCGTCCTGCATCAACTGCCCGCGCAAGGCGACCAGCCGCACGGCATCATCGAACGCCAATGAGCCCGCTATCACCGCTGCCGGATAAGCACCGATGGACAATCCGGCCAGGTAATCGGGCTCGCAGCCCTGCGCCTGCAACAACCGGGCGTAGGCCACGCCAGCGATCAACAGGCACAGCTGAACGGCGCGGGTCGATTGCAACGCCAGTTCCGAGTCGAACAGCAGAACGTCTTCATCCAGTGCGGCGCTGGCTTCGCTCAAACAACGCTGTACGGATTGCTCGTCGGGCAATTGCTGCAACATGCCGGTTTGTTGCGCGCCCTGACCGGGGAACACCCAAAGGCTGCTCATGCGCACACCTCTTGCAGCGGCCAAGGCTGAGTCACCAATTCGGCGCCGCTCGCGCTTTTGCGCAACACCTGACGCGAGGCGCCCGCCCATTCGCGCAAGGCGATTGCCCCGCATGGCGTTTGCAACTGCACGTCGATGTGGCATGCCGCGCCATCCAGCCGTTGCAGCAACTGCGCAGCCCAACCACGGCTGACGAAATCCGGGGTGCGCAGGATCAAGTCCAGATCGCTGTGCTGATGCAGCGCAGCAATGCCGCTGGCCAGTTCAAATCCTGCACTGCCGCTGACGCCCCAGATCAAGCCCGATGCATTCATCACTTGCCGGATCTGCGCCAAGGCTTGCAACGCGGGCCAATCGTTTTCGCCGACGACCTGCGTCAATTGCTCGGGACGCACGCAGCGCTGCACATCGGCCAGCGCCATGAACGTTGCATAACGCTGCTCGCGACGCGGCCCGCGCACGCCGACGGCAACTTGCCCGACCGGCGCCAATGCCCGGCGCACCACAACGGGATGATCAAGGCGCACAGCGTCGATCACCCAATCCGGCGCGTCGTCCGGCAGTGCAGACACGGGCATGCCCCACAACAAATCATGGGCCAGCACCGTCCGTTCAGCGTTCATTTACCACTGCGCCCGCAGCAGTTCGCGGACCTGGCTCGACGCCTGGCGATTGCTCGCACCGAGGCGGCTGCGCAAGTCGCTGTCGGTGGCTTGCACGTCGTTGATGGCGCTGCTCAGCACGTCCTGAACCTGGGTCAGATCCTGCGCGGTGGGCTGTTCGATCTGGCTTACAGACAAGGTTTCCCAGAGCAGACCGAGGCTGGCGAAGTTCTCGATGTCGTAGGCCATGGGCGGAATGCTGGCGGCAAGTTTTTCCAGCTCTTCGACGCTGCGCAAAGTGACGCGCGCAGCGGATTCCTTGCCCATGGCATGCACCATGACGCCAGGATCACGCAGGGCAATCAGCCGGTTGGCCTGATAGCCGTGGGCCAGAAACGCACCCGACATCGCTTTACCCACCAACAGGGCGATCACCGGATGCCCGGCCAGACGCGCGCGGGCATAACTGTCGACTGCGCCCGCCAACGCCTGATGAATGCCCAGCGCTTCTTCGCGTCGACCATAAGCCTGGCTCGGCACATCGACGATGGCGATCAGCGCGCGTTTGTGTTCATTGTCACGGTCCAGCTCGATAGCGGAATCCACGGCTTTGGCCAGGCCCCAACCTTCCAGCAGACCGACTTCGCCGTTGCGCGCCCGAGGGAAACGGTTATCAACGTCGGCCACCACTGCCAGAAAACGCACCGATTGATCACCCAACACACCATCGGCGGCCTTGACCGAATGCGGCAAGCCCACCACTTCGGCGGCGTTGGCGCTGAGCGCCTTGAACCAGTTCAAACCACGTGAGGAAGCGCTCATGATTGGGCTCCTTGATACAGATCGCGCACCGTCAACGGGTCGATCTGCGCTTGAGTGTCGAGCCGCGCCAGTCGCTGCAAAAACAGCTCGTGCTGGCCGCTGCGGTTTTCAGTTGGCACGCCTTGCTTGAGCCAGGCCGTCACTTGGCCACGAATGTCCTGCACGTCATCGGCGGCGAACCCGTCTACCAGATGACTGGCAAAACGCTGCTCGCCACCGGTCAGGCTCCAGATAAATGGCCGGTCGCGAGAGTCGTATTCTTCGATCCCGGCTTCTTGCTCGATTACTTGCGGGCCGTTCAGGCCCAGTCGTGCTTCCTGAGTGACCAGCAGATAGCTGCACAGACCTGCGGCGATGGACATGCCGCCAAAACAGCCCACACTGCCGGCCACCACGCCAACCACCGGCTGGTACTGGCGCAGGTCGACAATCGCCGCGTGAATCTCGGCAATCGCGGCCAGCCCGAGATTGGCTTCCTGCAAACGCACACCACCGGTTTCCAGCAGCAAGATCGCTGCGGTCGGGATGCCGTTGCGGTTGTCTTCAGCGGCCAGTTCCAAAGCGCCAGCCATTTTCGCGCCGCCGACTTCGCCCATGCTGCCGCCCTGAAACGCACCTTCAATGGCGGCAATCACCACTGGCAAACCGGCCACGGTGCCTTTGGCGACGATCACGCCATCATCGGCCTGGGCAACGATGCCTTGCTTGATCAGCCAGGGCGACATCAGGCGCTCGAACGGGCCGACCAGTTCGCGGAAGCTGCCCGGATCGAGCAACGCCTGCGCCCGCTGCCGAGCGCCGAGTTCGATGAAGCTGTGTTGACTCAACAAACGCGCGACATCAGTCATGACCGACCTCCTCGAAACCCTGCTCCAGACGCAGGCGCACCACACCCGGCGTAGCGCCGAAATCGTGAATATCGATGGTCATCGCCGGCGGCGTCTGGCCGTCGAACATGCGCTGAAAAAGATGCTGCCAGCGGGCCGAAGCACCATTCACCGAGGTCACCACATTGATCGACAACTTGCCCGGCACACCGGGTTCCAGCAGCACTTCCAGATCACCCGAACCAACACAACCCACCAGCGCGCGGCTCATGGGCGGCTGGCCGGCGGGGAATTCAAAAGACAAGGTTTCCATGTTCAAACACTCCTCGATGGATGGCCGAGCGCGGGCTCCAGGCTATCGATGAACAGGCAGGCGGCGAGCAAATCGGCGGCGCCGCCCGGCGATGCATTGAGCTGCAACAATTGCTGATCCAGTTCGTGCAGGCAGCGCCGACCGCTGAGGCTCGCACTGCCACCGGCGTCCAGCACCCGTTGCGCGCCGAGCTGCATGGCGTGCAGCCCGGCGGTGCCGGCGCGATACAGCACGCAGGTATCGCTCAGGGTGGTCATGATTGCCAGCAAGGCATCGAGACGTGCGTTCTGCTCGCCATGACCGGTGGCGCGGCTGCGTTGCAGTTGCGGCAAACCGAATTGCATGACCGCCGGAAAGCCCAGTTGCGCCTGCTCTTTCGCGCCCATGGCGCCGTAACGACGGGCCACTTGTTGGCCGTGGCTGGCTTGGGCAATGACATGGCGATCATCGATCAGCGCCAGCTTGGCCGCGCGCAGGCTGAGGCTCGCGGCGCTGCAATCTTCCGGGTCGAGTGCCGCTGCGGTCACCAACAAACCCAAGGCCCAGATTGCACCGCGATGCGCGTTCACGCCTTCGGTGGTGTGCAACATGGCGGCTTCGCCTTCGCGGCCAATGCGCCCCAAGGCTTCGCGCAAGGGTTGGCCAATGACGCCAAATTCCATGGCGGCTTCGGCCATTTCCTTGAACGCGGGCCACAGCGACAACGCCGAGGCGTGCATCAGACCCAGATGCAAATCGCTGTGAGCGCCGCTGCCGCGTCGATCCACCAGCGCGGGTTTGGGTGACAGGTCCGCCTCATCGATCAACGCTTCCACGGCGAGATCCGCCAGATGATCGGCGAGCGAGAGAGTTTCAGATTCGGTATTGCGTGCGAGGGCGCTCATTACCAGCTCCTGAATTTGGCGGGCGGGTTGTACAAACCGCCTGACCACTGGACCAGATCGCCGATGCTTTTGGCCGCGAGCAGTTCGCGGCTGGCGTCGGTGCGGCGAATGCCCAGGTCTTCGGGCAAGGCAATCAAGCCTTCGCGGCGCATGCGGGCGGTGTCTTTGGGGTTGTGGCGCAGGCCGATGACGGTGACGCCCGCGACGGCAGCGATCATCGCCTGGCGCTCTTCCAGGCTGCGCGCCTTGTACAGATAGGCGATGCCTTCTTCGGTGAGCAGGTGGGTGACGTCATCGCCGTAGATCATGATCGGCGCCAGCGGCATGCCGCTTTTCTTCGCCACTTCCACGGCATCGAGGGTTTCGACGAAGGTGGGTTTGCCGCCTTCCTGGAAGGTTTCGACCATCTGCACGACGAGCTTTTTGCCGCGTTCAAGATAAGCTTCGGGGCCGTCGCCGCTTTGCTGGCGCATGTCCAGCCAGGCGGGCGTCGGATGGCGGCGACCGTGGGGATCGTGGCCCATGTTTGGCGCACCCCCGAAGCCGGCGAGACGTCCCCGCGTCACAGTGGAAGAATGCCCGTCGCCATCGACCTGCAACGTCGCGCCAATGAACAGATCCACTGCGTACTGCCCGGCCAGCTGACACATCATGCGGTTGGAACGCAGCGAGCCGTCGCGGCCGGTGAAGAACACATCCGGTCGCGCGGCAATGTAATTTTCCATGCCCAGCTCAGTGCCGAAACAATGCACGCTTTCCACCCAGCCGCTTTCGATGGCGGGGATCAGCGTCGGGTGCGGATTGAGGGTCCAGTTGCGGCAGATCTTGCCCTTCAGGCCGAGGGATTCGCCGTAGGTCGGCAGAATCAGCTCGATGGCGGCGGTGTTGAAACCAATGCCGTGGTTCAGCGACTGTACGTTGTGTTTCTCGTAGATGCCGCGAATCGCCATCATCGCCATCAGCACATGCACCGGCTTGATATGGCGCGGGTCGCGGGTGAATAAAGGCTCGATGTAGAACGGCTTGTCGGCCACCACCACGAAGTCGACCCACGAGCCGGGAATATCAACCCGAGGCAGCTCGCTGACGTCATCCACCAACTGATTGACCTGCACAATGACGATGCCGTCGCTGAACGCGGCGGGTTCAATCAGCGCAGGCGTGTCTTCGGTGCTCGGCCCGGTGTAGATATTGCCCGCGCGGTCGGCCATGAAACCGGCAGACAACACGACATTGGGAATGAGGTCGACCACCAGCCGCGAATACAGCTCGATGTAGGTATGAATCGCGCCGATTTCCAGCAGGCCGTCTTCCAGCAACTGGCTGATGCGCAGGCTTTGCGTGCCGGCGAAAGAGAAATCGAGCTTGCGGGCAATGCCCCGTTCGAACAGATCCAGATGCTCGGAACGGCCGACGCTGGGCATGATCATGTGCAAGTCGTGCAGCCTGGCCGGGTCAACCTTGGCCAGCGAACGGGAAAGGAAATCCGCCTGCTTCTGATTGTTGCCCTCCAGCACCACGCGGTCGCCGGGCATCATCAAGGCTTCCAGCGCTGCGACGATCTGATCGGTCGGCAACACCACACCATCGGCAAGATGCCGCACCTGTTCGAGCCGCCGCTGTTTTTCACTGCGACGACGCGACCAGCGCGCGTCGGGGTTCGTTATTGTTGTCATGGTCACTCCACGAATTCGCTGTCGTGGGTCACCTTAGGAGCGAAGGGTGTCGGGCATCAATCAAGCAAAAGGTGGAATCGTTACGGTGGGAGTAATGAATAACGCCGTTGGAGGGAGGCTTTCCCCGAGACGTCGCGACAACCGATCCATATCTGCTGGCTGAACCAGCGTATTCGCGGGCAAGCCTCCAACAATCCGCGTCTGCGGCGTTCCACACGGCGCACCAACGAATAAATATTTATATCAACCCGGCCAGCCAAACGTATTAATCTGGCCTGCGCCACCCTTGATAAAGTGTAATAATTCTAGTATTTAAAGCTTTAAACATATGGAATTCTTTCACTATGGCCAGAAAAACCGCCCCCCTCCTCCCCGTTTCCGAATCGCGTCTTCACCAGCTGGGTGGGCGTTTGAAGACGGCACGACTGCGTCGAAAATTGACCGCCAAACAGGTCGCAGAGCGTGCAGGCATGTCGGCAATGACCCTGCGTAATGTTGAGGAAGGCGGCGCGGGTGTCACCATTGGCGCCTATCTATCGGTGATGCGGGTCCTCGGTCTTGAAAAGGATCTTGACCTTGTTGCAGCGGACGATGTTCTCGGTCGTCAGCTCCAGGACGCCGACTTGTTGCCCAAAGCAAATTCACGCAGGGCGGTTGCAGTGAAAGATTCAAGTGTTTCCCCAAACATGGGGACCACTCCAGACCTGCGGCAAGCCGAGCCGTTTTCGGATAAAAGCGATGTATCCAGCCCGACCACCCATGCAAACGAGCTGCAGAGATTTATCGTTAAACGCAGCAAGAAACCTGATGACGAGACGGATCGATGAACCAGACAATCGCGGCATATGCAGACTGGGAAGGACTGGAGTTTCCGGCAAAACTCGGCATTCTGCATGTGCGCCGCAGCAACCAGCGAGAAATATTCGAGTTCGAATATGACCCATCGGCACTGACAGCACCCTGGATGCGAAATATCCAGTTGGATCCGGCGCTGAGCCCATATTCAGGACCGCAATACCCTCAGCAGGGGCAGGACGCTTTCGGGCTATTTGCTGATTCGAGTCCGGATCGCTGGGGTCGATTGCTTATGAAGCGAAGACTGGATCGAGAAAAACGTAGCGGACTGGCTGACTCGAATGACCGACTGTACGAGTCCGATTTTCTACTCGGGGTACACGATTTGTTTCGGGTAGGCGCATTGCGACTGAGAGTAGATGACACGGGGGCGTTTCTTGATGACAACCATGGGCAAGCCGCGCCACCGCTGGTGATGTTGAGAGCCCTTGAGCAGGCCAGCCGGGCGCTGGAAACGGATGAGAGCAATACGGCGCCGCTGGTGGATGACTGGCTTCGCATGCTACTCGCACCAGGAGGTTCATTGGGCGGTGCCCGGCCCAAGGCCACAGTGGTTGATCCAGACGGCCAGTTCTGGATCGCAAAATTCCCCAGCGCCAGGGATGGCTATGACGTTGGCGCATGGGAGTCAGTGGTCCATGCCTTGGCTCAAGCCTGCGGCATTCGCGTTCCCGAGGCACAGCACGGGCGCTATGCCAGTCGTGAGCATACGTTCCTCATCAAACGTTTCGACCGGACACCCGCAGGCAAACGTATTCACTTTGCGTCGGCCATGACGCTGACCGGACACACCGACGGGGATGATGCCTCAACCGGCGTCAGCTATCTCGAGATCGCCGAGACCCTGATGAGTCAAGGTGCTCAGCCAAATGCTGACCTGAAAGAGCTCTGGACTCGCATCGTTTTCAACATGCTGATTTCCAATACAGACGATCACCTGCGCAACCATGGTTTTCTCCTGGTGCCGGGCAAAGGCTGGAAGCTGTCCGACGCTTATGACATGAACCCGATGAGTTACGGCACGGGGCTAAAACTCAATGTCAGCGAGCATGACAACGCACTGGATCTGGATCTTGCCCGTTCGGTCTGTAGGTATTTCCGACTGTCACTGGCCCAGGCAAACGAAATCATTGATGACTGTCGAGATGTCGTTTCGCAATGGCGCAATGTGGCGGGAGCGATTGGGTTGGGGCAGCAGGAACAGAGCGAGATGGCAGCCGCATTCCGGCTGGCAGAAAACGGGCACGGCGACCGGAAGTAGGAGCGGATTAAACCAACCCCGCCTCCACCACCCACTGCTCCAGCCCCACCAGATCGGGAATCCGTGCCAGGGTTTCGCCGACTTGCACGGCGGCCAGTTCAAGTTCGGCCAGCGGTACGTCGACGTAGCTGAGTTGGCTGTCGAGTTTGCAGGAGCGGGGAATGCCCTGGATCAGCAGGGCAATGAATTTGAGGTCGTCGTGATTGCCCAGGGCGTTGAGCACGACGATGCGCGCGCGGCCGCCGACGCGGGTGCGGCCTCCACAGGCGGCTTCGAAGCTGAGCAACGGCAACGTGCGCTGACGCCAACTGATCGGCCCCAGATACCATTCGGGTGCATCGAGGTCGGCGGAGCTGTCCTGATAATCGATCAACTCGGCCACGGCGACGTTGGGCAGGACCAGGTTGCGGTCGCTCAGAGGCAGGATCAAGCCGGTCAGGGTTGCCAGATGGCTGGAGTTGGCGGCGGCGCTAGGCATTGATCTGACTCCAGTGGGCGATGCTGTCGAGCAGCACCGATTCCTGATAAGGCTTGCTCAGGTAGTCGTTGACGCCGCTGGCCATGGCGCGGTCCCGGTGTTTCTGGCCGGAGCGTGAGGTGATCATGATGATCGGCAGGTCCTTGAGGCGCTCGTCGTTGCGGATATTGATCGCCACTTCGAAGCCGTCCATGCGCGGCATTTCGATATCCAGCAGCATGATGTCCGGCGTGTGTTCCTTGAGCAGCGCCATGGCGTCGACCCCGTCCTTGGCGGTCAGCACGGTCATGCCATTGCGCTCCAGCAGCCGGCTGGTGACCTTGCGCACGGTAACCGAGTCATCCACCACCATCACCAGCAAACGTCGCGCGGGCTCGATTTCGCTGTAGGCCGGGGTGCTCAGGCCGGAGTTGAGCCGGGACTGCAAACGGCCATGCAAGGCGCGAATATGCGCCAGCAGGTCGAGAATCAGCACTACGCTGCCATCGCCAAGAATGGTCGCGCCGGAAATGCCCTGCACGCCGGCGAATTGCGCGCCGAGGCTTTTCACGACGATTTCCCGCGAGCCGGCCAGTGCATCGACTTGCACCGCAACCCATTGGTCATGCACATGCACCAGCAGCACCGGCAGCGGTTGGGTCTGGCCAACGAGTTTGGGCGGCTGGCCGTTATTGAGCAGTTCGCCGAGATAACGCAACTCGTAGACGCGCTCGCCGTATTGGTAACGCGGCGGGATCGACTGGTAACACGCTTCCAGCTCGCCGGGCATGACGCGCACGATCCCTTCGACGGTATTGAGCGGCACCGCGTATAGCTCTTCGCCGCATTGCACCATCAGCGCGCGGTTGACCGACACCGAGAATGGCAGGCGGATGCTGAACTGGGTGCCTTGCCCGGACGTCGACTGAATCGACATGGTGCCGCCCAGTTGCCTGACCTCGGCGTGAACCACATCCATGCCGACGCCGCGTCCGGAAATCTGGGTGATGGTCTCGGCCGTGGAAAACCCCGGCTGGAGGATGAACTGCAAGGTTTCGTAGTCGCCGGGCTGTGCGTCGGCAGCGATCAGGCCGCGTTTGCGGGCCTTGCGCCGCACAGCGTCGAGGTCAATACCGGCGCCATCGTCATGCATCTGGATGACGATATCGCCGCCTTCATGATTCAGGCTCAGGCTGATGGTGCCGTATTCCGGCTTGCCATCGGCCAGGCGCTTTTCGGTGGTTTCCAGGCCATGGTCGATGGCATTGCGCAGCATGTGTTCCAGGGGCGCGACCATGCGTTCGAGCACGCTGCGGTCCATTTCGCCTTCGGCATCGCCCACGTCGAAGCGGACTTTCTTGTGCAGCTCGCCGGAGACCTGGCGAACGATGCGTTTGAGGCGCGGCATCAGTCGCTCGAAAGGCACCATGCGCGTACGCATCAGCCCTTCCTGCAAATCGGTATTGACCCGCGCCTGTTGCAGCAACAGCGTTTGGGCGTCGGTGCCACGGGCGTCGAGGGTTTCCTTGAGGTCCATCAAGTCCGACGCGGACTCGAACAACGCCCGCGAAAGTTGTTGCAGTTGCGAATGGCGATCCATTTCCAGCGGGTCGAAATCTTCGTAACCCAGGCGCTCGGCTTGCACCTGTTCGCGGCTGAGCAGGCTGCCCTGGGTTTCGACATCCAGACGGCGCAGCTGGTCGCGCATCCGTTCGATGGTGGTCGCCATTTCCGCCAGTGCCGCTTGAGCATCGGTGACCTGCTGCTCGATGCGCCCGCGAAAGATCGAGGTTTCCCCGGCCAGATTCACCAGGTTTTCCAGCTCCTCAGCGGCGACCTTGACCATCTCCGGCGCTGAACGCTCGGTGTCACTTTCGACACTGGAAACTGCTCGCGCCGTGACCACCAATTCGGCTTCGGGCTGGACCAGAGCAGGCAGTGGTTCAGGCGCGGTGCCGGGGTTGGCGTGCTTGCGAATGCTGTCGATCAGCAGCGCTGCGCTGGGCAAAGGTTTATCGGCGCGCACGGCATCGAGCATGTCGGCCAGCAGATCATGACCGCTTTGCAGCAGGCTCATGATCAACGGGTCAGGGCGCAGTTGCCCTGCCGAAAGCCCTTCGTACAGCGATTCCATTTCATGGGCCAGATCGCCAATGGGGGCGATTTCCACCATGCGTGCGCCACCTTTGAGGGTGTGCAGGTCGCGCAGCAGGTTTTCCACTTCCAGCATGTTGTCGGGATCGGCCTGCCAGCGCGCCAGCGACGCGGCAGAGCTTTCGCTGAGGTCGAAACCTTCCTCGAGGAAAATCTCCAGCAACTCGGGATCGCGCTCTTCGGCGGCCGCCACTGACGGAGCCTCAGGGATTGGCGGCGGGGCCGGAACATTGCCCAGGCGCAGGACACTGATGGCTTCGATCAAGGCCGCCGGATCAGCCAAAGGTTGCTGCTTTTGCAGTTGTTCCAGCATCAACGCCAGCTGGTCGTGACTGCTGACCAGCAACTCGGCCATTTCCGGGGAATAACTGTAGCGGCGGTCGATCAGCCCTTCATACAAGGCTTCCAGCTCGTGGGCCAGGTCGCCGATGGTGGTGATTTCCGCCATCCGCGCGCCGCCCTTGAGGGTGTGCAGATCCCGTTGCAGGGACGACAGCGGCTGGGCGTTTTCCGGGTCGTCGAGCCAGCGTTGCAGGGCCTGGCCGGCGCTGTCGAGAATATCCACGGCTTCTTCGAGGAAGATCTCGACGATTTCCTCGTCCAGGCCGGAGAAGTCATAGCGTGCGTCGCGACCCTCTTCAACCGCCAGCGCGGTGCTCAGTTGCTCGGTTGCAGCGTGCAGATCGGTGATGCTCGACGCGCCGCCATCATGACTTTTGATCAGGCCCATGGCGCCGGGGTCCAGCGCCTGATCCAGCAGGTCGCGCAAAGCCAGCACACGCTCGGGACGCGCTTCGACTTCCTGCCCGGCGGCGACTTGATCGAGCATGTTGATCAACGCTTCGTGCGCGTGTTCGGCCTCATCAAAAAACAACTCGCTGACCGCCAGGCTGCTTTCTTCCACGGCGCCGTACAGGTCGAGCAAGGCTTCGCACAGTTCATCGACTTGCGGCAGATCCGCCAGGTGCGCGCCGTGACCCAGCGTGGTCAACTCTTCCAGCAAGGCGCTGAGTTCCTGACGCTCGCCGGGGTGCTGGCGCCAGCGCTGCAACAGGCTTTCAGCGTCGAGCAGGATGTCCATGCCTTCGGCAAGAAAGGTGGCGATCAACTGCGGATTGTGTTTGATCCGCAAGCCGTTGCTGGACGCGCTAAGTGCGGCGGCCAAGCGCTCATTGAGCAGCGCATGGGCCGCTTCGATCAGGCTGTCCGCACCCGGAATCGGCTTGAGCGGCTCGCTGTCCAGTTGCTCCAGACCCTGGTGAAACAGCGGCTCGGCGCTGCGCAGCAGATCGAGCTCCGCCTGGCCCAGCGCGATGAGGTTGGCCTTGAACTCCCGGGCCAGCTGGTCAAGCGGGCTGGCCAGCTCGGCAATCGGCACCACGCCGGCCATGGAGGCGCTGCCTTTGAGGGTGTGCAAGGCGCGCAGCAATTCATCGGTGATAGACGGTGACAAATCCTCGGCGGCGTTATCGAGAAAGCGTTGCAGGTTATCCAGATGGCTGCGGGCTTCCTGACGGAAAATCTCCAGCAGTTGCGGATCCAGCGCTTCATCGTCCGTTTCAGCAACGTCCGCTTCGAAGCTCAGCGGCCCTTTGCCCCGGGCCAGGGCGTGGGCGCGAGCAGCCAGCAGGTCGACATCGTCACGCTGGCGTTGGGCATTGTCGGCGAAGTCGCGAATCACTTGCGGCAGTAGCGCCAGAACCTCAGTCAGCAGTTGCTGCACGTGCTGATCGGGTTTGACGTTGCTTTCCAGAACCCGGTTAAGCAGGTTTTCCACCGACCACGCCAACTCGCCGAGAATCAGCGCCCGCACCATGCGTCCGCTGCCCTTGAGGGTGTGGAACGCGCGGCGTATTTCGGTCAGTGCGCTCGCATTGCCGGGGTCGCCATTGGCGTTGCCGTTATCGAGCGAGGCGAACCAGCGCGGCAGGTATTCCTGCAGCGCCGCCAGCACTTCTTCGGTTTCTTCGAGGAAAACTTCCAGCAGCTCGTCGTCAACACCCTCTTCGTCGGCGGGCGGCGGCAACAGGCTGGCGGGCATGTTGCGGGCGGGTGGATTGACGGCGGAAACCGGACTGCCCAGCACGTCGGCGATGGTCTGCGTCGGGCTGACCAGTGCCTGCCGCGCTTGCAACTCAAGGATTTCGTCCTGGCTGATGACTTCATCCAGCAGCGGCACTTCCATGGCATCGGGCGTGGGTGAATAGCCCAGCAGCGCGAGGCTTTCCTGGGCCATGTCGAGCACCTGCTCGCCCGGCGCTTCGGGGTCTTCGCCCATGCGCTCCAGGTAATACTCGATGCCGGTCAGGGTATCGGCGAGGCTGTCGAGCTGGGTCCACGCGGGGCGATTTTCGTCGACCAGCAAGTGTTCGAGGATGTAGTCGTTGCACGCCGCCAACAGACTGGCAGCGCGCGCCAGCGGGATCATCGCCAGCGCGCCACGGACTTGCACCAGCAGCGCGGACAAGGGTTCGAGTCGCTGCCGGTCCCATTCGCCGTCGATGTAATCGATGATCACATCCTTGGCCTGCTGCAAACCGACCCGGGCTTCGCGAATCACCAGTTGATGAATCTGCGTCAGGTCGGTGGTGGGCAAGCGGCTGTCTTCACGACGGGCCTGCTCCACGGTGCCGATCATGCCGGCCAGCGTGGCCTCGACGTACAGCAGCGCGCCCGCCACGTCCATCAGCGCCGCGTCACTGGGCTCGCGCTGGCCCTGAGCCAGGCCCTGAACGACGCTCAGCTGATCGATGATGACTTTGCGCGGCTGTCCGAAACCCAATACGGCCAAGGTATCGGCCACCTGCCGCAACGGCGGCAGCAGCCCGTTGAGTTCGCTGACATGCAGGCGGTCGCCACGCACGAAGACGTCCAGCCGCTCCTTGACCCGCACCAGCTCTTCGCACAGCGCCACGATCACCGAGCGCATCGCATCCCGATCCGGGCCGCCGATGTGGGCGCTCTGCTGATCGGCCAGCGACGTGTCGGGCAAGGCCTGATCCAGGCCGTATTGGTCTTTCAGGTCGAGCATGCGGGGTGCCTGGCTGTCGGACTTGGCGATATAAAACAGCAGGCTTTTCAGCAGTTCGTCCGGCGCCGGCTGATTGATGGCTTCGATGCCGTGATCAAGCAGACGCTTGAGTTCCTTGTCGGCATCCTTGAGCAAGCTGCGCAAGGCCGGGCTGTTGGTGAAGTTGCCGTTGACCATGGTTTCCACCAACGCCGAAGCAATCTGCCACAGCGGTCCCAGCGGCGCTTCGTTGCACAGCAGTTCCAGGCGGGCGAAGACCTTGCCCATGTAGCCCAGCTGCACCTGTACATCCTGCTCACGCAACAGGCCGACCAACGCGGTTTGCAAGGTCTGGCGCAATTTGCGCAGCAGGCCCGGCAGCTCGGGCGTATCACGTTGCGCCAGGGCTTGCGCGCCCAGTGGCGGCACGCTGACCAGTTGCGGGGCGAACAGGCTGGTTTCCGACAGCAGGCTTTCGCCACGGGCGCTGCGCAGATCGTTGAGCAGCGGCAGAACCACCAACGGCAGATCGCGGCGCGCCGAATGAATGCGGTCCAGATACACCGGCAATTGAGTCAACGCCTGGGTCAGCAGTTGCACGGCTTCGGCCCGCTGGCCGACGCGATCCTGCTGCAAGGCCAGCGCCAGCTGCTCGATTTCTTCGGCGAGCAGGGCCGCGCCGTAGAACTCGATCATCTGCAGGCTGCCGTGGACCTGATGCACGCCATCCAGACAAGCGTCCATCGCCTCTGTTTGCGCCGGGTCGGCGACAAACAGTTCCAGGGCCTGGCGGGCCTGCTTGAGTGTTTCGGCGATTTCGCCCTTTACCCACTCCAGCGCCACATAGTCGTGCCGATCAGCCATGACGACTCCAATCCCCTCAACCATTGCTCATCGCAAAGTCGTTCGTTTAGTTAGCCGCGGTCTTTCGAGGACGGCAAGGTGAAACCGGAAACCGAGCGACGCATCTCGCTGGCCATTTTCGCCAGATTGCCCATGCTGCGTGCCGTGGCCGCTGTACCCGAAGTGGTTTGCGACGTGGTTTGCTGGATCACTGTCATGGTCTGGGACAGCTGTTGCCCCAGCACGGCCTGTTGCTGCGCAGCCTTGGTGATGCTTTCGATCAATGCGGCGAGAATTTTCGACACGCCTTCGATTTCTTCCAGAGCAACCCCGGCATCCTGCGCCAGACGCGCGCCACGCACCACTTCGGTGGTGGTCTGCTCCATGGAGATGACCGCTTCGTTGGTGTCGTTCTGAATGGCCCGCACCAGGGTTTCAATCTGCTTGGTCGCCGACGACGAACGTTCGGCCAGGCGCTGTACTTCGTCGGCAACCACGGCAAAACCACGACCCGCGTCACCGGCCATGGAAGCCTGGATGGCGGCGTTCAAGGCGAGAATATTGGTTTGATCAGCAATGTCATCGATCAGGCTGACAATATCGCCGATCTCCTGGGAGGACTCGCCCAGGCGCTTGATGCGTTTGGAGGTGTCCTGAATCTGCTCGCGAATGGTGTCCATGCCGTAAATGGTGTTGTGCACCACTTCATTGCCTTTGTTGGCGATGGTCACCGAACGCTCGGCCACCGATGACGACTCCAGCGCGTTGGCAGAAACCTGATCGATGGAAACCGCCATGTCGTTGATCGCGTTGGACGCCGCCGCGATCTGCAACGCCTGATGCTCGGAAGCGGCGGCCAGCTGGGTCGCGGTGGTCTGGGTGTCCTTGACCGCGCCGAACACCTGCTCGGCGGTCAGGTTGATGGTCGCGACCAGTTCGCGCAGCTGATCGACGGAGTAATTGATGGAGTCGGCGATAGCTCCGGTGAAGTCTTCGGTCACCGTGGCGGCAACCGTCAGATCGCCATCCGCGAGATTCTCGATCTCATCGAGCAGACGCATGATCGCGGCCTGGTTGCGCTCGTTCTTCTCGGCGGTTTCCCGCAACTGACGGTTGGTCTCGCGGACCATCACCAGGCCGATCAGGATGATCGACGTCAAGGCCAGCAAGCCGAGCACATAACCACCGATAGTGTTGGCCGAACGCATGTTGGCCAAGTGTTCAAGGCTGTTGGCCAGTACCGAGGTTTCATCCAGCAGGGTTTGCGAGGTGCTGAAAATCTTGCCGGAAGACTCGCGAACCTGGAACAACTCCGGCGACGTTTCGAGAATCTCATCCACCGAGCCTGAGACGAACTCAAACAGCTCGGAGATTTCCGCGAGTCGCGTCCGGGCGTCGCGGTCTTCGACCTGGGTGATCTTCAAGGTCACATTGCCGTCGAGCATGCCGCTCAGCACCCGACCAAACTGGCTGGCATCGCGCCCAAACGAGTCGGCGGCCTGCACTGCCGTGTCATCGCCGGACAGCACCTTGTTGACCGAGCCCAGAATCCGCTCAGCCAGCAGCGATTGGCGCTGGGCCAGCGCAATCTGGCTGGCCGGCGCGCGGCTTTGCAGGAGGATTTCGACGACTTTGTCGTACTCGACCTGCAATTGCGGGATGGTTTCGGCCAGAGTCGCGGCGACCTGGTGCAACGAGAGCACGGTCTGTTCGCTGGCAAGGATCACATCCGTGCTCTTGCGCAGGGTTTCCCAGTCGTTTTGCACCGCTTGCAGCTCGTCGCGCACTTCATGAGGCGCGGGCGGCAGGCCAGTGGCTTTGTCGCCTTTTCGCAGAAACCCCCAGCGCATGTCGAAATCGTTGCGCGCGTCGGTGAGCAATTTGAACGCGGCCGCTTTACCGGCGGCGGCTTCAGTAGCGTTCTTGGCGATGCGCTGGGACAGCACGCGCAATTCGCCAGCATGCCCGATGTACTGCTTATCGTAATTCGACTGAGTGTTGAGGTAGGCGAAATTGACGAACAGCAACATGATGCAAATGATCAGCGCGACGAACAACACTATGATCTGCGAACGACTACGCGCGCCTTGTAAGGATCTGCCTGTCTTACTCATTAATCAGGCCCCCGCCTGGACCAACTGCGATTGTTCATCCGCACAACAAGACGCCAGGATTACCGGCCTGCCGGGATGCCTATGAAGCCACGTCCATGAAACCTGGAGACTGCGCCAGCGCCCAGGGGCTGAAAACCAGCCAGGCTTGCTCGCGCAGGAACTGACCGCGAATGTACGGCGCGATGACGCTATCGAGCTCACCCGACTGTGGCGGCATCAGGCTCAGCTGGCTGAAATGCTGCAGGCCAAGCACCTCGTCGACGATCAAACCGGCGAACACGTCCTGATGTTCCACCACCAATACCCGGCGCTGCCGGCGCACTTGCGACAACTCGTGACCGAAGAAACTGCACAGGTCCATGATCGGCAGCAGCCGTCCGCGCAGGTTGGCGATGCCACGCACCCACGGCTTTACACCGGGCAATGCCGCGTAGCGTGGCTCATGCAGGATTTCACTGATTTCGCCCATGGGCGCTACGTAGCAGCGGCCGCCCATGCGAAAGCCGATGCCGCTCCACTCCTGCTGCCGGGCTTCCTGGGAAGGCAAATCGGCGGCAAGCGAACGGCAGCGCTGGTCGATATCGAACAGCAACTGGAAAGCAGTTTGCGACTCAGCCATGACAAACCGGCAATCAGCCGGCCAGTACCGCGTTCAGGGTTTTCATCAGGGTTTCTTCATCCACCGGTTTGGTCAGGTAGTCCCGCGCGCCCTGGCGCTTGCCCCAGACCTTGTCGGTTTCCTGATCCTTGGTGGTGATCATGATCACCGGGATCATGCTGGTGTCGGCATCCTTGGTGAGCTGGCGCGTGGCCTGAAAACCGTTAAGGCCGGGCATGACGATGTCCATCAGCACTGCATCCGGTTTTTCCTGACGGCAAAGCGCCACGCCGTCGGCACCGTTTTCGGCCTTGAGGACTTCATGGCCGTGCTTTTCCAGCATGCCGGTCAGTTTGTACATTTCGGTCGGCGAGTCATCGACGATCAGGATTCGAGCCATGGTATTCCCCATAAGGATGGAGGCCCGCGACCGTAGGGGCGGGCATCACGATATCTGTTGTTCTACTGCAACGAATCCCGGCACATGCGCCTTGATCGCATTGAGCAGTTCTTCCTTGCTGAATGGCTTGGTCAAAAACTGGTCCGAGCCCACGATCCGGCCCTTGGCCTTGTCGAACAGACCGTCCTTGGAAGAAAGCATGATCACCGGCGTCGACTTGAACGCGCGGTTATTCTTGATCAGGGCACAGGTCTGATAGCCATCCAGGCGCGGCATCATGATGTCGACAAAAATGATGCGCGGATGGTTATCAGCGATCTTGGCCAACGCGTCGAAGCCATCAATTGCGGTAATGACCTCACAGCCGACGTTCTTCAGCAACGTCTCGGCGGTGCGGCGAATGGTCTTGGAATCGTCAATGACCATGACTTTCAATGCTGCTGGCTGCTGTTCCATATCTGCTCTTCCCTCGCCGCGGCGAATATTTTTCGCGTCCTTTCCGGCACTGGGCTTGCTAAACGACCGATGGTCCGAGCGCCGAGCCTTTTTAGCACACTCCTCATCCTCAATCCATAAAGCCTGCCGCCACGCGCCTGCCTCTTGACCCGGAGCAAGCAGAGCGCCACCCTGACGCCTATTTCAAGGCCGTCGCGGCCGTTATCGATCAGAGGATATTTGCCCATGAGCGTTCGCCTAGGGATTGTCATGGACCCCATTGAGCGCATCTCCTATAAAAAGGACAGCTCACTGGCCATGCTGCTTGCCGCCCAGGCGCGGGGTTGGTCGCTGTTCTACATGGAACAGCAGGATCTGTATCAGAACGCCGGCCAGGCCCGCGCGCGGGTCAAGCCGCTGAAAGTGTTCGCCGACCCGGCCAAGTGGTTCGAACTGGACGCCGAGGAAGATATCGGCCTGGACGACCTCGACGTGATCCTGATGCGCAAGGATCCGCCGTTCGACATGGAGTTCGTTTACGCCACGTATCTGCTGGAACAAGCGGAAACCGCCGGCGTGCTGATCGTCAACAAGCCGCAAAGCCTGCGTGACTGCAACGAAAAACTGTTTGCCACGCTGTTCCCGACGTTGACCCCGCCGACGCTGGTCAGCCGGCGTGCGGACATACTGCGTGGTTTTGCCGAGCTACATGGCGATGTGATCCTCAAGCCGCTGGACGGCATGGGCGGCGCGTCGATCTTCCGCCATCGCGCGGGCGATCCGAACCTGTCGGTGATTCTCGAAACCCTGACGGCCCACGGCACCCAGCAAATCATGGCGCAAGGTTACTTGCCGGCGATCAAGGATGGCGACAAACGCATCCTGATGATTGATGGCGAACCGGTGCCGTATTGCCTGGCACGCATCCCGGCAGCGGGCGAAACCCGTGGCAACCTGGCGGCGGGGGGTCGTGGCGAAGCACGTCCCTTGACCGAAAAAGATCGCTGGATCGCTGAACAGATCGGCCCGACCTTGCGTGAAAAAGGCTTGATCTTCGTCGGTCTGGACGTCATCGGTGAGCATCTGACCGAAATCAACGTCACCAGCCCGACCTGCATCCGGGAAATCGACAACGCCTTCGGCACGGACATCGGCGGGATGTTGATGGATGTGATCGAGAAGAAATTAAAGGCTCGCTGATCGACCGTAGGGCCGGCTTTAGCCGGGAGGGTTGTTCGGGTCACAGAGATGTCGGTCGGATCAACCAACCCCCCTCCCGGCTAAAGCCGGTCCCACAACATTGCGTTATGATGCGCGCCACGCAATGCTCCAAGAGACGCTGAACCGCTGATGACATCCCTGGCCGCCAACGACCTCCCTTACGAACTCTCCCGAGCTGGCGTGCGACCTGCTGATCGTCTGGGGTTTACCCTGATGATTGCAGCGTTGATCCACCTCGCGGTGATCCTTGGCGTGGGCTTCACCTACGTCAAGCCCGAGCAGATCAGCCAGACCCTGGAAATCACCCTCGCGACCTTCAAAAGCGAAACCAGGCCCAAACAGGCGGACTTTCTCGCCCAGGACGACCAGCAAGGCAGCGGCACCCTGGACAAGGCCGAAATCCCCAAGACCACGGAAATCGCGCCGTTTCAGGACACCAAGATCAATAAAGTGACACCGCCTCCGGCCAGCAAGCCCGTGGTCAAGCAGGAAGCCCAGAAAACCGTGGTTGCCACCAAGGCGCCAGTGCCGCAGAAGACCGTCGCCAAGCGCGAAGAGGTCAAGCCTGATCCGGCCCCCAAGAAAGCCCCGACATTCGACAGCGCCGAGCTGAGCAGCGAAATCGCCAGCCTCGAAGCGGAACTGTCCAACGAACAACAGCTGTACGCCAAACGGCCGAAGATTCATCGCCTGAGCGCCGCATCGACCATGCGCGACAAAGGCGCCTGGTACAAAGACGACTGGCGCAAGAAAGTCGAGCGGGTGGGCAATCTCAATTACCCCGAGGAAGCCCGCCGCCAGCAGATTTACGGCAATTTGCGCCTGATGGTCTCGATCAACCGCGACGGCTCGCTGTACGAAGTGTTGGTGCTGGAGTCTTCCGGGCAGCCTTTGCTGGATCAGGCGGCCCAGCGCATCGTGCGGCTCGCGGCGCCATTTGCGCCGTTCACCGGCGATCTTGCCGACATCGATCGACTTGAGATCATTCGCACCTGGAAATTCGCCCGGGGCGACAAGCTTTCCAGTAACTGACCTGTATATAGCCGCCAGCGGCACTGTCATAACTGCCAGTTGTCATGCCTGCCGCGCAGCGCCACACTAGGGCTCATGAAAAACGTATCCGCCAGTTATCTCAAGCATCAATTCCTGATCGCCATGCCGCACATGGCGGACCCGAACTTTGCCCAGACGCTGACCTACATCGTCGAGCACAACGCCAATGGCGCCATGGGTCTGGTGATCAATCGCCCGCAAAGCCTCACGCTTGCCGACATTCTTGAACAATTGCGTCCCGACGTTCCGGCACCCAAGCGTTGCGCGGACATCGCCATTCATACCGGCGGTCCGGTGCAGACTGACCGCGGCTTCGTCCTGCATCCCAGCGGGCCGATCTTCCAGGCCACCGTCGAGTTGGGTGGCCTTTCGCTCTCCACCTCGCAAGACGTGCTGTTTTCCATCGCCGATGGCTACGGACCTGATCAAAATGTGATCACCCTTGGCTACGCCGGCTGGGAAGCCGGGCAACTGGAAGCTGAAGTCGCCGACAATGCCTGGCTGACCTGCCCGTTCGATCCGGCCATCCTGTTTGAGATGGACAGCGAGCAGCGCCTCAATGCTGCGGCCAAACGCCTGGGCGTCAACCTCAGCCTGCTGACCAGCCAGGCGGGCCACGCCTGATGGCCGCATTGCGTCTTCTACTGGGATTTGATTACGGCACCAAACAGATCGGCGTCGCGGTGGGCCAGGTGATTACCGGCCAGGCCCGGGAACTCTGCACCCTCAAGGCGGTGCAAGGCGTCCCGGACTGGAGCCAGATCGAAGCGTTGATCAAGGAATGGAAGCCGGACGCTATCGTCGTCGGCTTGCCGCTGAACATGGACGGCACGCCCAGCGAGATGAGCGCCAAGGCGGAAAAATTCTCCCGCCGCCTCAACGGCCGCTTCAACCTGCCCGTGTATACCCATGACGAACGCCTGACCACCTTTGAAGCCAAGGGCGAGCGCATGAGTCGCGGCGGACAACGCGGCAGCTACAAGGACAACCCGGTGGATGCCATCGCCGCTGCGCTGCTGCTGCAAGGCTGGCTCGATGCCAATCCCGAACTGTTCAATGTCTGACATGCTCAGGCTGTACAACGTCTTCCTGTGCGGCACCGCGACACCCGAAATTCCCGTTTCAGCCTGAGCAGCGCCGCGCGCATGAAACTCGGGCCTTTGAAGGAGCACTTTCATGAACCTGCCCAACCCCGCCGAACTGATCAGCCATATGGCCGCTGATCTGAACGCTCATCTGCACAAACGCGGGATCGCCGATCCGCGCTTTATCGGTATCCGCACCGGCGGCGTCTGGGTGGCGCAAGCGCTGCTCAAGGCGCTGGGCAGCGAAGCACCGCTGGGCACGCTGGACGTGTCGTTCTACCGCGACGACTTCAGCCAGAACGGCCTGCACCCGCAAGTGCGCCCTTCAGAGCTGCCGTTCGAGATCGAAGGCCAGCATCTGGTGCTGATCGACGACGTGTTGATGAGCGGCCGCACCATTCGCGCCGCACTCAACGAGCTGTTCGATTACGGTCGCCCGGCCAGCGTGACGCTGGTCTGCCTGCTGGACCTGGATGCGGGCGAGTTGCCGATTCGGCCGAATGTGGTCGGCGCAACCTTGTCGCTGGCTGACCACGAACGCGTGAAGCTGACCGGCCCCGAGCCACTTGGCCTCGAAATGCAAAACCTTTCCACCGCCTCCGCCGCCCTTTAGCCGCCCTTTTTCAAGAGTCCTTTGCGATGACGCCTCTCCACGCCAAGCGCCCGCTGCAGCTCAACCATCAGGGCCAGCTGCGCCACTTCCTCTCTCTCGATGGCCTGCCTCGCGAGTTGCTCACCGAAATCCTCGACACGGCGGACTCCTTTCTGGAAGTCGGTGCGCGCGCGGTGAAAAAAGTCCCGTTATTGCGCGGCAAGACGGTGTGCAACGTGTTCTTCGAGAACTCCACGCGCACCCGCACCACCTTTGAACTGGCTGCTCAGCGCTTGTCGGCCGACGTCATCACCCTGAACGTCTCCACTTCGTCCACCAGCAAGGGCGAGACGCTGTTCGACACCTTGCGCAACCTTGAAGCCATGGCTGCCGACATGTTCGTCGTGCGCCACGGCGACTCCGGTGCCGCGCACTTCATTGCCGAGCATGTGTCGCCGGAAGTGGCGATTATCAATGGTGGCGACGGCCGCCACGCACACCCGACCCAAGGCATGCTCGACATGCTGACCATTCGCCGCCACAAAGGCGGCTTCGAGAACCTCTCGGTGGCCATCGTCGGTGACATCCTGCACTCCCGCGTGGCGCGCTCGAACATGATCGCCCTCAAGGCGCTGGGCTGCCCGGACATCCGCGTCATCGGCCCGAAAACCCTGTTGCCCATCGGCATCGAGCAGTACGGCGTCAAGGTTTACACCGATCTGGATGCGGGTCTGAAGGATGTCGACGTGGTGATCATGCTGCGCCTGCAACGCGAACGCATGCAGGGCGGTTTGCTGCCCAGCGAAGGCGAGTTCTATCGCCTGTTCGGCCTGACCACCGCACGACTGGCCGGCGCCAAGCCGGACGCCATCGTCATGCACCCAGGCCCGATCAATCGCGGCGTGGAAATCGAATCCGCCGTCGCCGATGGAGCGCATTCGGTGATTCTCAATCAGGTCACCTACGGCATCGCCGTGCGCATGGCGGTATTGTCCATGGCCATGAGCGGCCAGACCGCGCAACGCCAATTCGAGCAGGAGAACGCCCAGTGAAGCTCAGTATTCTCGGCGCTCGCGTCATCGACCCAACCAGCGGTCTGGATCAAGTCACCGATTTGCACATCGAAGCGTGCAAGGTACTCGCCATTGGCGCGGCACCGGCCGGTTTCGAGCCTGTTCAAACCATCGACGCCACCGGCCTGACCGCCGCGCCAGGCCTGGTCGACCTGAACGTTGCTCTGCGCGAGCCGGGTTACAGCCGCAAGGGCACGATTGCCAGCGAAACCCGCGCCGCCGCAGCGGGCGGCGTGACCAGCCTGTGCTGTCCGCCGCGCACCAAACCGATTCTCGACACCTCAGCGGTGGCCGAGCTGATCCTCGACCGCGCCCGCGAAGCCGGACACGCCAAAGTGTTCCCGATTGGCGCACTCAGCAAGGGCCTGGAAGGCGAGCAACTGGCGGAACTGGTTGCCCTGCGCGACGTGGGCTGCGTGGCGTTCGGCAACGGTCTGGAGAGCTTTCGCAACACGCGCACGCTATGCCGTGCACTGGAATACGCCGCGACGTTCGACCTGACGGTGATTTTCAACTCTCAGGACCGCGATCTCGCCGAAGGCGGCCTGGCCCACGAAGGTCCGACCGCCAGCTTCCTCGGCCTGGCCGGGATTCCGGAAACCGCTGAAACCGTGGCCCTGGCCCGCGACTTGTTGCTGGTCGAGCAAAGCGGCGTGCGTGCACACTTCAGCCAGCTGACCAGCGCCCGTGGCGCGGCGTTGATCGCCCAGGCGCAGGCACGCGGCTTGAAAGTCACAGCGGATGTGGCGTTGTATCAGCTGATTCTGACCGACGAAGCCTTGATCGACTTCTCCAGCCTGTATCACGTGCAACCGCCACTGCGCAGCCGCGCGGATCGCGATGGCCTGCGTGAGGCGGTCAAGTCCGGCGTGATTCAGGCGATCTCCAGCCATCACCAGCCTCACGAGCGGGACGCCAAGCTGGCGCCGTTCGCAGCGACTGAACCGGGTATCAGCAGTGTCGAGTTGCTGCTGCCATTGGCCATGACGCTGGTGGAAGACGGTTTGCTGGACTTGCCCACGCTGATAGCCCGCCTGAGCACTGGCCCGGCAACGGCATTGCGCCTGCCGGCAGGGCAACTGAGTGCGGGATCGGCAGCGGATATCGTGCTGTTCGATCCGGCGGCCTCCACGGTTGCGGGCGAGAAGTGGCTGTCCAAAGGCGAAAACTGCCCGTTCCTCGGCCATTGCCTGCCGAGCGCGGTGCGTTACACCCTGGTGGATGGGCGGATTAGTTATACCGGTTGAAGCGAGAACCTGTAGGGCCGACTTCGCCGGGAGAGCGCTCTCCCGGCTAAAGCCGGTCCTACGGCATATTATTCATTCAAATAACGCAACAAGGTTCCCTTGCGCAAACTGCTGGCATTGAGACCGACGAGGATCTTGCCGTCTGCTTGTTGGCGCATTTCGAGCGGAATGTCATTGAAACCACCCACCATCGTTTCAGCTCTTCCCGTTTCAGATTCGCCAAAGTGTATATCCGCTGTCCCGTCGCTGTTAAACCGCGCGATATATACATAACTGTTATGAGTAGCCGCCAGACGCATTGAACGCCCCGCCACCAACAACTTTCCATCACGTTGAAATTCTGCCGAAATCCAGTCCACTGAATAACGCTCATTGATTGGCGTTAACAACAGTGTTCCGTTATTAAAGCCAACATCGGATAAACCTTCAGCGGTAATACCGATGATAAATCCCTCATCGATCAAACCTTGATCCGCATTAACCGCCGACGCGGCACCCACTCCCACCAGCGAACCATCAGAACTCAGCGCAATGGAGTTGATGTGCAGATGGTAATCGTCCAGGGAAAACTCGAAATAACCACTCCCCAGCGGGCCGAAGGTTTCATCCAGCTGTCCCGCCTCATCCAGGCGAACGAACATGCCGCTGGCGCAGTCGCTGCCTTCATGGGTCACCTGTCCGGCGAGCACCACCTTGCCATCAGGTTGGGCCACGAAACCGCTGACCCGCAACGACGCGCCCGGCGGGGCAAAATCCTTGATGCCGTTGCCGTTGAATGACCCGTCCAGCTCGCCCTGAGCGGTAAGCCGGTAGACAATCGCGCTTTCCATCGGGCCTTGCGCAGCCATTCTCACGCCGGTTGTGCTGGCAAGAATCCGCCCATCCGGCAACTGCTGCAGGTCGCCGACGAAGGACCTGAGGAAACCCGGTTTGCCAGGCGGCAAGTCCTTCCTCATCAACCCTTGCTCACCGAATTCGACATCCGCCGCGCCGCTCGCCAGGAACCGCGCCACCAGCAGAACCGGATCAGGCAACTCCGGATTGCCGGCGTAGCCCAGCGCTTGCATAAGAATTTTGCCGTCATCCTGCACCACCAACCGGGTCGGAATGATCATCTTGAAGTTGATCGGGAATGTACCCCTGATGACTCCGTCATTACCGAATGAGGTATCTCGTTGGCCGTCCCCTTGCAGACGAGCGACGAAATATTCCACCGGATCACTGACTGTTTCGGCGAAATAGCCGCACGCATAAAGATAACCATCAAGCGTCGGGGTAATTGAAGAAAAGAACAGATCCCGACCCACCGGCCAATCCAGCGCTCGCAAAATATCGACCCAGCCAGGGATATCCGTCTGCTGCGCAAACGCCGGGTCCAGTTGTCCCGCATAACGCGGATAAGCATTAATGTTTTCCATAACAGCGTCCTTGTTCGAAAATTTTTGATGTGATGCCCTGCTCTTTTCCAAAGAACAATTTCATCCATGGGGAATCACAATTTTCGGTTTACGCCGATTTAAATAAGCATGCAAATTTATTGCATGTTTATTTATTCATGGCGAACAAACGGTAGGCGGGAACTTGTCCCCGAAAACGATTGGCCAGACAGCACACAATCCAGATATCAACGCCGCCCGGGCTGCCTTCAAACATATGTAGGAGCGGCTTTAGCCGCGAGAACGCTCTCCCGGCTGAAGCCAGTCCTACACATTCTTTCAATCAACCGCGCTGGGCGTTCTTGATCGAGATTTGATCGTTCAGCGTCCAGAAGTCATACAGCACGCCCACCAGGAACAAGCCGCCGGTGCACAGGTAGATAAGCCCGGTGATCCACTTGCCCATGTACATGCGATGCACGCCGAACACGCCGAGGAAGGTCAGCAGGATCCAGGAAAGGCTGTAGTCCGTCGAGCCTGAGGTGAAACGCAGGTCGGCTTCGCGATCCATTGCCGGAATCAGGAACACGTCGATCAACCAGCCAATGCCCAGCAGACCGAGGGTGAAGAACCAGATCGTGCCGGTGACGGGCTTGCCATAGTAAAAGCGATGCGCGCCGGTGAAGCCGACAATCCAGAGCACGTAACCCATCACTTTGCTGTGGGTATCGTGCTGCTGTACGCCATTCTGATAGGTGTTCATCGGTGTCCTCATTTGAGCTGATAGAAAAAAATATTCGTAAATTCTGTGACTTTTCTGTGTCCATCCGACGTATGGCGGGAACCTCCTGTCGATCGGGCAAACCCTTGTAACTAAAGGGATTGGAGCGCCTTTTGAGACAGTTTGTCGCATAAATCGCAACGATGGGCCCGTAATTGAATCGACAAATGGGGTCAGAAATTCACGAAAAGCTGTTATAAAGTTGCGCGCTTACCCACAAGAGCCCTGCCGAATGCGTCCATTTTTAAAGTCATGGCTGACCATCTGCCTATTATTGCCCCTGGCCGCTCATGCCACCAATCGTGAGCAATCCTTACCTGCGAGCTTCTCTGGTTACACGGCGAAAAGTCACTCTTCGCCGACGCTCGCAACCAACCGCACCGAGCCTGCGCCAGTCATCTCTCCACGAGAGCGCAGCACCAAGGCAGCCATCCGTTCCGCTGCCCTCAAGAGTTCGAAAAAGACCAGCAGTGTTGCAGTGATGGCGCCCAACGCCAAACAAAGCAACTCGGTGGTCAGCCGCGCGCTTAGCGCTGTCGGCACACCTTACCGTTGGGGCGGCACCACCGCCGGCAAAGGCCTGGATTGCAGCGGCCTGGTCAAATACGCGTTCAACGGCGTCAGTGAAGTCAATCTGCCGCGCACTTCCAACGCCATGGCCGAAGGCCACGGGCAGAAAGTTGATCGCAAGGATCTGAAGCCCGGCGACCTGCTGTTCTTCAACATCAAGAGCCGCAAGGTCAACCACGTCGCTATTTATCTGGGTAACGACCGCTTCGTCCACGCCCCGCGCCGTGGCAAGGCCGTGACTGTCGATACGCTGAAAAAGCCGTACTGGAACAGCCACTACATGGTCGCCAAGCGCGTTCTGCCCAAGCAGAAAGAGCCGCTGCGCATCGTTCAGCGCTGATCTGGTTGCAGGACCGGATTCATCCGGGAGGGCGTCGTGTCTGGCAACAGAGATGCGTCGACCTCTTGCCGGCTAAAGCCGGTCCCACCTCAGAAATTATCCGGCACCTTGGCTTTCTCCCGCGCGCTGTCGCGGGTCACCAGGCCGCGGGTGACCAGATCCTTCATGCACATATCCAGCGTCTGCATGCCCAGCGAGCCTCCGGTCTGAATCGCTGAGTACATCTGTGCGACCTTGTCCTCGCGAATCAGGTTCCTGATTGCCGGCGTGCCCATCATGATTTCGTGCGCGGCAATTCGCCCGCCGCCAACCTTTTTGAGCAAGGTTTGCGAAACCACGGCATGCAACGATTCGGACAACATCGAACGAATCATGGATTTTTCCTGGGCCGGGAACACGTCGACGATCCGGTCGATGGTCTTGGCTGCAGACGTGGTGTGCAGCGTGCCGAACACCAAATGCCCGGTTTCCGCCGCCGTCAGCGCCAGGCGAATGGTTTCCAGGTCGCGCAGCTCGCCCACCAGAATCACGTCCGGGTCTTCCCGCAGGGCCGAGCGCAAGGCTTCCGAGAAACCGAGGGTATCGCGGTGCACTTCACGCTGGTTGACCAGGCATTTCTTGGACTCGTGAACGAATTCGATCGGGTCTTCGATGGTCAGGATGTGGTGATGCTTGTTGCAGTTCAGGTAATCGACCATCGCCGCAAGGGTCGTCGACTTGCCGGAACCGGTGGGCCCGGTGACCAGCACGAGGCCGCGCGGCACGTCGGTAATCTTGCGAAACACTTCTCCCATCCCGAGATCTTCCATGCTCAGGATCTTTGAAGGAATGGTCCGGAATACCGCGCCCGCGCCACGATTCTGGTTGAACGCGTTGACCCGAAAGCGCGCCACGCCCGGCACTTCAAAGGAAAAGTCGGTCTCCAGAAGTTCTTCGAAGTTCTGGCGCTGCTTGTCGTTCATGATGTCGTAGATCAGCTCCTGAACCTCTTTGGCGCTCAGGGCTGGCAGGTTGATCCGCCGCACATCGCCATCGACGCGGATCATCGGCGGCAGGCCGGCAGAGAGATGCAAGTCCGATGCGCCTTGCTTGGCACTGAAGGCCAGCAGCTCGGTAATATCCATACAGCTCCTCAATCACATAGAATGCCGCAGACTTTAGCCCTGCTGGCGCAAATCAATGTCCACGATAGCAGCGAACATTTCAACGCTCGGCGCACGAATTAACGCAGCCGCCCTTGCCGCCCAACGCGATCCAGCCGCCATCGGCCTGCTCGCGGTGAGCAAGACCAAGCCGGCTGGCGCCTTGCGCGAAGCTTATGCGGCGGGCTTGCGCGACTTCGGCGAAAACTATTTGCAGGAAGCCTTGAGCAAACAGCTCGAATTGGCCGACCTGCCCTTGTGTTGGCATTTCATCGGCCCCATTCAGTCGAACAAGACTCGCGCTATTGCCGAGAACTTCGCCTGGG
>Ga0247814_10000501_pt1 | contig 30283 bp, 24 predicted proteins | sample UWRJL179409R1_FD_179947 | JGI IMG/M metagenome (GOLD analysis project Ga0247814, IMG submission 179947) | Plant litter microbial communities from Arlington Agricultural Research Station in Wisconsin, United States - UWRJ-L179-409R-1 | ecosystem: Environmental > Terrestrial > Plant litter >... | reverse complement strand
AAAGCTATGATTTGTCCTATTGTCTTGTAGCAAAGTTTGATGATTTACAGACTAAAACCAAGGGAAAGAAAACGATTCTTAATACTATTGCTAACATGATTTAGTAATCATTTATTTATTTGCGCTTAACATTGATAATCTACTTTTGCCGATGTAAATATTTGGTTAGTATTTATCAAGTTTAGGTTTAGTTGATAAAAAATATCAGGGTGGATGTCCTGATATTTTTTTTTGCGCCTGATTTTTTTAGGAAATATTATCCTGCTATCTGAATCTTTATTCATCCCTTTTTTATATCTTGCTGTAATACAGGTCGTAACTCACATTTCTGTAGTCGGATCATCATTTTTTGCATTTAAAACTACTAGATCTATATATATTATATATATTTGAGTTCAGAGTTTCACAACCGCTCTGGGCAAAACAAAACCAAAACCAAGATTTATTGACATGCAAAGTTTTAGAACGGAGCTAGAAAATCCGATAGTAGAAAAAGATATCATAGATCTTGAGCAGAAGATCCGTGCCTTTCGTGAGGGGAAAATTCACGATGAGAAATTCCGCAGCCTCAGATTGGCCCGTGGAGTTTATGGGCAGCGACAGCCTGGTGTACAAATGGTGCGTATTAAACTGCCATTTGGTAAAGTTACCTTTCAGCAATTGTTAAGAATAGCGGAGGTATCTGACGAATATGGCAGTGGAAACCTGCATTTAACGACCAGACAGGATATTCAGATTCATTATGTGAGCCTGGACCGTACACCTCAACTGTGGGCAGAACTGGAACGCGATGATATTACTTTACGTGAAGCCTGTGGTAATACCGTAAGAAACGTTACTTCTTCACCAGATGCGGGTATCAATCCTGATGAACTTTTTGATGTGTCACCCTATGCTCAGGCGGTTTTTAAATACTTCCTGCGTAACCCGGTATGCCAGGAAATGGGCAGAAAGATCAAAATTTCTTTCTCTGCAACAGAAAAGGATACTGCTTTTAGTTATATCCATGATTTAGGATTTATTCCGAAAATAAATGAAGCTGGGGAACGCGGCTTTAAGGTCATGTTTGCCGGTGGATTAGGGGCACAACCTTTTCTGGCCAGTGTGGTACATGAATTTCTTCATGAAGATCAGATCATTCCTTATACAGAGTCCGTTCTGCGGGTGTTCGATCGTTATGGAGAAAGAACAAACAGGAATAAGGCAAGAATGAAATACCTGGTGCAGAAACTGGGACTGGAAGAAGTTATCCGCCTGATTGCTGAAGAAGTAACAGCAAATAAGGTTAAAACGTTTAAGATAGAGACAGCAGCTATTCCCTTACCTTTTATTCCGGAAGCTATAGTAGCAACAGAAGATAAAGCTGACGATGAATACCATTATCAGCAATGGCTGGACACGAATGTTTTTGAGCAAAAGCAACAGGGTTTCTATGGTGTATACATCAAAGTGCCAGTTGGGGATATCAAAACTAATAAAGCAAGACTTTTCGTGGAGGCTATACGTCCTTATGTAGCTGATGAGATACGCATTACCCAGAATCAGGGATTACTGCTAAAATTTGTTAGAAAGGAAGCACTGCTGCCCTTGTATAAAAATTTAAACGCACTTGATTTTGCGGTGCCGGGATTTGATAGTATTGCGGATGTGACCACCTGCCCGGGAACAGATACGTGTAACCTTGGTATTGCAAACTCCATGTCGTTAGCGGTGGTGCTGGAAACGGTCATCCACGAGGAATATCCTGATCTGGTTTATGATAAGGATATAAAGATTAAGATCAGCGGATGTATGAACTCCTGTGGTCAGCATGGGCTTGCTCATATTGGTTTTCATGGTAGCTCTGTTAAAGCAAATGGCAAAGTTGTACCCGCAGTACAGGTCATGATTGGCGGTGGTACTGTAGGTGATGGCATAGGCCGGGTCGCAGAGCGTGTCATCAAAGCACCAACAAAACGTGCCCCGGCAATATTAAGGGCTGTATTGGATGATTTTCACACCAATTCCGCTGAGCAGGAAAGCTTTCATGCATACTATGATGCCAAAGGGAAAGATCATTTCTACCAGTTATTGAAGCCGCTGGCCGACCTAACCGCATTGAAAGATGAGGAATATGTGGACTGGGGACATGAAGAAACCTTTATCACCGCAATTGGTGTGGGGGAATGTGCCGGTGTGGTAATTGACCTTGTAGCTACATTATTACTTGAAGGGGAAGAGAAACTGCAATGGGCAGGTGAAGCTTTTGAAGGTAAAGCATGGTCTGACGCAATTTATCATTCTTACAGCGTTTTTGTCAATACGGCTAAAGCCATGTTACTGGATAAAGGTGTAAACAGCAGCACGCAGATTGGTATTCTGAGAGAATTTGATACCAACTATGTTGAAACGGGAGAGGTCAGCTTATCTTCAACTTTTAATGAGCTGGTATTGCAGATCAATAAAAATGAACCTACGGAAGAATTTGCAATTACTTATCTGAACCAGGCAACTGAATTTTACAAACAAATGAAGGCGAAAAGGGAGGCGCAATTCGTATCATGATTGAAGCTAAAAGAAAAATAAGAGAGCCCAGAATTACGCTGGTTGGTGCTGGTCCGGGTGATCCGGAACTGATCACGATGAAAGGTGCCAATGCATTGAAAGATGCAGACGTGGTTTTGTACGATGCGCTGGTGAATGAAAAAGTGCTGGAATACGCGTCGACTGATGCAATTAAAATATATGTAGGGAAACGTTCTGGTGAACATTCCTATTCTCAGGAAGCTGTAAATCAGCTGATGGTTGATTATGCATTGAATTATGGTCACGTAGTCCGGCTGAAAGGAGGAGATCCTTTTGTTTTTGGCCGTGGTTATGAAGAAGTGAACTTCGCTGCGGGATATAGTATTGTCGCACAGGTGATTCCGGGATTGTCGAGTTCGATCTCCGTGCCGGGTCTGCAACAGATTCCGGTGACACACCGTGGTTTAAGCGAGAGTTTCTGGGTCGTGACAGGCACAACTGCTTCCGGAGCTATTTCAAATGATTTATATGAGGCTGCAAGAACAAAAGCAACCGTTGTTGTGCTGATGGGCCTAAACAAGCTCAAAGATATTGTTAAACTGTATCAGCAGGAAGGAAGGAGTAAGCTGCCTGTAGCCGTAATCCAGAATGGCTCCACTGAAAATGAAAAGTTTGCTATTGGGATTGTGGATACGATTGTTGAAGTGGTAGAGGAAAAAGGTATAGGTGCACCAGCAATACTGGTCTTCGGTGAAGTAGTTTCACTGCATCCCGAATTTCAGCCGATCAGGGACTTTTTTGCTGCAGTTAAAGAAGAATTATAACGCGTGGAGTTAAAAGGTAATCAGCTATTTCCGGTGTTTTTAAAACTCAATCAGTTACAAACCGTAATTATTGGGGCAGGACCTGTTGGGCTTGAAAAACTCAGTGCTGTACTGGCACAGAGTGAGTATGCAAAAATTACAATAATTGCTGAAGATATTTGTGCGGAAGTGGCTGAGCTGGCCTCACGTTTACCACAATTGAAGCTTTACCAGAAAACATATGCTGCAACTGATCTTGAAGAGGCTGATATTGTCATTGCTGCAACAAATAATAATATATTAAATGCGGAGATCATCAAAGATGCACATGCCTTGAAATTGCTGGTCAATGTCGCCGACAAACCTGACCTGTGTGATTTTTACCTGGGATCAATTGTGAAAAAAGGCGATTTGAAAATTGCCATATCAACAAACGGAAAATCGCCTACAATAGCAAAGCGATTAAAAGAGTTGTTCAATGAGAGTCTGCCGGAAGAATTAACGATAACGTTAGACCAGATGAGCAGGTTTAGAAATACGCTGGAGGGGGACTTTAGTTCGAAAGTTAAGAAGCTGAATGAAGTTAGTGCTGTGTTGGTAGAGCCGCAGTTAAATGCAATACCTGCTGCCATGACGAAGACAGCAACTAATAAAACCGCTGTTCCAAAATTTAAATGGCTGATCTGGCTGACTATTGTATTGTCCCTCGCCATCTTGGTCGCTGTATTCTGGCAAAGAGAACCAGAATTTCAGGCTTATGTGGCAGGAATAAATCCGGTGTTTTACTGGTTCCTGTTTGGTGGTTTTGTATTTGCTATGGTAGATGGAGCCATTGGAATGTCTTATGGGGTCACATCAACCGCTTTTTCTTTATCAATGGGTATTCCTCCTGCTTCGGCCAGTATGGGAGTCCACCTGTCTGAAGTACTCAGCAACGGGATAGCGGGCTGGATGCATTACCGGATGGGCAATATCAACTGGAAATTGTTTAAACTGTTGATCATTCCGGGTATTCTCGGAGCAGTTACCGGTGCCTGGCTGCTTTCTTCATTAGAACATTACAGTGCGTATACTAAACCACTGGTATCATTGTACACCCTTATTTTAGGTTGGGTAATTCTTAAGAAAGCACTCACTAAAACATCTTCCCATAAAAATGGAAAGATTAGAAAGATAGGTCTCCTGGGCTTGGGTGGTGGTTTTGTGGATGCGGTAGGTGGAGGAGGCTGGGGATCAATCGTATTGTCCAGTTTGATTGCCGGAGGCAGAAATGCCAGGTTCTCCCTTGGAACAGTAAAACTGACCCGTTTTTTTATTGCACTGATGAGCTCATTAACGTTCATCACCATGTTAAAATCAGCACACTGGGAAGCCGTAGCGGGATTAGTGATTGGCAGTGCACTGGCTGCTCCTATAGCAGCGAAGGTATCTAACCGGATTTCTGCGAAAAGCATTATGTTGTCTGTAGGTATCATCGTGATACTGGTCAGTATAAGAAGTGTTATTTTATTTATCTTAAAATTTATATAATGAAAGCGTACCTGGATGAGATTGCTTTGCGGATAAAGGATATGGAGCCTGTAGAGGCCATCAGTTTCCTTGCAGAACAGTTTGCCGGACAGATTACTTTTTCGACCAGTTTTGGTTGGGAGGATCAGGTAGTTACAGACATGATATTTGCGAACGATCTCCCTGTGAAGGTATTTACGCTCGAAACAGGCCGGCTTTTTCCTGAGACCTATTATGTGTGGAACAGGACCCTGGAAAACTATCAGCAACCTATCCATGCCTATTATCCCGATGCTGCTGCACTGGAGGAAATGGTCACCAAAAAAGGGCCGAGCAGTTTTTACGAGTCGGTAGAGAACAGGAAGGAATGCTGTCATATCCGTAAGATTGTTCCGCTGAAAAGAGCGCTCCGGGGAAATAAATGCTGGGTTACAGGAATACGGTCAGAACAGTCATTAAACCGTACTGATATGTCAAACCTGGAATGGGACGAACAAAATCAACTGATTAAATTTCATCCTATATTTGACTGGAGTTTAGCCGAGGTGAAAGCATACATTAAAAAGAATAATATTGTATATAATACCCTTCATGATAAGGGATTTCCAAGTATAGGCTGTGCACCATGTACAAGAGCTGTACAGGATGGCGAGGATTTCAGAGCCGGAAGATGGTGGTGGGAAGATCAGTCGAAGAAAGAATGTGGTTTGCATGCCACAAAATAATGTAAAGCACATGAGTAAATATAATTTAGATTATTTAGACGAGTTAGAGGCAGAAGCAATTCATATTCTGCGTGAGGTAGCGGGACAATTTGAAAAGCCTGCATTGCTGTTTTCTGGTGGAAAAGATTCTATTACCCTCGTAAGGCTTGCTGAAAAAGCTTTTCGCCCGGGTAAGTTTCCGTTTCCTCTGGTTCATATTGATACCGGACATAATTTTGAAGAAACGATTACCTACAGGGATCAAATGGTAGCCCGCCTGGGGGAGAAACTCATTGTAGGTTATGTGCAGGAGTCGATTGATGAGGGCAAGGTAATTGAACAGAAAGGTAAAAACGCCAGTAGAAATACATTGCAGACGGTTACTTTACTGGATACCATTGCCAAACATGGCTTTGATGCCTGTATTGGTGGTGCCAGAAGAGATGAGGAAAAAGCAAGAGCCAAAGAAAGGATTTTTTCTGTTAGGGACGAGTTTGGGCAGTGGGATCCTAAACGGCAGCGCCCGGAACTCTGGAATGTCTATAACGGGAAAATTCATAAAGGGGAAAATGTAAGGGTATTCCCTATCAGTAACTGGACCGAACTGGATGTATGGAATTATATCCGCAGGGAAAAAATGGATCTTCCATCCATATACTTTGCGCATCAGCGGGATTGTATCACCAGAAACGGACAGCTGATGGCAGCCTCGCCCTTCCTGAATATGGATGAGGCAGATACCATAACCAGTCGCATGGTTAGATTCCGTACGGTGGGAGATATGAGCTGTACAGCAGCCGTGGAGTCTGAAGCTGATCAGATTGATGATATTATAGCGGAGATCAGTGCATCGAAAATAAGTGAACGTGGTGCCCGTCTGGACGATAAAGTATCGGAAGCAGCAATGGAAGACCGCAAAAAAGGAGGATACTTTTAATGAATATACTTAAATTTTTTACCGCAGGAAGCGTTGACGACGGGAAGAGTACACTTATTGGTCGTTTATTATATGATACAGGATCTATCCTTGCAGATCAGCTGGAAGCCTTACAGCAATCCAACCGCAAAAATGATGATGGATCTATTGATCTGGCCATCCTTACGGACGGACTCCGTGCAGAAAGAGAGCAGGGAATTACAATTGACGTGGCGTACAAGTACTTCCAGACAGACAAGAGGAAATTTATTATTGCTGATACACCAGGACATATCCAGTATACACGAAATATGGTGACAGGTGCATCTACCGCAAATCTGGCCATTATCCTCATTGATGCAAGGAACGGTGTAGTAGAACAGACCATCCGGCACTCTTATCTTGTTTCTTTGTTAGGGATCACCAATGTGGTGATCTGTATCAACAAAATGGATATGGAAGGGTACAGTGAGCAGGTTTACAATAGCATCATTGAAAAGTATAAAATATTGGCAGCTAATCTGGAGCTGAAAGGCGTTACTTTCATTCCGGTAAGTGCATTGAAAGGCGATAATATTGTTAATCGTTCTGAGCATATGCCCTGGTATACCGGTACGAGTCTGCTTGATTTTCTGGAAACAGTTGAAGTTACAGGCAGCGAGACTACTGATTTTGCGAGAATGCCCGTGCAGTGGGTAATCCGGCCACAAACGGATGAGCTGCATGATTACAGAGGGTATGCCGGCAGAATCCTGAGCGGCACGTTTAAAGTCAATGATAAGGTGACTGTTTTGCCTTCTGGCAACAGTTCAGTAATAGAAAAAATTGAAGTTTTTGATCTGAACCCGGAAGAAGTTTTTGCAGGAATGTCTGTTACACTGCACCTGAAAGATAATATCGATATCAGCAGGGGAGATGTACTGGTGAATTCGGCGCACTTACCGCAAAGCTCACAATTGATTGAAGCAGATCTCTGCTGGATGGATAACAAACCAATGGATGATTCTATTACTTATTTTTTACAGCACAACAGTAAACTTACGAAATGTAAGATCCGTGAAATCATTCACCTGGTCAATATCAACACACTGGAAAAGGAAGAGTCACATCAGTTTAAACTAAACGATATAGGTCGCGTAGTCATAAAAACAGCAGATGAACTCGCCTTTGATTTGTTTTCTGAAAATAAAGCGAACGGATCAGCCATATTGATTGACAGTCGCACGAACCTCACTGTTGGCGCGCTGATGTTCAGGGCTATAGTAGAATAAGGAAAATAAAGATAATGGTGATGGGACAGGGATTTTTCTCTGTCCTTTTTTATTATAGTCTATTGTGGCTGATTTTAGTAAACGTTTTTTTATCTTGGGCATAATCAAGCCAAATATATATGGATTTACTGTTCGTCCTTGCTGGAATAATTGTTCTGCTGATACTCATTCTCAAAAAGATAAATCCAATGCTTTCCCTGCTGATCGTGTCTGTACTGACAGGATTGATGCTGGGGCTTCCACTGCAGAAAGTAATGACTTCCATTACCAATGGAATTGGAAGTACGCTTGGAGGTATGGTTATGGTACTTGCCCTTGGAGCAATGGTAGGGAAGCTGGCAGAGGATAGTGGCGCTGCCAAAAAAATCGTATTTGTGCTGATCAGGATTTTTGGGGTACAGCATATTCAATGGGCAGTATTGCTTACGGGGATACTTGTGGGGATTCCATTATTTTATAATGCAGGTTTTGTGGTATTGATTCCTTTGGTTTTTACGATCGCGACAGCAGTTAAACTGCCTAAATTATATGTAGGTATTCCTATGGCAGCGGCTCTTTCTGTAACACATGGCTTTCTTCCTCCTCATCCTGGACCAGTGGCCCTGGCAAGTATCTTTCATGCTGATATTGGAAAAACATTGATTTATGGATTAATACTGAGTATACCGATTGCCATAGTTGCTGGTGTGTTTTTCCCCCGTACCATCATAAAAATTCCCGCAGGAGTAAAATCTACAGCAGATCTTGATCTGAAGGAGGAAGACGGACTGCCATCAGCACTTAAAAGTTTTATCATCGCACTTTCACCGATATTTTTTATTGCTGCCGGTACTGTCGGGGCAGCCTTAAATATAAATTCGTTAGCCAATCATATTTTTGGTTTTATCGCAGATCCCACAGCAGCACTGATGCTGGCCATCATCATCACGCTTATTATTCAGGATACGGCGGTAGAAAAAGCAATGGAGTCCTGTGCTGAAGGAGTGAAAAGCATCGCCATGATTATCCTCATCATAGCGGCGGGTGGTGCCTTTAAACAAATTCTGGTAGATAGCGGGATAGGCGGACAGGTAAAGGAACTCACTGCCAATATGAATGTTTCTCCGCTTTTCCTGGGTTGGCTGATCGCTGCTGCACTGCGCGTAACTTTAGGCTCAGCTACGGTAGCCGCTTTAACAGCTTCAGGAATGGTTATTCCATTTGTTGCCGCAGGTGCTTCCGCAGAATTGATGGTATTGGCGGTAGGTGCGGGGAGTCTGATGTTTTCACATGTGAATGATACTGGTTTCTGGATGTTTAAAGAATATTTCAATCTGACTTTGAAAGAAACTTTTAAAACCTGGACGATGATGGAAAGTCTGATTTCAGTACTTGGATTGGGAGGAGTACTTTTGTTAAATTATTTTATATAATTAATTTTAAGTGCTAAGCTTAAAGCTTTTAGTTTACAGCATCAGTCTCACTTGTGCAACGATCAGAAAGCTCACCAGATTGTCTGTCTCCTTAAAATAAGTGTCCATTTCCAGTACTTCAATAATATTTTCATCCTGAAAATTGAGAATGGAACCTTTTTTTATCATCCATATTATATTAAGGTCTGACGCGTACTCTACTTCCAGCCCCTCTCCAAATACAAGTCTGATACTCCCTTTTAGTGCAGCCATAAGAACGCGTTAAGCCTGTTTATCAATTCTTTGATAAAGCGCAAATAGCATGCTGTTTACAAACGGATTAATACCTGTTCTTTAGTGGAGAGTACCTGTTTTTCAACTATCTTTCATAGAAAAAGTCCGTCTTAATTACTTTTATAAAAAATAGTGGTGTTTTCCGTTGATTGCAGATACATATTCAGTTAATTTTAGATTTAATTATTATTCTCAGCTATTTTGCGATAGGATAGAATAAGCCTTAACTTAGCAGTAATGTTCATCAGCTATTCAAATGAATCAAAATACATTAACTAATAAAGAGTCAAATCAAACAAATGCATCCTTTCCGATTATAGGTATGGGTGGCTCCGCAGGATCGTTTCATGCATTTGAAAACTTTTTCCTTCATATGCCTGTAGACAGCGGAATGGCATTTGTCATTGTCATGCATTTGGATACCGCACATACCATTGATGTTTCCCGATTGCTGCAGCCTGTAACTGGCATGAAAATTACTGAGGCGGAAGATGGAACCCTGGTTCGGCCTGACCATATCTATATTATCCCTCCGGGTAAGGACATGGGGATTCATAACGGGAAATTATTATTGATGGAAGCATCGCGTTATAAAGGAGCGCATATGTCCATCGATTATTTCCTGCAGAGCCTTGCTGAAGACCAATGGAGTAACGCGGTCGCTGTGATTTTTTCCGGAATGGGTGCAGATGGCGAAACAGGGGTAAGGATGATCAAAGAGAAGCTGGGCATGGCAATGGTGCAGGACCCCGTGACGGCAGAATATCAAAGTATGCCTAATGCCGCCATTAAAACCAATATGGTAGATTATGTATTGTCTGCGGAAGAAATGCCTGTTAAGCTGGTTCAGTATCTGAACCACCCGGTAATACGGGATTCACAGCTGGCTTCAGATTTTCCTATCGGCAATAATAACCAGACGCATTTACAAAAAATACTCATGCTGCTGCGGTCAAATACGGGACATGACTTCACCTTATATAAAAAAAGTACCATTATCAGACGGATTGAAAGGAGAATTGCTTTTCACCAGTTACATTATTTTGTAGATTATATTAACTATCTAAGGGAAAATCCCGGAGAAATTTTATTGTTATTCAATGAGCTGCTCATTGGCGTAACCAAGTTTTTCAGGGACCAGTTTGCGTTTGATGTATTAAAAGAACATCTGTACCTTTTGCTGGCAGGCAAAAAAGAGGATGAGCCAATACGTGTCTGGGTAGCTGGCTGTTCTACCGGCGAGGAAGCTTATTCTATTGCGATGCTATTAATTGAATACATTGAATCGGCACATTTTTCACGTACGCCCAGGCTACAGATTTTTGCTACCGATCTTGATCCGAATGCAATAGATCATGCCAGGGCAGGCAGTTATCTTGCCAATATTGTTTCTGAAGTTTCCCCGGAAAGATTATCAAGGTTTTTTGTCCAGGCGAATGACGGATACATGGTGAAAAAGGAGGTACGTGAAATGATTGTATTTGCACAGCATAACTTGATTAAGGATGCTCCCTTCACCAGACTGGATTTATTGTGCTGCAGGAACGTGATGATTTACCTTACTACAGAACTGCAGAAGAAAATTATACCAGTATTTCATTACTCTTTAAATCCCAATAGCTTACTGTTTCTGGGCCCTGCCGAATCAGTGGGAGGTTTTCACGACAGCTTTAATACGCTTGATACCAAATGGAAAATATTTCAGCGTAAAGAAGGCGCTTCTGCGATGGGTAAAATGCTGGACTTCCCTTTTAATGTAGCTAATCATAACAATAAAACGCTGAAACTGCCACCGGTAAAAACGTTGAAGAATCCTTTAGCTGAAACATTTCATAAAATTCTGCTGGAGGATTATACGCCACCTTCATTGTTATTAAATGAGCGCGGTGATATTTTATATATCAATGGCAAGACTTCTATGTTTATGCAGATCAGCTCCGGCGAAGCAGTTTTTAATATCCACCGACTGGCGAAGGAAGAACTCAAATATGCATTGGGCAATGCCTTGCACCAGGCCTGGGAGCAGAAGGATAAGATTGAGATATCGGAAATTAAGGTAAAGGATAATGGTCAGCTTCACCTGGTAGGTTTCAAAGTTGACTATATCACTGAAGTGCCGTTGCAGGATTTACTGCTGGTAACTTTTTATGATCATGGTGTACAAAAGAAAAAATCGCGCACTGGCAATCTGGTAGATCCTTCCAGAAACGGAGCCGTGGAGGAACTAGAGAAGGAACTGATTTATACCAAACAGCAACTGCATAGCACGATCGAACAAATGGAGACATCGCTGGAAGAGTTGAAGTCCACCAATGAAGAATTACAAAGCACCAATGAAGAATTGCAAAGTACCAACGAAGAGGCACTGACCACGAAAGAGGAAATGCAATCTTTGAATGAAGAGCTGATGACAATCAATCTGCAGTATCAGAATAAGGCTGAAGAACTGACACAGCTGAATAATGATATGAAAAACCTCTTGGATAATACCGAAATAGGGACAATTTTTCTGGATAACCAGTTAAACATATTGAGGTTTACGCCTCAGGTCACCAAGTTGTTCAATGTGATTCCTTCAGATCTGGGCAGGTCTATTACACATATCGTATCCAACTTCGATTATCCATCCCTGGAGGATTCTATACGTGAGGTAATTGAAAAATTATCCGGCAAGGAACTGGAGGTAAGTACTAAAAAAGGGGAATGGTATAATCTTAGAATTATGCCTTACCGCACGATGGATAATTTTATCAGTGGTGCAGTAGTTACATTTACAAAAATAACTCCTGTGAAAGCGATGGAAAACAAATTGCAGACACTGATTAATTACACACAGTCAATGATTGATACGTTGACGGATGCTACTGTATTTTTAGATAACGACGGGAAGATCCTTGTCGTAAACAGGCAGTTTTCACAGTTTTTTAATCTCAAAGAGCAGGACTTAAAAGAACAATCATTTCTGGAAATAGCTCATAATAAATGGAAAACAAATAAGTTTGATGAGTTGTTGTTAAATCCGGTTTCAACTGATGACGAGATTTTTGTTCATCATGATTTTCAGGGAGCAGGACTAAAAGATTTGTCTGTAAAGATCGAACAGGTGAATCTTGATAATGATACAGACCGGATGTTGATTATACTTAGTTTCAGGGACCAAAATAGTGGAAAACAGGAACAAAATTAACAGGGAAAAAATTGCCGCCATGCTCAGCATGCAGTCGGATAAAGTACGTCTGGATGACAAGGCATCCGGTGAAACAAATCTGACTGCTGATGAAATTAATGTGCTGTTAAATGAACTGCAGGTTTATCAGCTGGAACTGGAAATGCAGAACGATGAACTTAAAACTTCCTATTCCACATTGGATGAGGAAAGAGCTAAATTTGTTGGTCTGTATGATCTGGCACCTGTCGGCTATTTTATCCTTGATTATTTAGGCATCGTCGAAGAGGCAAACCAGAACGGGGTTGACCTTTTAAATATTTCCAAGCAAGCCATCTTATATAAGAGGTTCCAGAGTTTTATCGCTTCCCAATCCTGGGAGAAATTCTATAGTTTCCTGCACAAGATGCAACATGCGGATGGTAAACAAAGTGCAGAAATTAAACTTGTCCTGCCGGATCAGCAAATTATTTATACCAGAATGGAGGGGAGGGCAATCTCCAATATGATTGCCACCGAAATCAAATATTATATCGCTGTGATCGATATCACAGAAAGCAGGAATGCACAGGAAGTCTTAAAAGAAACTACAGAGCGACTGGAGATGACGCTCAAGGCATCCTCCACGGGAACCTGGACAATTGAATTCGGTACCAATAAAGTTTTTCTGGATCCCTACACGCATAATATTCTGGAGATTAGTGACGGGATGTTTAATGGTACAATTAAAGGGTTGATTGACTTTATCCATCCGGATGATCAGACACAGGTCCGTCAAAAGTTATTTGATGCTGTCAATGGATTGAAAGAAATAGATCTTGAATTCAAAATCATTACATCCGGAAATGAGATAAAATATATTTCAGTAAAAGGCCACGAAATTACCACTTTTGATGATAAAACCTATTTTGCTGGCATTTTAATGGACATCACTGAGCGAAAGGTGCTGGCGAAAGAGTCTGAAAATTTGCGTAACAGTCAGCAGAAGCTGATATTGTCTGCAACATTAACGGCGCAGGAAAAGGAGCGTAATGCCATCAGCCGGGCACTGCATGACAGTGTATGTCAGTTGCTTTATGGCATCAGGCTGAATCTGGAAAACATTCAGCGGATTCAGAAAATGCCTGGTGAGTTTAAGAATGTCAATCAATTACTGGATCAGGCCATCAGGGAAACAAGACAGATTTCTTATGAACTGACTCCTTCCGTGCTTAAAGATTTCGGATTTGTTGCCGGGATCAAAGAAATGGCACAGCGAACAAGTACACCTGATTTCGCAATTGATACCTATCTCAATGGTTCAGCGGACGGATTGAACGACGATGTGCAGTTATATGCATTTCGGATGATACAGGAATTAATCAGCAACTGTATTAAACATGCAAAAGCAAGTCGTGCGGAAATAAAGGTTAATATAGAGAATAACCAGGTGGTCATTATCGTGGCTGATAATGGAGTGGGATTAAATACTGATTTGGAAGAGTCATTTAAAATGGGCTCTGGATTGAGCGGCATTAAAAGCAGGGTATACCTGTTGAATGGACAGATGGAATTTAATAATACCAGTAATGGTTTAGTCGTTACGATTACCTTTAAAAATGAACAGGAACTTAATAGGCTGGAACAGGCATAAAGCTAATTTCATGCTATTGCCGGATGATATTACCTGTATCGTGTGGAAAATACGTGATTGTACAATTAGGGCAATGATTGATGCAATTTTTGTATAAATTAACCAGCAAATAAACAATTGATCATGTTGCAGGTAATATTAGCGGAGGACCACAATATAGTAAGAAATGGAATAAGGATGTTGCTGGAAGCTGACAAAGAAATTACCATTACCGGTGAGGCTACGAACGGGCGTGAGGTATTGGAAATGTTTGCTGCTGGTACTAAGGCTGATATTGTTCTCGCAGATATTAATATGCCGGAACTTGATGGGATTTCTTTAATCAAACACTTAAAGTCACAAAGCCCGGATACACGTGTGGTGATACTTTCCATGCTGGACAATGAGAAATATGTTTCACAAGCTTTTTCAGAAGGAGCCGCAGGTTATCTGCTCAAGAGTGTGAGTGCTGACGAATTACTGTTCTCTTTAAAACACGTACACATCGGAGGAAAATACCTGTGCTCAGAATTGTCACTCCGCCTGCTGGATAAATTAATGCACAGTACAAATTCACCTGCAATAGCTGCTAATCCACAAATAGACTTTTCGAGCCGGGAGATCGAAATTCTTCATTTAATAGCTGAAGGATTGACTAATAATGAGATGTCTGATAAACTTTTTATCAGTAAAAGAACAATTGAAGGGCACAGGCAGAGCCTGATTGAAAAAACCGGCTCCAGAAATACTGCTGCTTTAATACGTTTTGCTGTATTGAGCGGGATTGTTCAGTAAATGGTCATTTCCAGTATTTAACTCGCTCTTTTACGTATAAGTACGCAGAAAAACTGGTGATTATATTGATTAATATTGTTTGTTTAAGTAGGACTGGGTATTCATTTAACAAAAATATGATCAATAAGATTTTAATTGTAAATGACGACAAGGATATGCTCGATGTTCTTGAAATGATTTTTATTCATCAGCAATATCAGGTGGAAATATATGATTCAACAGATGATATCGAAGTCCGGTTAGAGAAATATCAGCCTGATCTGATTATTCTTGGTTTTTTTGATCAGCATCAGCCTAAGGGAAGTTTTATAAGCAAACTCAAAAAAATGTTAAATCACTTTAAAATTCCCATTATTATCCTCTCCCAGAACGAAGACATCTCAGCTACTTTTCCAAAAAATATATTTATTGTAAATCCTTCCGATCTTTTCTTTTTGTCTAACCAGGTAAAGCGTATATTTAGGGAAAATATCGTTAATTAATTCAGACATAAAAAATATGAATGAGCATCTGATGAAACATAGTAATAACCAGGAGGATTTTGTGTATATGGCAACTCATGAGTTAAAATCGCCTGTGGCAATACTTAAGGCCTATGTACAGATGATGTCATTAAAAATGAATAAGGCGGGACAGACAGAGTATCTTTTTATCACAGAAAAGATGGATAGCCAGCTCGATAAATTATTGAACATTATTTCCGATTTACAGGATGTAACTCAAATCCGATCGGGCTCGATGAATTATCACTTCAGCGAGTTTAATGTCAATGACAGCCTGCGTAACTGTGCAGAGGCAATAGCTGCATCAAATCCGGAAATTGAGATCGAATTTTCACTTTGCAGTCCCGACCCGGTGATTAAGGGAGACGTGGACAGGATAGAGCAGGTATTAACAAATTTTATCAATAATGGACTCAAGTATTCCAGGCAACATAAGTTCCTGAAGTTTAGCAGTGTGGTAGAGGACGGCTATCTTAAGGTGAGTATTGCAGATAAAGGGATGGGGATACCCACGGAGAAGCAGCCTGATGTTTTCAAAAGGTTTTTTAGAGTCGGCTCTCCGGAACAACACAAATTACCGGGACTGGGCCTGGGTTTGTTTATCTGCAAAGAGATCATAGATGCCCATTTGGGCGAAATAGGGGTAGAAAGCGAGGTGGATGAAGGTTCGGAATTCTGGTTTAAATTATTACTCTGATGACAAAAAAATGCTGACCCGGTCAGCATTTTTTTGTTGAATAGTTTATTTATCTACTGGTAATCCCCGGTTCTTCTGCATGGGCCCTATTTTAGGATCATGCCCTCTGAAATCAAGGAACAATTTATTGTAGTCTTCAGTATTACCTTTTGACAGGATCATGTCGCGGAAGCGCTGACCGTTTTCCCTGGTCAGGCCCCCGTTTTCTTCAAACCATGAATAAGCGTCATCGTCAAGCATTTCTGTCCATAGATATGCATAATAGCCAGCTGCGTATCCACCACCCCAGATATGGGAAAAATAGGTAGTGCGGTAACGCGGCGGAACTGCTGCAAGATTCAGTTTGGTTCTTTTTAATGCAGCCTGCTCAAAGTCATTTACCTGCTGTAATTCACTGTCTGCAGCAAGGGTATGCCATTGCATATCCAGTGAGGCTGCTGCCAGTAATTCAGTTAAACGGTAACCCTGATTAAAGGTGCCTGCTTTTTTAATTTTATCTACTAACAGCTGAGGCATAGCTTCACCCGTCTTGTAATGTACAGCGTAATTTTTCAATACTTTAGGATCAAGTGCCCAGTGTTCATTGAACTGTGATGGAAATTCAACAAAGTCGCGCGCAACATTGGTGCCCGACAAACTAGGGTACTGCTGACTGGCAAAAAGGCCGTGTAAGCCATGACCAAATTCATGGAACATGGTAGTTACATCATCAAAACTAATCAATGCAGGCTGACCGTCTGCCGGTTTGGTAAAATTGCAAACGTTATAGATGACCGGTTTTGTGCCCATCAGTTTCGACTGATCTACCAAATTGCCCATCCACGCGCCGCCATTTTTATTGTCGCGTTTAAAATAATCACAGTAGAAGAGGCCGACTGTACTGCCGTCTTTATCAAATACTTCATATACTTTTACGTCCTTCTGGTAAACGGGAAGATCAGTGCGTTCCTTGAATGTTAATCCATAAAGTTGGTTCGCTGCATAGAATACACCATCTTTTAGTACCTTATTTAATTCAAAATACGGCTTGATCTGCCCCTCATCCAGGTCATATTTCTTTTTCCTGACCATCTCTGCATAATAATTCCAATCCCATGGCTCCAATTGAATACCAGCTTTCTGAACAGTAATCTCCTGTTGGATATCGGTGGCTTCCGCTTTGGCCTTCGCTGTTGCAGAAGGTACCAGCCTGGCAAAAAATGTAGCAACGGCCTCGGGTGTTTTCGCCATCTGATCTTGCAATTTCCAGGCAGCATAACTTTTGAATCCTAATAACCGAGCCTTCTCAGCCCTGATTTTTGCAATTTGCGCTATAGTTTTGCGCGTATCGTTTGCATCATTTTTTTCTGTACGGTTCCATGCTGCATTATATAGTTTTTCCCTGGTGGCACGGTTGGTTAACGATTGTAACAGTGGTTGCTGAGTAGTATTTTGTAAAGGTATCTGCCATTTGTTTTCCAATTTGTTTGCTTTCGCTGATTCGATCGCTGCATCCAATTCCCCCTGAGATAGACCTGCTAATTCATCTGCATTGGAGACAACCATCGCACCTGCTTTATTTGCTGCCATCAGCTGGTTAGAAAATTTAGCACTTAAGGACGCTTCCTCTGCATTGAATTTTTTCAATGCGGCCTTATCCGTTTCAGACAGGCTCGCGCCGGCCAGTTGAAACTGCTGGTAATAATATTCAATAAGGTGTACTGATTCAGGATCCAGTTTTAAGTTTTTCCGGCTATTGTATATGTGCGCTATACGTTTAAATAACTTGATATTCAGATAAATTGCATCCCTGTGAGCTGCGAATTTTGGCGCCGTCTCTTCCTGCACTTTTTGTAATACAGGGTTGGTGTTTGCACCAGTGAGTAAATTGAAAACTGCATTTACACGCGCCAGCATTTGTCCGCTTCGCTCCATCTGTAATAAGGTATTCTCAAAAGTGGGCGCTTTTGCATTATTTGCAATTTTGTTCATTTCAGCCAGTTGTATTTTCATACCTTCTTCAAGCGCAGGCTGAAAATCCTTGTCTTTGATCTGATCAAAATCGGGTGTTTCATAGGCCAGCGTACTTGCATTCGCAAAGGGACTGGAAATGGTGGAGCCGTCCTGCTCTGTTCCTGATTTGTTCTGGTTACTGCATCCTGCAGTAACAGCCACGATTGCCAGGATTGGCATTAGTATAAGTAGTTTATTCATGGTAATTAATGGTTCTTGATGGTTAAAAATACAATAATAAATAGGATTACTTCAGTTTCTCCTCTTATTCAATTGGTGATAATGACACAAACAATTGTTATGATCAGATGTTAGACAGTAAAACAATAGTTTATGGATCCTTTTAATATCATAGTAAAGCTTGATGGTCAGAAGTTTGATCTCAATATCCATCCTGAAGAGGCTGCAACTTATAAAATACTGTATAATGGGGGACTCGTTGGTGCAATTACCCTGGGGAACGATGGTGAGACATGGAACGCCATATCCGTCAGGGAACTTGCACCGGAAGTTGAAGTGCCCATGTATGAATATAATGGTGCCAAAGATGATGTGCGCATTTTACTGGAGGGAAACCATGCACAGGAAATAGGAAAGGCAATAGCGGCTTACCGGGGATAGATAATCTCTGATGTTTTGTCATTTCAGCTCTTATTTTATTTACCTTCGTTAATGAATTCTTATTTTCCTGACCGGATGATTAAGAAGGCGGATGCTGATATAAAATGACAGAACAAACTAATCAAAAAAAGAAGGCTGGTATTTTTAGCCTTTTAAAACCATATTCAGGTATGGTGATGTTGCTTATTCTTTTCGCATTACTGAGTAATGGATTGAACTTATTTTTGCCTAAGCTGATCGGTAATGGTATTGATGATTACAGTGAGGGGAATTTCTCGTTTAAATCCATTATCACTGAATTTGCTCTACTCACCATCGTTATTTTTATTTTCACGTATCTGCAAAGTATTGTGCAGACTTACGCATCTGAACGTGTGGCGCGCGACCTTCGGAAGCGGCTCTCTGATAAGATATCCAGGCAGAGTTTTGCTTTCATTGAGCAAACCAATCCTGCTAAATTACTAACAAATCTGACCTCCGATATCGATTCTATAAAACTCTTCGTTTCACAAGCAATCGTGTCCATTGTCTCTTCCCTTTTTATCATTATTGGTGCAAGTGTTCTGTTGCTGGCAATTAACTGGAAACTGGGACTTACGATTATCGCCATCATCCCGATTATTGGTGGTGCTTTCTACCTTGTCTTAAGAAAAGTGAAGGTATTGTTTAAGAAAAGCAGAGAGGTAATTGATTTGCTCAACAAAGTGATCAATGAAAGTATACTGGGTTCTGCCCTGATCAGGGTCATTAACTCTCAGCAACTGGAATATGAAAAGTTCTTCGAAGCGAGTTCTCAGGCACGTGATATCGGACTGGCGATTCTGCGCCTCTTTGCCTGGCTGATACCCATCATCGTTTTTACTGCTAATATGGCGGGACTGACAATTCTTGTTTTAGGAGGTCACTATGTGATTTCCGGTAGCATGTCTTTAGGGGATTTTGCCGCATTTAACAGCTACCTGGCGCTGTTGATTTTCCCTATCCTGGTGATCGGTTTTATGAGTAACGTCATTGCACAGGCCACAGCATCGTTTGGCAGGATCAATCAGGTATTGGAAACGGAAGAGTTACCGGACAGGGGATCAATTGATTCACCACTGAGCGGAGCAATAACAGTTGAAAATATCTCGGTGAATTACGGACAAAAGCCGGCATTAAAAGATATTTCCTTTAGTATCCGGCCAGGAGCAAAGATTGCTGTAATAGGCCCGACAGCCGCAGGAAAGACACAATTGCTTTATTTGCTTACAGGATTGATTAAACCAGCCAATGGCAGTATATTATTTGACGGGCATCCCATCGAGTCTTATAATAGCGAAGCATTTCACAGCCAGGTAGGATTTGTCTTTCAGGACAGTATCATGTTCAATATGAGCATTCGCGAAAACATTGCCTTTAGCGATCTGGTAACGGATGAATCATTGGCTAAAGCCATTGCCACGGCAGAATTAAAAGATTTTATTGATATGCTGCCTGATGGATTGAATACTAAAGTATCGGAACGGGGGCTAAGCCTTTCCGGCGGACAAAAACAAAGGATCATGCTGGCCCGGGCATTGGCTATTGATCCTAAGATATTGCTGCTGGACGATTTTACTGCACGTGTAGACAATCAGACAGAAGCGAATATCCTGAAAAATATCGCACAGTATTACCCGGAACTGACACTGATTTCCGTTACCCAGAAAATTGCTGCCATTGCACAGTATGAACAGATTATTCTCCTGATGCAAGGCGAAAAACTAGCTTCCGGTACACATCAGGAATTAATGGAAAACAGCCCTGAATACGTGCAGATTTTTAATTCCCAACAAAGTACCAGCAATTACGAAGCGAATGAACTATAATTTAAACAGCCAGCCAGCCGCACAGGAAAAAAAGAGCACTATTTCTGGATTAAGGAGTTTGTTGAAACTGGTTTCCAAGGAAAAAAGAAACCTTATTATTGCGTTGTTTGCGATCTTAATCAATTCGTCTCTCAATCTTTTAGGCCCATTACTGATTGGCCATACAATAGATAAGTACATACAAGCAAAGCAATTTCATGGTGTAATTGTATTTGCAGCCATATTATTATCAATGTACCTGATTGCTTTCGTTACCAGTTATTTTCAGACGCAGCTGATGGGTGGAGTAGGACAGCGTATCATTTTCACCTTGCGAAATGCCATCTTCAATAAAATACAGCAGCTTCCGGTAGCTTTTTTCAATGAAAATAAAGCCGGAGATTTGATTTCAAGGGTAAATAATGATACGGATAAGCTGAATCAGTTTTTCTCTCAGGCCCTGATGCAGTTTATCGGAAATATCGTAACTATGACCGGCGCAGGTATCTTTTTATTGGTGATCAATATCAAACTCGGACTCGCAACTCTAGTACCGGCATTATTTATTCTGCTTTTTACGCGTGTATGTTCGCCCTGGGTAAAACAAAAAAATGCAGAAAACATGAAGAGTACGGGCGGGATGAGTGCTGAAATCCAGGAGAGCCTGAATAATTTCAAAGTGATCATCGCTTTTAATCGTCGTGATTATTTCAGAAATCGTTTCGACACTGCAAATACATATAATTATGCTACTGCAATCGGTGCCGGACTGGCGAATAATATCTTTTTGCCAGTCTTTGGATTATTCTCCAGTATTGCACAACTGGTAGTATTGTCTTTTGGAATATACCTTATCACTACAGGCGAATTTACTGTAGGATTGTTGGTCAGTTACCTTTCTTATGCGACGAATTTTTATAATCCCCTCAGACAGCTGGCTACCTTATGGGCTAGTTTCCAGGTCGCACTGGCAGGCTGGGACCGCATATCGCAAATATTAGCGCTAAACAGTAACCTGCTCACCGTTGCTAATGATGAACAGCTTAATTCTAAGGGTATCCTGGCATTTCAGGGTGTCCATTTTGGTTATACTGATGAAAAAGAAATTCTGCATAATATATCTTTTACGATGGAAAGTGGAAAAACCTACGCGCTTGTGGGACCCACCGGAGGTGGTAAAACAACTACAGCTTCCATTATGGCACGTCTGTATGATCCGTTAAAAGGGGTAGTATTATTAAAAGGAAAAGATATTCGTTCCTATACGGCAGAAGAACGCGCGCAGAAAATTGGTTTTATCCTGCAGGAACCATTTTTGTTCAGCGGCACCGTTAAAGAGAATATATTATACAGTAATGAACTGTACCATGGTTTTTCAGAAGAGCAGTTCCTGGCTGTACTCATGGAAGCTAAGCTTGAGGGTTTGCTCTCCATTTTTGAAAAGGGACTGGATACGCCGGTGAGCGCCGGCGGAGATAGCCTGAGTCTGGGCCAGAAGCAGCTGATTGCTTTTATGCGTGCAGTATTACGGAAGCCGGAATTGCTGATTCTGGATGAGGCAACAGCTAATATTGATACGATTACAGAACAATTACTTGGACAAATTTTAGCACAGCTTCCTGCAGAAACTACGCTGGTTATTATTGCACATCGGTTAAATACGATAGAAAATGCAGATGAAATATTTTTTATCAATTCAGGTGAAGTCACCCGTGCAGGCTCCTTAAAGGACGCTATGGATAAGTTAATGCAGGGCAAAAGAACCAGCTAATCCCTTTTGGCATAAATTTGGTTTTAATCTTTATTTATCTAAGATCCTTATTTATGAATGTAGAGAAATTTTATGATCGCGCATTTACCTGGTTATTGACTTACGGACCTAAAGTTATTCTTGGTATTGTTGTCCTGATCGTGGGCTTATGGGTGATCAAATTGCTGGTCAGGTGGGCGCATTCCGGAATGCACGAAAAAGATGTTGACCCCTCAGTAAAGCCCTTCTTGTTAAGCCTCATTGCAGTAGCTTTACGCGTATTACTGTTTCTGGGTGTCATGCAGATCATTGGTATCCAGATGACGCTCTTTGCGGCCATTATTGGCGCTTTTGGTGTAGCCGCAGGTCTGGCACTGTCAGGTACTCTCCAGAATTTCGCCAGCGGGATACTTATACTCTTATTAAAACCTTTCAAAGTGGGCGATAACATCATTACGCAAAGCCAGGAAGGAACGGTAACTTCCATACAGATCTTTTACACGCAGATTACTACATTTGATAACAGGACGGTTATTGTGCCTAACAGCAAGTTGTCTAATGAGATTATCATCAATATCAGTAAGGTAGGGAGCAGGCGACTGGATATAGAATTGAAATTTACCTTTGCGCTTGATATAGAGGAAGTAAAGGCTTCCATTAATCGTTCGATAGACAGATCTGCCGATTTGTTGAAAACCCCTGAAAGACGTATTGGGGTGACGTCCATAGAAACAGACGGATATAAAATCAAAATCAATGTCTGGGCTAATTCACATGGTTTTGAAGATACCCGTTTAGCATTGCAGGAAATGATTGTTCAGGATCTTAAATCCTCCGGATTGAAACTGCCGGGTTTATAAATAAAAAGCCCCTGCAAGAGGGGCTTTACACTATTTCAACTATATAAAACTTATTTCATCTGTGCGTCTACTACGGCAATGGTGACCATATTAACGATCTCTCTTACCGAACTGTCCATTTGTAACACATGTACAGGTTTATTCAGACCCAGCAGAATAGGGCCTACAGCTTCTACATTTCCTAATTCCTGCAGTAGTTTATAAGCAATGTTTCCCGATTCAAGGTTAGGAAAGATCAGCGTATTAGCCGGAATACCATTTAATTTGGAGAAAGGATAATTGCCTTGCAATAACTCTGCATTCATGGCAAAGTTAGCCTGCATTTCACCGTCAACAATCATATCCGGATATTTTTCCTTCAGTAAAGCTGTAGCGTTTCTTGTCTTCAACGGAACCGGTCCGTTGTTAGAACCGAAATTAGAGTAAGATAACAGCGCTATTCTTGGTGTGATGTTTAATCCTGTTACTGTTTCATGTATCAATGCAGTGATGTCTACCATATCCTGAGCCGTAGGATCAGGATTTACAGTAGTATCTCCTAAAAATACCGGTCCTTTTTTGGTGAGCATCATATACATTCCCGCTATCTTTTTCACACCGGGTTTAGTGCCGATAACCTGTAATGCCGGTTTTAAAGTATTTTTATAGTTTTTGGTCAGACCCGAAATTAAAGCATCAGCCTGTCCGAATTCTACCATACTTGAACCGTAATAGTTCCTGTCACGTACCAGTTTGCGGGCTTCATATAAAGTGATTCCGCGACGCTGGCGCTTTTCATACAGATGCTGCGCATATTTTTCAGAATCATCGGTACCGACCCATGGATCGATGATTTCTATATCCCCAAGGGTGATATCATGATCTAAAAGTAATTTTTGAATCTTAGTGATATTTCCAAGTAAAATAGGTGTAGCGATGCCTTCATCTTTGACGATTTGTGCCGCTTTCAATATTTTATAATTATCAGCTTCTGCAAATACAACCCGTTTTGGCGCTGCTTTTGCCTTACTGGCAATGTTTCTCAGGATTTTATCATCTGCACCAAGTCTGATCTGCAGTTCTTCCTGGTAAGCAGGCCAGTTGGTGATCTGTTTGCGGGCAACGCCCGATTCCATGGCGGCTTTTGCAACAGCACTGGAAACGATACTGATCAGGCGTGAATCGATCGGTTTTGGAATAATATAATCTTTACCGAACTTAAGATTAGTTGCATTGTAAGCCAGATTCACTACTTCAGGAACGGGTAATTTCGTCAATTCAGCAATTGCCTTTACTGCAGCAATCTTCATTTCTTCATTAATCGTCGTCGCACGTACATCCATCGCACCACGAAAGATATAAGGGAATCCAAGTACATTGTTCACCTGATTAGGGAAATCTGAACGTCCTGTAGCCATAATCAGATCTTTTCGCGATTTAATAGCGATATCATAGGCAATTTCCGGATCAGGATTAGCCAGCGCGAAAACAATCGGATTTTTGGCCATCGACTGGATCATTTCCGCAGATACTATATTTCCCGCAGATAAACCCAGAAATACATCTGCGTCCTTCATTGCCTGAGAGAGGGTCATGATATCTTTACGGGATGTTGCAAATTCCATGCGGATAGGGTCAAGGTCAGTACGGTCAATATTGACTATACCATCCTTATCAAAAACAAGCATGTTTTCTTTTTTAACACCTAATTTAAGGTATAATTTTATACAGGAAACTGCCGCTGCACCTGCGCCACTCACTACCAGTTTGATTTTGTCCAGTTTTTTACGCTGCAGTTCGCATGCATTGATCAGGGCCGCGCTGGTAATAATAGCTGTACCATGCTGATCATCGTGCATCACCGGAATATTCATTTCCTCTTTCAGACGGCGCTCTATTTCAAAACACATCGGAGCTGCAATGTCTTCCAGATTTACCCCGCCAAAAGTGGGCTCCAGTGCTTTCACTACGTTGACAAATTCGTCCGCCGTAGTCGCATTTATTTCAAGATCAAAAACATCTATATCAGCAAAGATCTTAAATAACAAACCTTTACCTTCCATTACAGGTTTACTCGCAGCAGGACCGATATTTCCTAATCCCAGTACTGCAGTACCATTACTGATCACCGCAACTAAATTTCCTTTTGCCGTATATTTATAAACATCTTCCGGATTTCTGGCAATTTCCAGACAGGGTTCTGCTACGCCCGGTGAGTAAGCCAGTGCTAAATCTCGTTGTGAATTTGTAGGCTTTGAAGGAACTACCTCTATTTTGCCGGGTCTCCCGCTGGAATGGTAATCAAGCGCATCTTGTTTGCGGTTTGTTGTGTTACTCATGTTATCTAATGTTGTTTGATGTTTGCTGGGTGTGTGTGCCCAGTAGAAATCTAAAAGCTGCGAAATTAGGCATATATATTTAAAAAATGGCTAAAAAACGGTATTGAAATGAGTTTATGAGGTAGCATTTTTCAAATGTCTTTTTACGTTCACACTAGTAATGCCGGTCGTTCACCCCGCCAAATGAGCTGTTCATGTAAAAGATTATTTCAATAGCTAATTTCGCTTTATATTGTCAAACATTAATTGCGAAAAACATTTAAAATCAAATACCTAAATTTACCTAAGCAAACCGAAGCGTGTAAAATGGATTTATATCTGTTTTATACGCTTTTTTGAGTTAAGGCTTTTTGCTCATCAGTTTTAAAATATCCGCTTCTGTTCCTGTAAAAGGTCCTGATGATTCGATTTTTAAACTCGCCATAGCTGAGGCGAATTCGCCAGAATATTGTATATCACTGCCTTTTACACGCTGATACAGATAACCCGCCATATAGGTGTCGCCGCATCCTGTAGCATCTATTTCCGCAGTAGGGCGATAGGCTTTGACAGGATAAAATGTAGTGCCGTCGTAGATCATTGAGCCTTTACTGCCCATGGTAATGACTACTTCTTTTACTCCCCATTCATTCAGAATTCTGGCGCCAGCCTCAATTTCTTTGACGCCTGTCAGTACTTCCATCTCCGACTCACTTGCTTTCAGTATGTCGATATATTTTAATCCTTCTTTTTTGTCTGCCCAGTCAATAGCACATACGTTATGGTCAACCACTTCCCGCAGGTAGCCTTGTACATCCAGTGATACTCTGCCTCTGGTTGCCAGAGATTGAATAACTTCCAGTGGAATATCATTGGCCAGCAGCGGTCCAAGATGAAATATAGCAGCGTCAGAGTCCTGAAGCTGGTCAACAGTAAATGAATCTGCTGTTTGTAAAACCCTTTGTACCCTGTGATCGAGGTTTGCTGTATAAATATTCTCAAAATAGACGGTATGCTTACTCGGCAAAACATGAACGGTGATTTGGTTCTCCCGCAGATCTTCCACGGCTTTCATCTCTGTTTGAGCGATAGCCGTGATCAGGCAATATTTGATCTCCATGTTACGTATGGCATTGGAGAAGTAAAACGACGTTCCACCTGCCATGTGGATACTTGACGATGGGGTAACTACTTTGTCTAATGTGATATGTCCAATGCAACAGATATCGTACATGCGCTTAAATTATTTATGACCTGATTTTATAATGTGGTGCAAATGTAACTAATCCCGATAAACCTATTTTTCTAAATTTTTAATATTCGCAGATTCTTTGAGTACTTTCAGTAAGGCAACAATATCAAGGGGTTTGGAAAGATAGCCATCCATCCCTGCATTTATATATTCAATTTTGTCTTCTGTCATCGCATTTGCTGTTAAAGCGATAATTCTTGGCTGTGCATCGGGCTGATTTCTGATGAGTTTTGTCGCCTCTATGCCATCCAGTTCAGGCATCAGCACATCCATCAAAATAAGATTGTGCCTGTAAATCGTATACAGGTCTATCGCTTCTTTCCCATTCACTGCAAAGTCAGGCCGATAACCGAGTTTGTTAAGAATCGTAGCAATCAGTTTCTGGTTGATGGCATTGTCTTCCGCTATTAGAATGCTCAATGGATATTGAGCAGCGAAATCGGGCGAAAGCAGATTGGCTGGTTTTTGCGTAACAATACTATTTTTAATAGATACATGTTCGCTGAGTGCCTGATGGATCAGGTAACGAAGCTGCTTATTTTTTGCCGGTTTATTTAAAACCGCAACAAACAGGTCGGGATGTTTATATCTCTCCTCGTCACCTACTGAACTCAGGAGTAGCATAGGAATAGTGGACTGTTGCAGGCGTGCTGCTTTGGCAAACTCCACACCATCCATATCCGGCATGTGCATGTCAGTGATAATCATATTGAAATCCTTATCACCGTTCAGTAGCTGCAATGCCTGCCGACCGCTATCGGCAATAAAAGGTACAAAATTCCACAGCTCCAGCTGTGTTTTCAGTATCCGGAGGTTTGTATGGTTATCATCAACAATCAGTATTCTCTTTCCCTGATGTTCTTCCATGTTGTATAGATAGGGGACAGCAGGTGAATCCTGACCCACTTTACTTTCTACAGTGAATGAAAACACCGTTCCTTTACCTTCCTTACTTTTTACGGTAATTAAGCCATTCATCAATTTAACCAGCCTTTCGCTAATGATCAAACCCAGCCCGGTACCGCCGTATTTTCTGGTATTTGAGGAGTCTATCTGTGAAAATGCCTTGAAAAGCCTGTTCATTTTCTCTTCGGGAATCCCTATACCTGTATCGCGAATCTCAAACAGCACCACAATTTTATCACCCTTGATCTCCTGCTGTTTAATGCTGATATGAACCTCTCCATGATGAGTAAATTTCAGTGCATTATTGATCAGGTTAATCAGGATCTGCCGAAGCCGGAAACTGTCGCCAATTAATCGTTCCGGTAGGTTATGGTCTATTTCATAAAGCAAATCAATCCCCTGTTCATTCGCCTTACCCGCGAATAAATCGATTACATCTTCTGTGCATTTATGCAGGTCGAAACATTTTTCCTCCAGTTCCATATGACCGGATTCAATTTTTGAAAAGTCCAGAATATCATTAATTACATTTAGTAATGCTTCCCCGCTGGTGCTGATTACATTCACATAATCTGCTTGTTCCTCATCTAAATCTGTTTCAGCCAACAGCGACGTCATACCCATCACCCCATTCATTGGTGTTCGTATTTCGTGACTCATCGTCGCTAAAAAAATGCTTTTGGCCTGTGCTGCTTTTTCTGCCTCGAGCCGCGCAATTACTGCTTCCTCATGGGAAACTTTCAATTGACTGTTTAACTGTTCCAATGCTGCAGTATGTTCCTCACGTTCTTTAATCTGCGTGAGCATATGGAGTTGAGCGCCATTATAAGTATGGAGGTGATAAGACCATAAGCCGCAGATAAAATAGATGACTGCGGTTAAAGCAATGTGTAGCGACATGGTCCTCACCGCAAGATAATCCAGACTGGTAAAATAGGTTTCACCATAACCAATACTTTGTAAATAATTAAGTCCCAGGTGATGTATCACTACAAAAATCAACATGGGTAGCTGTAATCTCCAGTTTTGATAAGTAATTAAAATCGCACTGCCTATGAAGGCGAAAAAATGCATTTCAAACAAACCATGCATCTGATAAATGAACTGGGCCATGAATACACCCAGACATACACTCAGCACATATTGGTAGAGATTAGAATTGGGCAATGCCCATTTGATGGAATAATAAGCAAGTAAAGCAGTACCACCAACACCAAATGCAATGTTCCATGTGTCATAAAAAGTAGCGAAAAAGAGACCCGCCAGAAAAAAAGCGATCATAAAATAATTAATCAGCCTGTCTGATCTCTTATTCACATTGAACCGGTAATCCGCTAAAAAACCATTATTATCCATATATCTGATACCCATAATAAGGTTTGCTATTTACTTGTACAATCGGGTAAACTGCAGCCATAGGCTTTAATGGCGAGCACATCTGATTGAGATCTGCTTTTTTTATTGAGCATATCCTCCAGTGCTATTTTTGCATAACTTGTCTGCTGATCGGTACAGTACCTGTTTTTGTTGTAATTGCCACGATAATAGAGGTGATGATCACTGGTAATCATCACTGCCTGCGGAGTAGAATATACGCCGCATTGTTTAGCAATGCCTGTATCGGATATAATTGGAACATCAAGACCAAATTTTTTCCGGATCTCCTTAGTGGTGTAGGTTTTATTTGTCATTAAAATGACCGCAAAATTCACGTCTGTCTGATGGCTTTTAATTAATGATCTGATATGGTCAATGTTGAATCTTGAACAAGGGCAGTCAGGATTAAAAAAGTGCAGAAATAATGGTTTGTTGTTATTGAAATTGAGTTTATTGTTTAAGGTGAGTTCCTGACCAATAGCAATTGGCTGATAATTCCCGGGTATGGGAGTAGGTAAGCTGTATACCAATTGATTATACCAGAAAAAACCTAGAATAACTGCTGTTAAAAGTGTCAGCCATATTGCGGCTATCCATTTTTTCATTGTACGGGGGAGAGGTTTATAGTATTTTTAAGTTCTAATATACGAGAGGAACAGGAGTAAGGATTCATTTAGGCAGCATAAATATAACTTTTATCTTCTAGTGATACAGAAGTGACTGTGTGGCTGAATCATAGCTAAAACAGTTTATTGTCAAATAATTTTATATAATTGGTATATCGGGAAAAGTCGATATACCTTTGTGTCATGGATCATTTGGAAGTTTTTAAGGCATTGTCCAACAAAGCGAGGTTGCAGATACTGCAATGGTTGAAAGAACCGGAGAAGAATTTTCCCGAGCAGGAATCCGGCTTCGAATGTGGTGTTTGCGTTGGTGAAATACAAAAGAAAAGCGGATTAACCCAGTCCACCATATCTGAATACCTCTCCGTTTTACAGCGTGCGGGCCTGATCCGTTCTACCCGGATAGGACAATGGACTTATTATAAAAGAGATGACGAAGCATTCTCGCAGCTAAAAGAACTCATAGAAAAAGAATTATAAGATGAATTCACGGGAATTGTTTTGGTATTTCAAAATCAGAATGGAATGATAACGATAAACCATAAGCGAAAACCGCCGGAGACTGCTTGAAGACAAAACACATAGATAATACGGAAAAAAAAATAATATA
>Ga0247814_10000499_pt1 | contig 30336 bp, 27 predicted proteins | sample UWRJL179409R1_FD_179947 | JGI IMG/M metagenome (GOLD analysis project Ga0247814, IMG submission 179947) | Plant litter microbial communities from Arlington Agricultural Research Station in Wisconsin, United States - UWRJ-L179-409R-1 | ecosystem: Environmental > Terrestrial > Plant litter >... | reverse complement strand
GAGTCGTTCCGCCATTAGTTGGAGTTGCCGTAAAAGTAACGGGTAGTCCCGCGCAAACTGTCGCAGACGGACTCACGCTAATGGCAACACCCGCATTTAAAAGAGGATCAACATTCATTACAATCGCAGCCGATGTTGCCGGAGAACCGGTTAAACATGGCGTTGCATTTGAAGTCATCACACAGGTTACACTGGCATTGTCAGCTAATGTTGAAGAGGTATAAGAAGCACCTGTTCCTACATTCACATTGTTGACTTTCCATTGGTAGGTTGGAGTAGTGCCGCCATTGGTTGGCGTAGCCGTGAATGTAACCGAAGTGCCTGCACAAATTGAATTGGATGTAGCACTAATGGCTACACTTGCAGGCAATGGGGAATTAACAGAAACATTGGCAGTATTGTTTGTTGATATGGCATTGCTGCATGTAGTTCCCGAGCTAAGGTTGGTTACCGTTACCGTAGTAACACCGCCAACAGCTAATGCTGTCGTAGTAAAAGTTCCAGATCCCGAAGCGCCTCCTGTAAATGTCATTGATGCTATATTTCCGGTCGCACTGGTAGTACCCGATAGATTATAGGTAACTGTGTAAGTTCCCGAAGGCAATGTATTGGATCGCAATGTAACTACGGCAGTTGCACTGGCGCAAAAAGGACCATTAGCTGTTGCTGCCGACGTAAGTGCATAGGTAGGGCAGGTATAAGTAACTCTTACCTGGCCTCTAAATCCGTTTCCACCTGCGCGATCTGTAGTGTTAATTGTACGTCCGCCACTACCACCGGCACTTAAGCCTGTCGCATTGATACCGGGGTTACTTGAATTTCTTCCGGTAGCACCGTCACCGCCTTCTGTAGCGGCATTAGAACCATTACCTCCGTTTCCGGCCAGTAAAGTTGAGGTTGGAGCAGCACCTGCGCTTAGATTACCTGCGCCACCGCCGCCGCCGCCACTGTTTCCGCCAGATGCTGATGCACCTGCGCCACCGGCATAGGTTCCTGCAGATGGAGTGCCGCCCGGACCATTAGACCCCGAAGCTTTTTTTCCACCACCACCACCACCGGCAGTCACCGGGGTTGGAGATGCAAAAGTTGAAGTACCGCCAGCGCCACCGTCATCGGCAGTTACGCCAATACCTCCTGCACCAACTGTTACTGTTATAGTGCTTCCACTGATTACCGATGCCGAACTGCTTCTGAAGCTTCCTCCGGCTCCGCCACCGCCAGCACGGGTTGCGCTATTTACACCATCAGCACCACCACCTGCACCGCCGCCACCCCAGGCTTCTACCTGGACGGTTGAGATACCTGCGGGAACCACAAATGATCCCGTTGAGGTATAAACTTGCGTAGATTGTGAATAGCCTAAAACTGTAATAAACAAAAATCCTATTACTAGGTGTCCGATTTTGTTGTTTAGAGTAATTGTTTTCATTCCTTAATTCGTTTGTTGGTTAAATTCTCTTAATTGGGTTGTTTGAATTAACAGGTCAAAACTAATTCGTATTTGTAAAATAAAAAAATATATTATCGTTAAAATGCATAAAACATCGATGAAATGCAGAATATGGGTTATTTTGTAGGTAAAATATGATAGGTATTCGTGTTAATTGCTTCTGATTCGCCGTTGGAATTTATTCAAATCAACCAATAGGTTAAAATAAATGTTGAAAATGGTATCAAAACCATCCTGTAACATCTTCTAATCAAAGAGTTAGCTTCCGGACTATCCAATGATTAAATAATCAGGCGATACATGCAACATATATAAAAGAGAATGGTGGCAGCCGGAAACAGTTTTTAAGGAAATAAAACCAACAAGGCATCCGTCAAAGTCAACAAGGCATCCGTCAAAGTCAACAAGGCATCCGTCAAAACCAACAAGGCTTCCGCCAAATCCAACAAGGCCTCCGCCAAAACCAACAAGGCCTCCGCCAAAGTCAACAAGGCTTCCGCCAAAACAAACAAAGCACCGGCTCAATCCAACAAGACAATGGCTCGATGCAACAAGACACCGGCTCGATGCAACAAAGCACCGGCTCGATGCAACAAAGCACCGGCTCAATCCAACAAAGCACCGGCACAATTCAACAAGACACCGGCCCGATGCAACAAGGCATCTATTTATATAGGAGGTTTGTTACGAGAGTATAATTTGCAATTTTTTCAATTGGCCACAACAGTTGTAAGCCAGGAGGTTGAATGGAAAAGGAAATGGGCAGACTTACAAATAATAAGCCTCACTCCGGGACCTCACTCCAGAGCATAAAAAAAGCACTTACGAAAGTAAGTGCCTGATTTTAAGTAGCGAGGACGGGAGTTGAACCCGTGACCTCAGGGTTATGAATCCTGCGCTCTAACCGACTGAGCTACCTCGCCATTTTCGGTTATTCAAGTTCTTGAATGCGGGTGCAAATATAAAACTTAAATCATAGGTTGCAAATATATATCGGGAAAAAAATTTTATTTTAAAAAATGCTTTTTTATTGATTTAATATTATATATATTTCCCAAAAATTAGCTGTAAACAATGGAAGTCAAGTCAAGATACGAATTAGAATTTCCCATAAATTCTTCCCCGCAATTATTATATCAATACATCTCAACACCTTCAGGTCTATCCGAATGGTTTGCTGATAATGTCAACTCAAGAGGTGAATATTTTACCTTTATCTGGAACGATACTGAAGAAAATGCCCGCCTGTCTTCTAAGAAAACAGGAGAAAAAATAAAATTCAGATGGATAGACGATAACAAAAAAGATACGGATTATTTTTTCGAGCTTCGCATTCTCGAAGACGAAATCACTAAAGATGTATCTCTGATGGTAATCGATTTTGCAGAGGACAATGAACTCGATGAAGCAAAGTTATTGTGGGAAAATCAAATCTCAGATCTCAAACATGTCATCGGTTCTGTATAAGAATTTACTTTATTAAACTATATTTGCCCTAAATTTATTTAGGGCTTTTTTATGATCAATAGCAACGGGTCACTCCTCAACTCTCAAGACAATCTCTTATTCAATAACCGCGCTTTTCTGTATGGTGACGGTATATTCGAAACCATGAAAGTGTTGGATAACAAAATTCTTTTCCTGGAAGACCATTATTTCCGACTCATGTCGGGTATGCGCATCGTTAGAATGGAAATTCCGATGAATTTTACCATGGAGTATTTTGAAGAGCAGGTTTTACTGACTGCCAAAGCCAACAGTTGTGAGCATTCAGGAAGAATACGAATCACTGTGTACAGAAATTCCGGCGGCTATTACCTGCCTGAGCAAAACACGATTCAATTCCTAATCCACGCTGCCCAACTCGACAAAACAATTTACAGTTTCGACGGATTGCCTTATGAAATAGACCTGTACAAAGATTTTTATGTCACGAAGCAATTGCTTTCCACGGTAAAATCAACCAATAAAATGATCAACATAACCGGCAGCATCTTTGCGGATGAAAACGGGTTCCAGAATTGCCTGCTGCTCAATGACAGCAAAAATGTCGTCGAAACACTACAGGGAAATGTATTCATGCTCATTGGAAACAGATTGACAACACCGCCGGTTTCAGACGGCTGCGTAAATGGAATAATGCGAAAACAGATACTTGCGATTGCAAAGAAAATAGAAAATCTGGAAGTAGCAGAAGAATCAATTTCACCTTTTGACCTTCAAAAAGCCGATGAGGTATTTATTACGAATGTCATTAAGGGGATTCAGCCGGTCACCAAGTACCGAAAGAAAGATTTTGGAAATACTGTAGCAAAAGAATTATTAATGAAACTAAATGCTGCGGTTCGTTTGGGCTAATTTAAAAGCGGATTCTCAGGAGCATTGGACCAAATAAGATAATCTCCGCCCAGTTCGAGTATCTTTTCTTTCCAGAAGTCGGTCGTAGATTTCCCAATAATTTTATTCTGATAAAGATTTTCCGCCAATATCCAGGAATTCGACTGCATCTCATTCTCAAGCTGTTTGGCTTCCCAGCCTGTATAACCAAGGAAAAAACGAATATTGTCTTTTTTGATACGGCCTTCATTGATGAGGTTTTTGGTCAATTCGAAATCACCACCCCAAAAAATCCCACTAGAGATTTCCACGCTATTTGTGATCAGTTCAGGAATATTATGGATGAAGTATAAATTATCCTGTTCAACAGGACCACCATTGTAGATTTTAAAACTGGCTTCAACATCGGGAACCAGATCATTAATAGTATATTTTAAAGGCTTGTTGATAATAAAACCTACAGATCCTTCGTCATTGTGATCGGCCAGCAAAATAACAGAGCGATTGAAAGATACGTCTCCAATTATAGAAGGCTCAGCAATAAGTAATTGTCCCTTTTTTAATTTTTCTGAAATCATTTTCGCGCAATTTTATTTAAATTTAACAATTAAATTTCTAATAATCCAAATATATTTACGAAAAAACAATAAAAAAAGTCTCCAATTGGAGACTTTTAATTTATTTGAGATAAACTTTTATTTGTTTAATCCACCTTCAAATTCAGATCCAGCTTTAAATTTCACTACATTTTTAGCAGCAATTTTAATAGTTTTTCCAGTCTGTGGGTTTCTTCCGTCTCTTGCAGCTCTGTTAGATACTGACCAAGATCCGAAACCTACCAATGATACTCTGCCACCTTTTTGCAAAGTGCTGCCTACATTGTTCATAAATGATTCTAAAGCCAATTTAGCAGCTGCTTTTGAAATTCCTGCATCAGCAGCGATAGCATCGATTAATTCTGATTTGTTCATAATAATAGTTATTAATTGTTGGTTAAACATTATGTTAATGGTAACAAATTTAATAGGAATTCCTTACTACGCAAGACTTTCTGGATGTTTTTCATCGATTTGTTGATAAATACGAGCTTTTGTTGATAAAGTAAGTTGTTTTTATCGGATTCTAATTATTTTCATAAGGTCGAGCCTAGTAAACATGAGCTTTTTCGGAAAAATTCATACCGTTTAAAAGCTCTTGTGATGTCATTTTTTTCTTTCCGGGGAATTGAAGGCTTTGGATTTCCAGATGGCCATCTGCGACTGCAATTTTTATTTCTTTCTTGGTAGCAGTAATTTTTCCAATACTTTCATTATGGATTTCCGATACCATTTTTGCTTCATATATTTTCACATTCCATTCCTGCTCACCATCTTTAAAAAAACACCATGCTGCCGGATAAGGGGAAAGGCCACGGATTAAATTGTAAATGGTTTCTGCAGGTTGCAGCCAGTCTATCCTGCAATTGTCTTTATTGAGTTTATAAGCCGTTTTTATTGCCGGGGTGTCTTTCTGAACGGTGGTTGTCAAATTTCCATTTTCAATTAGTTGTAAAGTGTCAATTACTGCTTTACTTCCGATTTCCATTAACCGGTCATGCAGTTGGCCGGCATTTTCTTCTTTTGTAATGGCTGTTTTCAAAGACAGAATCATTACGCCGGTATCAATCTTATCGTCTATAAAGAAAGTGGTTACACCGGTTTTGGCTTCTCCGTTGATAATTGCCCAATTGATTGGAGCCGCACCGCGATAATCAGGAAGCAATGATGCATGAAGATTGAAAGTCCCTAATTCGGGCATTTCCCAAACTACTTTGGGCAACATTCTGAATGCAACAACGATTTGGAGATTGGCATTGAGTGCTTTTAATTCTGCTAAAAACTGATCGTCTTTTAAATTGACGGGTTGCAATAAATTCAGGTTATGGGTTATCGCATATTCTTTTATGGCAGAATGTTTTACTTTCTGTCCACGACCCGCAGGCTTATCTGCAGCGGTAATTACGCCAACGACCTCATAATTATTTTTTAGTAGCGTATCCAGAATCCCGACAGCAAATTCGGGCGTTCCCATAAATACAATTCGCAATGCTTTCATTTTTTTGTGAGTGTATATTGATTGTTTGGTTTTAATAAAATAGTTTCTTCTTCCAAAAGGAACTGTAAGGCAAAGATAACATCGTCTGATTCATATTGTGACAATTTAACGATATCCCTGGAATTCAGATCCTGCATTTTAAGGAAGCCAATAATTTTTTCATTAATAGAACTTTCAGATTCCTTTTTTTTATTCTTTTTGGTGATGCAATATGAGCAAATTCCGCAATCCGGACTATTTTCTTCTCCGAAATAAGCAAGTATCAGCCGGCTTTTGCAAATGTTTTTTTCATTTGCATAATGGATAACCGATTGCAATTGCGAAATTTTCAATGCATTCTGATTCTCCAGATATTTGGCAACCCGATTAATTGTTTTTTCATCTTCCCGGATCTCATTAAAAACAATTGTAGCATCATTGTTTCGTGTCTGATAAGAAATAATTTCCTTGAGCTTTAATTTCTCCAGTAATTGACTAACCTGTATCTCAGTACTATTCGATTTTTTTGCGATTAGCGAAAGATTGAATGCAGTCGGCATGTCATAAATGCCGGGATATGTTCGTAATATAGCCAGCAGCATTTCTTCATCTGCAGTATTGAGGCTGATATACCGAATTACTTCTTTCGATTCAATAAGAAATTGCATCGTGATCTTTTCTGAAAATTCCTGCGACAGCGTAATAATGCCCTGACGGTCCAAAAACTGCATGGCATTGTAAGCTTTTAAAATCGGGAATTTATATTTAATGCAAAAGGCATTCAGGTTAAAAGTAAAAGATTCATTAATTCCTTCTCCATAAGCGATCTGGAAATAATTGCAGAGTTTGATGAAAAGTTCATTAAGGAATTTTTTATCAGGAAGCACCTGAATGAATTGGTTTTCTGCCTGATATATATCTGACGGACTTGTTAGTAGTATGGCAAATGCCTTTTCAGAATTTCGACCTGCTCTTCCGGCTTCCTGATAGTAATTTTCCAGATTTTCGGGCAGTTGAATGTGAATAACTGTTTTTACATTGGCTTTGTCTATCCCCATTCCAAAAGCATTGGTGGCAACGATAACCTGGACATTACCTTCCATCCATAACTGCATATTTTTATCTTTCTCTTTAGAAGGAAGTCCACCATGATAATAAGTAGTAGCAAATCCCAAAGCCGATAACTGCGATGCGATATCAAGGCAGGATTTTCTGTTGCGGACATAAACGATGGAAGGTCCGGGATTTTTAAGCAGAATTTGTTCCATCCGAAACAACTTGTCTTCTATTTCAAATACCATATAAGCGATATTCTCACGCGCAAAAGATTTCCTGAAAACGTGTGGCTGTTCTAAACCCAATTGAACAATAATATCTTCTTCAACCCTTTTCGTCGCCGATGCGGTCAGGGCTAGGAAAGCAACCTTTGGGAAATGTTTCTTAAGATTGGAGATTTTTAAATACGCAGGGCGAAAATCATGTCCCCATTGCGACACACAATGCGCTTCATCTATGGCGATTAAATTAATTGGAAGTGCTTTGATACGATCTAAAATCCAATCACTTTGAAGGCGTTCGGGTGAAAGATAGAGGAATTTATAATTTCCGAACTGGCAATTGTCGAGAAGATTAATCATTTCGTCAGAGGAGATTCCGCCAGTCAGCGCAATAGCCTTAATACCGCGTTTTTGCAAGTTGGCAACCTGGTCTTTCATCAAAGCAATCAAAGGCGAAATGACCAGACAAATACCTTCTTTCATCATTCCTGGAACCTGAAAACAAATCGATTTTCCGCCACCGGTTGGCATTAGGGCAAAAGTATCATTGCCTTCCAGAACAGAATTGATTATCTCGTTTTGTGGTGTCCTGAACGTGTCGTGTTTCCAGTATTTTTGAAGAATGTCTATTGGGGCAGGCATAAATTGAAACTATTGCTAATGATTGCTGTTTCAAAGATAATGCAAAAAAAAGACAACCGGAATTTTAGGAAAGGTGTTTTAATATAAATGAAATGCGTTCTTCAACGTTGTCTTTAGGGACTTCAATCAACTGGTAACCATATTTTTCATACGTTTCAGTAAGATGGTTGAATATCAGGATGGCCTGTTCATAATTCTCATAACGCTCATCATCACTAACGTAGATTTCCTCCCAAGGCGGCAGGATGAAAATTTTAGTATAAGTATGTTCTTTGCAGGCAGCATCAAAGAATGCCGGATAGCTGTCGCCAATATAATGCATATAGGCCAGAACATCAGGAATGCCGCGGTCTAAAAAAACATATTCATGTGGTTCTTGCAGCGCATTATTGAACTGTTTTTTTCGTCCTTCCAAAAGCAACTCGCTGAATAATAAAGGATTTTCAAGGAACAATTGTTCAATTCCTTGTTTTTTGGCTTCCATGGTCACTTCGCGCGAAATTTCGGGATAACAGCAGTAGCCTTTGCCTATCAATCCGTCGATGATAGTGGTTTTGCCGGTTCCCGGACCGCCGATGATAACGATGATTTCTTTTTGCACTTTTTGGAAATAAGGCGCAAACTTACTCAATCTAATTGGCATTTGAAAAAATGATTCGGGATAAAAATACACTAATTGACAAAAATTCATAATCCGGCAATCGTAATTCACTTATGAAACTGTATATTTGCTTTTATTTTTTGATTAAGATGGACAAGAACACCGAAGAATTTTACGAAAGATTAAAAACTGAGCTTGACAATAGCAATACATGGCCTGCCGAATACTTATTCAAATTTATTGTTCCCAGTGATCCTGAAAAAGTAAAAACTGTTGAGGATGCTTTTGACCGAATGGGCGCAGTCATTAAAACAACCAAATCAAAGACGGGAAAATTCACCAGTATTTCAATTGACGTGACGATGAAAAGCGCACAGGATATCATTGATAAATACCAGGAAGTTGCTACTGTCGAAGGAATTATTTCCCTATAAATATGACTGAAAAATATATCAAAGAAAACGCGAATGACGTTGTTTATAATCTGGAATACAATTCAGAAAGGCAGCATTTAATCATTCCCGAATACGGCCGGCATCTGCAAAAACTGATCGATCAGGCAACGATAATTGAAGACCGTAATGAACGCAATAAAGCGGCAAAATACATTATTCAGGTGATGGGAAGCCTAAATCCGCACCTGCGCGATGTGCCTGATTTCCAGCATAAATTGTGGGACCAGATTTTCATCATGTCAGATTTCAGGCTCGATGTCGATTCACCTTATCCGATTCCTTCACGTGAGGTTTTACAATTGAAACCGGATGTACTGAATTACCCACAGAATTTTCCAAAATACCGTTTTTATGGCAATAATATCAAATACATGATTGATGTTGCCAATAAATGGGAGGAAGGCGAACTTAAAAGTGCTTTGGTGAAAGTGATCGCCAACCACATGAAAAAATCATACCTGAGCTGGAATAAAGATACTGTAAAAGACGATGTTATATTTGAGCATTTGTTTGAACTGTCTGGAGGGAAAATCAATCTGACCCAAAGCTCTGAAGAATTGCTGAATACGACTGATTTAATGCGTACAAACAAGCGTGTTTCCAACAAAATAACACCTGCTGGCGCGCCAAAGATTCAGAACAACAAGAACGCCAAAGGAAAACAAAAGCCTTTCCAGAAAAACGGCAACAAACAACAATAAAAAATTAAAGATGGGTGACCAGCTCATTATTCATAATATAATCTATGGGAGTTTTTAAAATAGAAGGAGGCATTCGCCTAAAAGGAGAAATTACGCCGCAAGGTGCTAAAAATGAGGCATTACAGATTTTATGTGCCGTTCTTTTAACTCCTGAAAAAGTTACGATTAATAATATTCCGGACATCATTGATGTCAATAAACTGGTAACCTTACTGGGCAATCTCGGGGTCAAAATCCAAAGAAACGGCAAAGGATCCATTACTTTCCAATCGGATGAAGTCAATGTTGGCTATCTTGAAACCGAAGCATTCAAAAAAGAAGGCGGTTCTTTAAGAGGGTCAATCATGATCGTTGGGCCACTTTTGGCACGTTTCGGAAAAGGTTACATACCAAAACCGGGCGGTGACAAAATCGGAAGAAGAAGACTCGATACGCATTTTGAAGGTTTTATCAATCTTGGTGCTAAATTCAGATACAATCGCGAAGATCATTTCTACGGGGTTGAAGCAACCGAAGGCTTAACCGGAGCAGATATGTTGCTCGATGAAGCTTCAGTGACAGGTACCGCAAATATTGTTATGGCTGCAGTTTTGGCCAAAGGAATCACAACCGTTTACAATGCTGCCTGCGAGCCGTATTTACAACAATTATGTAAAATGCTCAATTCCATGGGCGCTAAGATTTCAGGCGTGGGATCCAACTTATTGACGATTGAAGGTGTCGATAAATTAGGGGGATGTGAACACAGAATCCTTCCCGATATGATTGAAATTGGTTCGTGGATTGGACTGGCAGCCATGACCAGAAGTGAAATTACCATAAAAGATGTCAGTTGGGAAAACCTTGGCGTTATTCCGAGTGTATTCAGGAAACTCGGTATCACATTAGAGAAAAAAGGAGATGATATTTTTATCCCAACGCAGGAATCTTACCAGATAAAAACAGACATTGATGGCTCTCTCCTGACAATTGCCGATGCTCCCTGGCCGGGATTTACACCCGACTTGTTGAGTATCGTCCTGGTTGTAGCCACACAGGCCAATGGTGATGTCCTTATTCACCAGAAAATGTTCGAAAGCCGTTTGTTTTTTGTGGACAAGCTCATTGATATGGGAGCAAAAATTATGCTTTGCGATCCGCACAGAGCTGTTGTTATGGGACATGATTTCAAATCGCAGCTTAAAGCGACTACAATGTCTTCACCTGACATTAGAGCGGGAATTTCATTACTGATTGCCGCGCTTTCAGCCAAAGGAACCAGCACGATACAAAATATCGAGCAAATCGACAGAGGCTACGAAAATATTGATGAGCGATTGAGGGCGATAGGAGCGAAAATCACAAGAGAATAAATCATTTTTCGCCATGACCAACGAAGAAACCGCAATCAAGGCTACTTACTTTAGTTTAATCGGGAATACTTGTTTGGCAATCATAAAAGGACTGGCAGGTTTTTTTGGAAATTCTTATGCACTTATCGCAGACGCGATTGAATCCACAACTGATATTTTTTCTTCCTTCTTAGTCTTGTTTGGAATTAAATATTCAAGTCGTCCGGCAGATGAAAACCATCCGTATGGTCATGGTCGTGCAGAACCATTGATTACTTTCCTGGTTGTTGGATTTTTGATTACCTCGGCAACAATCATAGCCTATGAAAGTATCAAAAACATACAAACGCCTCATGAACTTCCGAAACCGTGGACATTGATTGTACTCGGAGTCATCATTGTTTGGAAAGAATTCTCTTTTCGGAAAGTAATGCAGAGAAGTCAGGAAACCAATAGTTCCTCTTTAAAAGCAGATGCCTGGCACCACAGAAGCGACGCTATTACATCTGTTGCAGCTTTTGCCGGAATTTCAATTGCTTTGTTCTTGGGAGAAGGATATGAAGCTGCTGATGATTGGGCTGCACTTTTCGCCTCATTATTTATTTGTTACAACAGCTATCTGATTTTCAGACCGGCACTTGGTGAAATCATGGACGAACATCTTAACGATGCCCTTGTTGCGGAAATCCGTATGGTTGCTACTACTGTGGAAGGAATTGTAGGAACTGAAAAATGTTATATCCGTAAAGCCGGAATGAAATACCATGTTGACCTTCACGCTATTGTTGATGCTGATATTTCAGTGAAGGAAGGCCATTTTCTGGCGCATAATCTGCAAGATGCCTTACAATCGACCATTCCAGAATTGGGGCATGTACTGATTCATATCGAACCCAATGAATATGATTAAATGTTTGCTTATTCTATGATATTGAGGAATTTAAGTCCAAATATGAATCCATCTCCCTGATAACCATTTTGATAGCAACGCACATAATCGAGCCTGAATAATTTGAATTTTCCAAATCCGAGATTATCAAGGCCAATAGAAAATTCATGGTATGAATTTCGGTTCGGAACTGATAAATTATGGTAGCCCAAAACTAAATTTGACTTGAGTTTATTCAGCAGCGGAATTTTATTCATAATATATCCGCTGTCGTTGTGTTCTGCATGTGTTTCAAAAAAGGAATCATTTGTTGAAGCGCTGTAATAGGGAAGCAAATTGAAAACATTCAGATAATTTTCTGTTTGCCCAATGTGCGTCTGGTTGCCATTCGGATGGTAAAAATCAACAAATGAAATGTTTTCAGCATTATAGAATTTACCGCCTTTTAGCAATAGTTCTAATGTGCCTTTGTTGCCTAGCGTTACTTCATAATTCAAACGTGTGTTGACATAATCAAATTCATATTTTTTATCACTTCCTGCGAATCCTTTTTCATATTCAAAGAAAAGGACAGGATATTTATTATCACCAAGGTTGAACTTCCCATCGGGACGTGTCCAGTATTTTTGTCCGAAAGTGATGCGGGCATTCACCATTGCTTTCACGAGATTATGCTTCGTAATTACCGGAGTATTGTAATCATAGGGCAGAAGCGGATTGTTGGACGTATAAGTTTTCTTGTTTTTTATAATGACGTAATCGGTATTGTTAAATAATGGTTTTCGTTCGGAATAATCAATCGACATGTTCATTAGGATTCCATTGGTTATTTCTCTTCTGTACAATAAATCAGCAAAATTGCGCTCGTACAATTTCATAAAATTGTCTTTAAAAAACAAAGTGCTTATCGAATTGATCAACGGTGTGATAGGTTCATTGCGGTTGAATTGCGCAACTGAATTTCCTCCGGAAACATTGATCTCACTTTGATTGAGGTTGCTGAATTTATTGGCATAAAAGAAATCGGTGCGAAGTTTATTATCGGCAATGCCATAATAAAAATTGGTTTTCAGGGTAGTGAAAGTCCTTTTGTCTTCATCGCGTTTCAGGTAATTGAATCCGGTATTCAGTGTCCATCCCTGCACAGTGTTGAATCGGATGCCTGTGAGCAATCCGTTATATTCCAGTTCTCTTTTACGGTAGGAATTCCGATTGGTGTAACCCATTATAATAGCAGCAATTCCAAATTTATTGCTTTTAGCATCAATTGAATCAAGGTAGACTTTTGATTTTTTCTTAAGCTGAAGCAAATCTTTTTTAATGTAATCTGTATTTTCTTCAATTGTTAATGGTATAGGTCTTATCGAATTCCAGAAAAGCGAATCTTTTTTGTTGGCGTTGTTTTCAAAAGTCAGTACCTCATTGGTAAAAGTTCTCTTGTCAAATTTGCTCCTGAAAACATAATCGGAATATACATAAGTAAATCTTCCTGAAATGTTTATGCCTAAAATCCCCACTCCAAAATCAAGTGTCTGCGAATTTTTAACCCAGATTTTTTCTATAGCATTATAATTGAAATTTTGCTTCAGCTGCATTGAATTGATCGCCGGATTTTGCATCTGACTTCCAAGAATGGTAAGGTCTGTCGCATAAATTGCCCAATTTCCGTCAACAATATAAATGTAGCCTTCCATTACTGGTTCTGTAACACGCCGGGGTGTCACTTTGATTTTATTAATTTCCTGATTGCTATCATTGAAAAAACTGCCTTCGAGTTGGTAGCTGTAGTAATTAAAAGCGTTATCCGCTATCGGAGAAACCACATTAACCTGTAATTTGATATAATTTTCATAAAAATCAAAATTAGCCGAAGCCGCATTATTAAAGCTAAAACCATTGTCTTTGCCGCTGACTTTTGATGCAATGATATTCTCCTTTAGCTGGTTGGGTTTTCGGAAGCTGATTTTAGAAACTGTTTCCGACAAATAAAGAATTCCACTTCGTGTTGAATCCAGAACTTCGTCAAACATATCTAATTTCTGACCCATGATTTTTTTTGGAGCGTCTTTGATCCTGAAAATACCACGGGAATAAAAACTCGCATCATATCCCGAAGTTTTTTCGGAATTCTCTTTTTTATTAGCGATCGCATTTCTGATGATCTGAATGGCAGGATTATCTTTTTTGCTAACGGTAACTTCGTTAAGTGTAATGTTTTCTTCGGTAAGATTTACATTCACAGTTTGTTGCGATTCTGTAACAGTAACCTTTGTTTTTTTAGTTTTGAATCCGAGGTATTGAAAGACGATAACATATTCTCCGGTATTTTTAACCCGAAGCTCATATTGTCCGTTTTCATTAGTTGTAGTTCCGGTAAAAGTATTCTCGAGAAAAACCCCGACAGCAGGCAGCGCATTGCCTTTATCATCGGTTACTGTACCTTTTATCTGAGCAAAATTCGACCAAGAAAAAAGCACAACGATAGCGAAAATGATTTTTCTCATCGGTTACAATTGAAAAGATTGTAGTGCCAATGCATAGCTTTGCAATCCGAAACCAATAATGATTCCTTTAGCATTTGGAGAAATGAAGGATTGGTGGCGAAAATCCTCACGTGAAAAAGTATTGGAAATGTGCACTTCGACAACCGGAGTTGAAATTGCTTTTACCGCATCTCCAATTCCGATGGAAGTATGGGTATAAGCTGCGGCATTTAAAATAATCCCGTCATAATGAAAGCCGGTTTCCTGAATTTTATCAATAAGTTCGCCTTCTATATTACTTTGAAAATAATGAAGATCTATGGATGGAAATTGATCCTGAAGTTTTTGAAAATAGTCTTCGAAAGAAAGGCTGCCGTACACTTCAGGTTCGCGTTTGCCTAATAAATTGAGGTTAGGCCCATTAATAATTATAACCTTCATTTGTTTTTTTAGTAAAAATAAAGAAAACAAAATGGAATTGACAATAATAGAGAAACAAAAAACCGGCATTATTCAGAGCCGGCTTTCTCTATATGTCGAGAGTTAAAAATTATAACCTAGCGAAAACTGAATGACGCGGTTTTTGATATCGGCATTTGTAGAAGCTTCCGTAAGTCCGACAACATAATGCGCCTGTGCGAAAAGACTTTTTGTGATGTTTAGGCTGATGCCGCCAACGGCTCCAAAATCGAAAGACTCCGATTTAAATGTGGCGACTGCATCATCAAGATTGTCATCGACCAGGAAAGAAAATTGCGGTCCGGCTTCAATACTAAAAGTATCAGTCAGGAGATAAAATTTCGCCAGCAAAGGAACAGTAATATAACTGAAATTAATGTCTTTGACGCCAGCAATATCAATTTTTGCGCCTTGCATGGAATATAAAAATTCCGGCTGAATCGAGAAATTCTGAAAAGCCTGAATTTCAAGGACTGATCCTGCGTGGAAACCGGTTCGCGTCTTAGTGCTTAATGAACCATCAAGGTCTGAAAAGTTTGGTCCGGCTTTGATACCGATTTTGATTTGTGCGTCAGCAAATAACGCAACAAATAGTAAGGTGACGACAAATATTTTTTTCATGGTTTTAAGTATTAAATGATGATAATGATTCAAGTTGCGTTTAAAAATACTAAAAATATCTTAAAGAGTTTTTGATAATTAGCTTAGCGTTAACACAATAATTTTATTCATGTTTATAAAATTGTTAACAATTGTGATTTTTAATATGTTGGAAAGAATGAATTCAATTTAATTTTACTTACCTATTAACATTTAAACAAAGCAAACATGAAAAAAGTATTATTAGCAGCGATTGCTGTTTTTTCCTTTGGATTTTCGAATGCACAGGATGTGAATTTTGGAGTTAAAGCAGGTTTAATGGCTTCATCTTATGACTATGGAGCAACTACTTATTATGGATATGGCTCAATTGGTGGTTCTAATGCTTCAGATGCCGGCGCTTTTGCAGGTGGTTTTGTAGATTTTGCAATAACAGATAAATTCAGATTGCAGCCAGAAGTGTTATTGACTATAGTCCCTGATAATCTCGGACTTAGCGTTCCTGTAATGCTTAAATATTCTTTTTTCGAAAAATTCTATGCCATGGCTGGTCCGGGTTTGAATTATTCATTTGATGCCATAAGTGATGAGTTTTCACCGAGTTTGAATCTTGGAGCGAGTTATGACATCATGGAAAACTTATTTGTTGATGCGCGTGCAGATATTGGGATATCCGGCTACCTCGGGACAAATATCCTCGCTGGCGTTGGATACAGATTCTAAAAATATAAATAGTATATGTAAGCATCCTGTTCAGAGCAGGATGCTTTTTTTATAACATAATCGAGAGTAATCATAATCGTAACTTAAGGTTGTCTGTCTAATTTTGGCATGTAACTTTAAATAAACATATTATGAAAAAAGGTTTTTTAGCAGCAATTGCATTATTTAGTTTTGGAATTGCACAATCTCAGGAAATTAAGTTTGGCGTTAAAGGAGGATTGAATCTTTCTACACTAACCGGGGATGCTGTATCCGATGACATCTCAATGAAAGCAGGATTCCATGCTGGTGGATTGGTTGAAATAAAATTCACCGACAAATTGTCCTTACAACCGGAGCTATTATACTCTTTGCAAGGAGCTAAGACAGAAGATAGCGAAGTAATTGCAGGTACGACTTACAGAGATGAAAGTAAATTGAATTTGTCCTACATCAACGTACCGGTAATGCTTAAATTTTATCCTGTAAAAGGGTTTTTCCTTGAAGGCGGACCACAAGTTGGTTTTCTTGTAAGTGCCAAATCTAAAAACGAAAGTACAGAAACTGATCCGGGCAATACAATTACACTCACTTCTACCGAAACTGATATCAAAGACCAGTTAAAAGGAGTTGATGTTGCATTCAACTTTGGTTTGGGATATGATTTTACAGATAATTTATTTGCCAATGCCAGATACAGTCTGGGTTTGACAAATATTTATGATGTACCAGCTTTTTTAGGTGGTTTCGGAATCACAGAATTAGATGCTAAAAACAGTAATATTTCGGTTTCTTTAGGATATAAATTCTAATCAAACAGATTTTATAAAGAAAGCACCCTTTTTAAGGGTGTTTTTTTTTGGAATAAATTAGCCTTACTTTGTAAGATGAATTGGAAGACCTACATCAAAAGCTATCAGTCTTATCTCAAAATTGAACGTGGATTATCGGCAAACACGGTCGATAATTATACTTTCGATATTGAAAGACTTGTTTTATTTTTGGATCAGAACCAAATCTCGATATCACCACTAAAGATTTCCGAAGAAACACTACAGCAATTCATATATAGTGTGTCTAAAGAAGTAAATCCGAGATCGCAGGCGAGGATCATATCCGGACTCAAAAGCTTTTTTACTTATCTGATTTTTGAGGATTACCGAAGCGACAATCCATTAGAATTAATTGAAGCACCAAGGGTTGGCAGAAAACTTCCGGATACTTTATCCCTTTCTGAAATTGATTCGCTTATTGCGGCGGTCGATTTATCATCTGCCGAAGGCGAAAGAAACCGTGCCATTCTCGAAACACTTTACGGCTGCGGACTGCGTGTGTCTGAGTTGGTTTCGTTAAAAATCTCCGATTTATTTTTTGATGAAGGATTCATAAAAGTTACAGGAAAAGGCAATAAGCAGCGTTTTGTCCCTGTTGGAAATCCGACACTAAAATTTATTAATATATACAGAAATACTGTAAGGAAACATGTTGCCATACAAAAAGGGTTTGAAGACACACTTTTTTTAAACCGAAGAGGAAAACAATTATCAAGGGCGATGATTTTTACAATGATCAAACAATTGGCTTTAAAAATAAACCTTAATAAAGTCATCAGTCCGCATACTTTACGCCATTCGTTTGCAACGCACTTACTGGAGAATGGTGCAGATCTGCGCTCGATACAATTGATGTTGGGACACGAATCAATTACTACTACAGAGATTTATGTTCACTTGGATAGAAAACACCTGACACAAATCATGCATGCTTTTCATCCAAGGAAAAATTAGAACATTTATAGTTGTAAGATTATATTTATATTTAAAAATAAGGATTAAAACTTACAAATATTGTTAAAAAAAGATTTTTAAAAGTATTTAATCCGATAAATATGCATTTTATCGATTTTTTTAATTATGTTTGGACTCGCTGTTGAAAACAAAACAGCATTAGTAAATCAAATTTTGCCCCAATCAATTTTGTATTACATGGAAACCTATGACTACCCAAATTTAAAGTTACTTGAAGAAAAAAATAATTTTTATAAAAAATTATTATTTCAATCTCCGGATTTAATTTTTCAGTTTACCATATCGAATAAAGGAAAATTAACATTCCCATTTTTAAGCAAATCTGTAATCACCGATTTTGACCTCACGCCGGAAGAAAAAAATGGAGATGCGCTCATGGTATTGAAAAGTAAAATTGTTCCAGAAGATTTGCCTGCCTTTCTCCAATCAATCCAGGATTGCAAAACGCAGGCAAAAGGCTGGCTTCACGAATTCAGGGCTGAACTTCCGGTGAAAGGATTGCGCTGGTACAAAGGCGTGGCAACGGTCGAATCGGTTCAGGAAACCGGTATAAGTTTCTTCGGAAAAATTACTGACATTACTAAATACAAACTGCAGGAATTAAAATTGAAACTTTCTGAAGAGCGTTTTCACTTCGCACTGGAAGCTTCGTCCGAAGGAATCTGGGATCTGGATGTTACCTCAAAGAAGGTGTTTTATTCTTCCCAATCGATGAAAATGCTGGAGTTTGAAGAAGAAGATACCATCGATTCTATTGACAAATGGGATGATCGGATTCATCCGCAGGATAAGGAACGATACCTGACAGATATTCAGTTGCATATCGATAATATTACGCCTTATTATGAAAATGCGCAACGCGTGCTTACAAAATCAGGAGAATACAAATGGATTTTGAGCCGTGGAAAGATTATTGAGCGTGATTCGAAGAATGCGCCTTTACGAATTATGGGTACGCATACTGATATTTCAATGCAGAAGGAAAGGGAACAGGAATTATTGCAAACCCTGGAAATCGTTAGTGAGCAAAACAGCAGACTGCTCAATTTCGCCCATATTGTTTCCCATAATTTGCGGTCACATTCAGGAAATATAGAAATGCTGCTCGATATTATTGATGAAGAAAAAGAACAGGACTTTTTGGATGAAACGTTTTCGCACCTGCGATCTTCTTCCAATGCATTGACTGAAACAATTGACCATCTTAAAGAGCTCGTTGAAATTCAAACCGAATTGATACATAAAAGGGAAAACCTAAACCTCAATAATTTCTTAGGCAAAACATTGGATATTTTGGCGGAAGAGATCAATAAAAATAAAGTCGTCATTCATAATTCAATTGCTGAAGAAGAAACTATAACATTTAATCCCGCTTATCTTGAAAGTGTTTTGCTTAACTTTACTTCCAATGCAATCAAATATTCACATCCCGACAGAACTCCGGTAATTTCTTATTCGCTAACGAGCAATCTAACCCAAAAGATATTGGAAATTCAGGACAACGGACTCGGAATTAATCTCGAAAAGCACGGAAAAAAATTATTTGGAATGTACAAGACCTTTCATAAAAATCAGGATTCGAGAGGAATCGGGTTATTTATAACTAAAAATCAGATTGAAGCTATGGGTGGAAGTGTACATGTAACAAGTCAGGTTGGAATAGGAACAATATTTAAAATCTATTTTAATGAGTAAATTTAAAGAGGTTTTCGTTATTGATGACGATAAAGTTTTTCATTTCATCATAAAGAAGTTATTTTTAAAGAACAATATAGAAGTTAGTCCGTCCTTTTATCTTAATGGCTTAGAAGCGATTGAAGAAATAAAAGAGAAAATCACCAATGGCGATGATTTACCTGATTTGATTTTACTTGACATCAATATGCCTATCATGGATGGATGGCAGTTTTTGGATGAATTCAGGAAAACTAAAAATTCAGAAGGTAGCGGGCAAACAATAATTTATTTGGTGAGCTCTTCAGATAGCCAGTCTGACATTGACAAAGCGAAAGAATACCAGGATCAGATCAAAGACTATTTTTTCAAACCGATGACGATGGATGATCTTAAAAAAATATTTTAAAAAAAATGCCTCCAACTTGGAGGCATTTTTTTTATTTAAAGATAATTTATTTGGCGATGTTTACAGCTCTGGTTTCTCGGATAACAGTTACTTTCACTTGTCCGGGATAAGTCATTTCTGTTTGGATTTTCTGCGAAATTTCAAAAGATAAGTTGGCAGCATTGTCATCGGTTACTTTTTCACTCTCAACAATCACACGCAATTCACGACCGGCCTGAATTGCATAGGCATTTTTAACGCCGCTGAAGCCATAAGCTACCTCTTCAAGATCTTTCAATCTTTGAATGTAAGAATCCAAAACCTGACGTCTTGCGCCTGGTCTTGCACCCGAAATCGCATCACAAACCTGAACGATAGGTGACAATAAAGATTTCATTTCAATTTCATCGTGGTGTGCTCCAATTGCATTGCAAACTTCTTCTTTTTCACCATACTTTTCAGCCCACTGCATTCCCAAAAGCGCGTGTGGCAAATCACTTTCGGCATCCGGCACTTTTCCGATATCGTGTAATAAACCTGCTCTTTTGGCGAGTTTTACATTAAGCCCTAATTCTGCAGCCATGATTCCGCAAAGTTTAGATACTTCACGCGAGTGTTGCAGTAGATTTTGTCCGTAAGAGGAACGGTATTTCATTCGTCCGACTACTTTAATCAATTCAGGATGCAAAGCATGGATTCCCAAATCAATTACGGTACGTTTACCCACTTCAATAATTTCATCATCAATTTGCTTGGTTGTTTTGGCTACGACTTCCTCGATACGTGCGGGGTGAATCCTTCCATCGGTTACCAATTTGTGTAAAGCCAAACGCGCAATTTCTCTTCTGACAGGATCAAAACACGAAAGGATAATGGCTTCCGGTGTATCATCAACAATAATTTCGACACCTGTAGCCGCTTCAAGTGCTCGGATATTTCGGCCTTCACGACCAATAATTCTTCCTTTTACATCATCAGATTCAATATTAAATACAGAGACACAGTTTTCTACCGCTTCTTCTGTGCCCACTCTTTGAATCGTATTGATGATGATTTTTTTGGCTTCCTGCTGTGCGGTGAGTTTCGCCTCTTCAATCGTATCCTGAATAAAGGCCATCGCTTTGGTCTTGGCTTCGCCTTTTAAACCTTCCATCAATTGTTCCTTGGCATCTTCGGCAGATAATCCGGAAAGCACTTCCAATTGAGTCAACTGGCTTTTGTGCATTTTCTCTACTTCCTGCTGTTTCCTTTCAAGGATTTCTATTTTTGAAGTGTATTCGTTGGTTTTCGCTTCATAATCGTCATTGACTTTTTTTGCTTTTGCCAATTCATTTGAAACCAAAGATTCTTTGTCCCGTATCCTTTTTTCAACTTCTGCTACTTTTTTATCGCGGGAGAGAATAACCTGTTCGTGTTCTGCTTTTAATTCGATAAATTTTTCTTTGGCCTGAAGCATTTTGTCTTTTTTGACATTTTCGGCTTCGAGTGTGGCGTCTTTTAAAATAGAAGCGGCATCTTTTTTGGCATTTTTTATCATGTTGGAAACATTACTCTTTTCGATGAGTTTTGAAATGGCAAATCCTACAGCAATTCCGACTATAGCGGTAATAATTATTATTAAGATGTTCATTGTTTATTGGGTTTGTTATATAAAAAAAGCCTACATTAGGGTAATGAATAAACTCGAAAAGACAAGTTTTGAGCTAACTCACTGTTCAAGGATCTGCGCAAGGCAGCATGCTTTAGTAGCGACGATTTGCTCATTCTAAATTGTTAGTGTTGAGTTTACCAAATATGAACTAATGTAGGCAGTATTTTTAGTCTGTGTGTAAGAACGTATGTATTATTTGTCGAGATAGTTAATCAATAAATCATTGATTTTCCTGATTCTTTCAATAGTTTCTTTTCCGTCTATGGAATTGTCTATTTGCTTTTGTTCCAGTTGTGATGCAAACTGTAAGGCACACATGGCCAAAACATCCTGCTTGTCACGAACGGCATAATTTTCTTCAAACTGCTTAATCATTACATCAATCTTTTTAGAAGCGCTTCGCAGTCCTTCTTCCTGCGACATTTCTACCGTAAGGGGATAAATCCTGTCGGCGATTGATAATTTAATTTTAAGCTTATCGTCCATATATTTTACTAATCAGATAGCTGTGCTATACAGTAATCAATTTCACGAATTAATGAATTTATCTTAAGCTTGGTCTCTCTTTTATTTTCGTCACTGCCTAATAATGAATTCGTCATTTTTAATGTTTCATACTGCTTTTTCAGCGTATCAATCTCATTAGACTGGTTTTGTATGACAGTTGTAGCTTTGTTTAATTGCTGATTTAACTCGGAGGAAGTTTGCTCTAACTGGTCTATTTTATGCAATAGTTTTTTGAGCCTACTCTCAAGAGTATCAATAATTTCTACAATTTCACTCATTCTAAAATCGGGTTCATTACTTATCCGAACAAAGTTAACATTCCAAATGAATTAAACCAATACTTTTCCTAAAATTTTGCTTTTTATAAACTACTGTAATCTAATATATTGAACTGTTTCCTTTATATTCGGGAAAGATTTAATTGTTTGTAATAAGTTTTTTTTACCTTAGCAAAAAGCTTTTTCGATGAGATTCTTATTTATTTTTTTGATTTTTTACACGCCGATTTTCTCTCAAACGAATTACCCAAAAGATTACTTCAGATCGCCTTTGGATATTCCCATGCAATTATCAGGAAACTTCGGTGAATTGCGTCCCAATCATTTTCATGCCGGTCTGGATTTTAAAACCCAGCAAAAAGAGGGTCTGGCGGTTTACGCTGTTGCCGACGGTTATATTTCGCGGATAAAAATATCTACATACGGATATGGCAAAGCGATTTACATTACGCATCCCAATGGCTACACTTCCGTTTACGGACACCTTCAGAAAGCCTACGGAAAGATGGAAGATTACATCAAAAACGAACATTATAAGCAGCAATCCTACGAAATAGAATTCTTTCCAAAACCAGATGAATTGCCCGTTAAGAAAGGAGATACCATTGCACTTTCCGGAAATACCGGTGGCTCTGAAGGACCGCACCTGCATTTTGAAATTCGGGATTCCCAAACAGAAAAAACCATAAACCCGATGTATTTTGGGTTTGATACTTTTTTAAAAGACACTAAAAAACCGCTTGTTTCTACGCTGATTGCTTATCCTATTGACCGGGTAAGCGTTGTCAATCAGTCGAAACGGCCAATCATTATTAACTTATCGCTGCAGAATGACGGAACTTATATTGCTGAAAAAGTAATCGCGACGGGAAAAATCGGATTCGGGATAATCGCTGCCGATCAGGATAATGTTTCTTACAACAATAATGGTATTTTTAAGGTTCAGACATACATCAATGGAAGTCCGTTTTTCGGTTACCAGTTCGATACTTTTGCTTTTAGCGAAGGTAGGTTCATCAATGCGTTAATTGATTTTCCACGCTATAAAAAAACGTACCAGCGCGTCCAGAAACTGTTTATGAAAAATCCATACAATCTGAGCCTGATTAAGACAGGGTTCACAAATGGGATTATTGAATTGATTCCAAATATCTCGCAGTTGTACCGTATCGAAGTTTCAGATTTCAACCAAAATAAGACTACAATTCTTGTTCCTGTAGATTATTCGCAAACCATCGTGACTGTCCCGGAAGAGCCGATAACGTCACCTTATTTAGTGAAAGCCAATACTGATAGCAATTTTGAAAAAGGCAACTGGTCTGTTTTTTTTCCGGATCATACTTTTTATGAGGATTTCTACCTTGATTTTGATGTCAAAGACAGTGTCATGACCGTACACGATGATTCTGTTCCGGTTCACAATAATTTTGTAGTGACATTGAAAGACAGCCTTGCGACAGATGTCGACAAGCATTTTATTGCATCCGTCAACGGAAAAAGATTTAGCTACAACGCCACTAAATTCAAAAATTATACGTTTACAACCTATACCAAAAATTTAGGCCCATTTGTTCTTGCAAAAGATACCACAGCGCCAAAAATCACCATTGCTAAGCCGATTGAAGGAAAATGGCTGACCAATGACAAAGCAATTGTACTCAGAATCAGCGATGAAATGAGCGGAATAAAATCATATAATGGATATATCAACGGCAAATGGGTCTTATTCGAACATGATAACAAAACAAAGAAAATCACGCATTATTTCGATGAGGCTTACCTTATTGAAGGTAAAAATGATTTAAAAGTACTAGTTTCTGATAATCTTGGAAATTCTGCTATCTTTGAAACAACATTTTTTAGAAGTAAAAAAATTAAATAAATGCTCTTGAAAACCAAACTCAGATTCTCCATATTCCTTTTTTCCCTTATTGTTTTTTCGGGTTATTCACAAACCGCACGCGTTAAAGGAATCATTCTGGATGAAAACAATTTACCTGTTGATGAAGTCAATGTCATGGCAAACGGAGAGGCGACAAAAACGGATGCCAGTGGCTTTTACCAATTGACAATTCCTTCCAATCAGAGAATCCAGCTCACTTTCACACATGTGACCTTGAAAAAAAACACCGTCACAATCGAACTCAAATCGAATGAGGATTATGAACTTAACATCGTAATGAACAACAGAGCTGAGCAATTGGGTGAAGTTACGATCGTCAATAATAGAAAACGTGTAGAAGGCGTGATAAACATTGAACCTGCGGTCATTCGTAAAATTCCCGGTGCCAATGCCGGTGTAGAGAATATCATCAAAACCTTGCCCGGAGTTGCCAGTAACAATGAATTGAGTACCCAATATTCTGTTCGTGGAGGCAATTACGACGAAAATTTGGTCTATGTCAATGAGATCGAGGTATATCGGCCATTCCTGATCCGTTCCGGTCAACAGGAAGGATTGAGCTTTACCAATACAGATTTGGTGCAGAATGTCGATTTCTCCGCAGGAGGTTTTCAGGCGAAATATGGGGATAAGCTGTCTTCCGTTTTAGATATTACTTACAGGAGGCCTACAAAATTTGGCGCCGCCGCAGAACTTAGTTTTTTAGGCGGAAGCGTCGCTGTAGATTTGGCTTCGAAAGATCAGAAATGGACAGCAATCACTGGTGTAAGATACCGTGACAACAGCCTTTTGGTGGATAGTCAGGAAACGCAGACGAATTTTACGCCGACATACGCCGATATACAAACCAACATCAATTTCACGCCTTCAACCAAGTGGCAATGGAGCTTTCTGGGTAATTTCTCGCAGAACAGGTACAATTATGAGCCGTTGACACGTGAAACAAAATTTGGAACTTTCATGGATCCGAAAGTAATACTTGTCAATTATGACGGTCAGGAGAAAGATCGTTATGACACTTATTTTGGCGCTTTGAAAAGTACTTTTAAAGTCAATGAAAACTTCACTTTAAAATTTATCGCTTCTGGTTACCATACTTTAGAACAAGAATATTTTGATATTAACGCCGCTTATGGCCTGGGTCAGATAGATGAAGATTTTGGTTCTGAAACTTTCGGTGATGTAACCTTCACCCGCGGCATTGGAAGCCAGCTCAATCATGCCCGGAATGACCTTGATGCTGTTATCTTTAACGCCGAAGTAAAAGGTGTTCACGACATCAAAAAACACCAGATAGAATGGGGTTTTAAATATACGCGTGAAGATATCCGTGACCGTATAGTAGAATGGGAAGTAATCGATTCTGCAGGTTTTTCATTAAATCCACCCAAAGCTCTGCCTATAAACAATCAGCCATACGAACCTTACACCGGACCATTGGTTCCTTATCAAAATGTACGAGCTAAAAATTTTGTAACCATTTCAAGATTTTCCGGTTTTGCGCAATGGAGTCTTAAAAATAAAATAGGATCAAGCGATGTTTGGTACAATGCCGGAGTAAGAATGCACCAATGGCAGGTTTCGGGAGACAATATCAATGGCGAAAGCCAGATCGTTTTTAGCCCGAGAGGACAATTCGCAATAAAACCGGATTGGGATAACGATATGGTTTTCAGGCTTTCGGGAGGGATGTATTACCAGCCGCCATTTTATCGCGAACTCAGGGACATGAATGGTGCTGTTCAGCCCAATGTAAAAGCACAGTCTTCCGTTCATATTGTTTTGAGTAATGATTATAGCTTTAAAATGTGGGAGCGTCCGTTTAAAATGGTGACAGAAGCGTATTATAAATCACTTACAGATGTCAATCCCTATACGCTTGAAAATGTTAGAATACGCTATGCGGCCAATAACAGCGCGGTAGCATTTGCCCAAGGTTTAGACCTGAGGCTGAATGGTGAATTTGTTCCCGGAACTGAATCGTGGTTGAGCTTTGGTTACATGAAGACAGAAGAAAATATTAATGGCAGAGGTTATATTGCCCGTCCGACTGACCAACGATTGAAATTTGCTATTTTATTCCAGGATTTTATGCCAAAAATCCCGAGTGTAAAAGTTTACCTGAATCTGGTATACAATACCGGTTTGCCCGGAGGTTCTCCTTCTTATGCTGATCCGTATGTCTATCAATCCAGACTTCGGGACTACCGAAGAGCTGATGCCGGATTTTCGTATGTTCTGACAGAAAAGAACCGCACGAGACGTGAAGGTCACTGGTTGAAAAGATTTGAAGATTTCTCTATAGGTTTTGAAATTTTCAATATGTTTGACAACCAAAATGCAATTACCAATACATGGGTTCGCGATGTATACGAGAAAACCCAATCGGCTATTCCGAATTATCTGACGACACGTGTTTTCAATCTGAAATTGGCCATACGTTTATAAACCCAAAAATGCCTATATTTGAAATGCATTTCAATATAATCGGACACATGAAAAATACAAATATCCTTTTCCTTTTGCTTGCGGTTTCATTTATGGCAAGTTGTAAAAAAGAAGCGTCTGAAAAACCGAAAGTCAGTTATGATACTTCGGCAAAAGCTAAAACGCCGCAAAAAATTGATACCACACAAATTGAAATTGCAGACCTTCCATTGCAGCTGCAAGGCACCAATTATCTTATTTTTCCGGTAGGCGATCTCAATATTTATGGCGGAAGTTCAAAAGGATATGAATCTTCTTCCAATGCCAATGACATTCGCTTTCGCATTTCTAATTACAGCGAAAACGAAATTGCCGGTTATATGAGGAACCTCAAATTCCAGGCTATAGGATCAGATTCTATAACTGCTTTGACAGATAAGCCAATCATGATCCAGACAGCTACCTATTTAAAAACAGTTGCTGACAAAACAAAACAGCAAATTCTGGTATATACATTGGCAGATATGGATACCAATAAAGACGGAAAACTGGATCCAAGCGATATCAAATCATTGTATTTAAGTGAAATCTCCGGAAAACGGTTTACAAAAGTCTCTGTAGATTTTGAGGAATTGATCGACTGGAATTTGATAGAATCATCGAATCGCTTGTATTTCAGGACTATTGAAGACACCAATAAAAATGGAGAATTTGATAAAAATGATGTTCTTCATTATCATTATATCGATTTATCTGAAAAAGATTGGAAGGTTTCCGATTATAATCCAGTATAAAATCCTATTAGAGCGAATTGATAAAAAGCAGCAGATCACTGCGTTGCTGCGTGGTCAGCTTTTTGTAATTTTCTTTGGCATTTTTCGCTTCACCGCCATGCCATAAAATAGCTTCTTCTACATTTTTGGCCCGGCCATCATGCAGGAAGTCGGTATGACCGTTTACCAGATTTGTTAATCCGATTCCCCACAAAGGCCTGGTTTTCCATTCGGTTCCCGAAGCAAGGAAGTCAGGACGATTATCTGCCAGGTCTTCACCCATATCATGCAAAAGCAAATCGGTATAAGGAAAGAATTTTTGGTTTGACAGGGCAGTTATTTCGGTGTTTCCTGTTACTTGTTTGGGCACATGGCATTTGACACAATCAATCTGATCAAAAATTTTAGCACCATTCTTAACATTTGGATTCGTCAGATTTCTGGCACCCGGAACCGCTAAAGTTTTACAGTATAAGGCTATTTCCTGTAACGTTTGCATTGAAATTTCGGGATCATCATTGATGTCGTCACTGCCATTGGATTGACCGTGCCCGGTTTCATTCATAAAGAACGGACTCGTAATTCCCATATCTTCAACATATGCCGAAGCACATTGCACGATGATTGTTCCTGTATTGGCCTTCCATCCAAATCTGCCCAAAACGGTCTGGTTTGTTGTTGGGTCCCAAACATAATTCGCCTTTCCCGAAATACCATCACCATCGGCATCATTAATGTCCTGAAGTGCAAGGATATTGGCTTCCGGAATCTCCTCAAGCAAACCCAACCCAAAAATAGGAGTTCCTAAACGCGTTGAAAGCATTATTCCCGAAGGAAGACTGATGTAAGGATTACTTAACGTAACAATTGGTTTTCTTAAAACGACCACTCTTCCGTCAGAAAGGGTTTCGCTTTTTTCGGTGTAAGTTACCTGATAGGTGGCTTCAAAAGCATAACCACTGATGGCACGGTTCTGTATTTGTAATCCGAATCCCGGCACAGGCATTGGTCCGCCATGTTCACCCATTCCGGGAATACTGGCTCTTACTAATAATCCGTTTGCTGAATTGATATTGGTTGGATGTTTTGCCCTTCCGTCACGCGGATGGCAGTTGATGCAGGCAGAATTGTTCATTAACGGACCCAAACCAGGATTCACTTCTGCGGGAGCGGTAACAAAACTGTCTTCAAATAATAAATCACCAACGAAGTGATTGCTGAGGTCACTGGCGGAAAGATTCGGTGCCGGACTGCTAAAGGCATTCGTTGTGGTTGAGAAAATTGTAGTTGCTCCACCTGAATTTGCTCTTTCGCTAATATCGAAATAGTCCTCCTCAATAGCATTGTCTTCACTGTTACAGGAAAAAAAAGCTATTGAAAGGAGGACTATTGATAAGATATTTTTAATCATGCGAAGCTATTTTTCAGCAGGCAAATATATAAATTCAAATGGACAATACGATTGGTATTAAAGCGTATTAATAAATGGCAGTAATTGGCTCTCCAAAAGTGTTTTCAAGTCGTTCACTTTGGTTTGTGCATTTTGTACCGCTGCTCTGTTGGCTACTATAGCATTTGTAAAAGTACCCGGAATCGCATCAATAGCGGCAATAGCTTCTGCGATTTTTGCTTTTACATTAGTATCTAAAGTTGGATTGGTCAGAGCGACAATATTTGTTAAACCTGCTCCGTTTGTTCCGTTGAAATCTCCCATGTAAACATTTTGGATGCTGCGAATGTTGTTGGCGAAATCCAATTTAGAATTATTACTGAAACGTGATTCTTCTGCTTCTGGTTTTGGTCCACCGGCGTTTCCGTTCAAAGGCTCTTCGATTTTTCCGGTAGCTACTTCAGTTGCAATTCCGGCCAAACCTTGTACGATTTCATCAAAAGCTGATTTTTGAGACGGATACACACTTCCAGTTCTTCCAGCCTGAATAAAATTAGCAGCATAATTGTCAGATTCCGGTTCCCAGGCATCATATAATTTTTGGGTGTTGTCCTGCAAATCAGTAGCAGCAGCCTTAAGGAATTCAATTTCTCTTGCTGTAATAGCTGCGGCAGCTTTATTTCCTCCAATTCCCCAAATGAAATATTCAATCGTGTGGAAACCTCTCGCATCATCATTAGTTGCCAAAGAAGCTGCTGTTATTGGCGCGCCATTGGCTTTAATAACTTCAATTGCAGCAACATCCACAGGCCATGAATCAATAGCCGGATCTACCACTTCCTCAATTCCTACCGGACCGTATAAGAAACTTTCCGACTGTTCCCATGGTGATCTCGTAGCCTGCCACGCCAATTTAATTGCGGTGAGCTGGGTTTCGGTCATTGGGTAATTTACAGCGTTGATAGCCGATTTCAAATCAGTGGCTTTTGCGTTTAATTCATTGTAGGTTGCAACAATTACATTATTGGAAACATTGGTCAAAACCTCTGTATATAAAACCGCATTGGTATTTACGTAGGAGTTTTCATCATTGTCACTACAGTTTACAAATGCAAAAGAAACTGCGACCAAAGCCAAACTAAAAATTCTTTTTTTCATTTTATGTTATTTTAAAAGTGTGTAAATGGGTTAAAATATATAGGAAATTCCTGTTGAAAAGGTATTCTCTTTTTGTTTTTCGCCGGTAAAAGCCAATGTGGCAAGATTCACATTTTGTGAGCCAAGCCTTCTGTTGGAATATTGTGCTTTTAGAATTACTTGCGGGATAATAAACCAATTCAAACCTCCTGTAATTGAACTTCTTTCCCAACGCGGATTATCGATTACAGTTCCTTCCACATCATGCATCGTATCATAATAATCATAGCGCATGAAAGGGTAGAGGAATTGTCTTTTATTGTTGCTGAAAAAATGAAGGATATCGTATCCGGCTTCTGCTGAAAATCCGACCGCAGTTTTCCCTACAGGTGTTCTTTTT
>Ga0247814_10000498_pt1 | contig 30443 bp, 23 predicted proteins | sample UWRJL179409R1_FD_179947 | JGI IMG/M metagenome (GOLD analysis project Ga0247814, IMG submission 179947) | Plant litter microbial communities from Arlington Agricultural Research Station in Wisconsin, United States - UWRJ-L179-409R-1 | ecosystem: Environmental > Terrestrial > Plant litter >... | reverse complement strand
ATTATTTTTTCCGGATGAATGCTCAACGTAGTCGTCATGGCGTTAAGAGCAGCCTGATTAGTATAATAAGATGCTGACTGATGCCAACTGTTATTAGCTGTTTTGTCAATGGAGTATAACCTGAAAAGTACATTACATTTAGCATAGACTGTATTGAGCAAAGCAATCTGTGCATTAATCTTATTGTTCATCTCCGGAAGTGAGCCTGTCCCATTGGCCATTGTAACAATGTGAAAAACAACAGGGATTTCAAAACGGTAATAGCGAAGCGAAACCGCATTTATTTGGCGGAAAGAAGGTGCGCGAAGCGTTTCCGGGCCTCCTCTGTCAAAGGCTGAACACCTTCTAATAAGTCCACGTAAGGTATCTGTTTGCTTTGTGGAATAATCTGGAAAACTAGCAACTGGCTTCCAGTCATCTAACAAAATTTTCTCACTTGCCAGAAGCGTTTTAAATTCCTCACTGCTTTTCAGATGCTGAAAATCAGCCTTACTGAACTCTTTCAGGCCATTCTCCTTAAATTCAGCGTTTAATTCTGTCAGCTGTGTAAGCGAAAGCGAATCAAGTTTTAAATCCTTTAATTCTGAATTGTATTCTTTTACTTTTTCGAGGGGCTGCTCGTTTCTGTTGCAGCCAATGACAAAAAACATAAAAAGCAGTAGAAAGAAGATGTATCCATTAGATATTTTCATTGCTGTAATTATTATAGAAGTGGAAGATTTAGACCTGGAAAAACAAATGTGAAAAATAAAGCAGCCTTCTTTTCATAACCAATCACCTTATTTAAATCCGTAATATTGGAAGGCAGAGGCTTGCCCTCCGTAGCGCCGTCTTTCAGGTAAGAAGGTGAACTTAGATATCCTGCCCCCAAACCAATTCGTACCCATTTCTTATACGATATAAGAAAGTTCAAGTAGAAATTATTCAGATCACCATCCGCAATCGCAAAACCGGGACCTGCACCAAAAGACCATTCTTTACGAGGACCAAAACTGTTTATGTTTAAGTTTAGAACCCCTCCTGCCAGAAATTTAAAAGAATCATCCTCGGTTTTAACTACCAAATCGTTCTCCAATCCAAATTTCGAAATATTTTTGGCGAAGCTCATAGTAGCAACAGGGATAAACTCTAATAATGGGCGGTCATAAAAAGGCTCAATGCGGATCGAAATTAACTTATCTCCAGTTTCTCTTGATTTAAGATCTTTGGATTTGCTTGTAATAGATAGGGTAACCAGCTGCACTGAATCTCCAACTGTAATCTTGTAGGTAATAGTACTTGAAGCACCACTATAAGCAGCCTTGATATCCTTTGCCAGTTTAGTGAGCGCCTGCATGTAAGCATCAAAAGATTCCATCATAACCTTTTCAGTCACATCCCCTGGAATATAGGAATAGGGCGGAACTTTAAAACTTGCAGAGAGTGCAGTTACCGTAGCGTCCAAATCTTTGTCAGTAAAAAAAGCCAATTTAGCCAGCTCAACTTTCGCGTATAAAAATCCGGAACCTGAAGAATTATTCACCACATCGGTTATTGTCTCTGGTGCATCGGATTGCTTGATGATTTCATAAGCCTTGGAAAGTTGGTCTTTGAGCTCAATAATCTTATCTCGGTAATCATCCTGCCAGCGCCCGGGATTAGGGCTCAGCCTCGCACTGCTGCCGCCAAGCTTCCCTGCTAATATCTTCAAAAGCCCTTCCGTCTCCTCAATTTTAGGTTCCTCCTCCTTAATGGTTTCAACATTAAACTTATAATCGTAAAGAGCAGGATGCGGGTTTTGAATTTGAATGGTAATTATCTTACCTTTAAAATCTTTTATGACTTCATCTCTGCCAATTGTCTTTTTTCCTTTGAGAATTTCAGTCCTTCCTGTGACACCATGGTAGATTTTTACTGTTTGCTGCGAAAGGCACAAAGCAGGTAGGAATAGCAATACCGATACAATTAATTTAGATATATTCATGAGCGTTATTTATTTAGAAAATTTTTCCTAAAAAAGAAATTAAAGTGCCGTTTGTGGAATTCTGTAAGGAATCTAAAAATTAACAGAATTCGCACGAGGAGTGAGAAACAATAGTTAAAATGTGAAATAAAATACCAAAAGCCCCTGTTTGGTTAGTTGAAATTAAAACAAAACCCATGATAAAAAAATACCTATTATTGGGTATTTTAATAAATTATCTGGTTGATATCCAGTTCTTAATAAGTCTACTGTGAAATCCATCATCTAAACATAAAAGCAGCCAAACCTAATTGCTCATTGCATCCATTGCTTCGCTTTTTAATTCACAAAAACAGGTTATATAAATATGAAGGATGACTAAACGTCTTCAATCGTGCAGTCTCTTAAATGAATACATAGCTATTGAAGCTTTCTTTGCTAATGCAGCGGAATTGCTAAAAAAAGCCATGCATTACAGCAAGGTTCAAGTTATTGATCTCATTCATCTTTTGATTACTTGGGACAGGTAATAATATTCCTTTATAAAGATGACACCGAAAATCTCTACTTTATAAAAGTCCGGTTTTGCGGGGAGAGGTCATGCACCTCGCTGTAGCCGCTCAAAGCGTTTGTCGCTTCGGTCATCTTCTTCGGCCTGCAGCAGCATTTCCATGCCTTCAGTAAAAGAGAGCTCATGATGTTTTCTTGTCTCCATTAATGCCTGCCAGCTACGGCCCATGCCGTGCAGGCGCAATTGTCTGAGTTGTGTTTCAATATTCATTTTTAGAATTGGATAGTAGTTTGTGTATAATATTCTTTGCCACGGATGTTTCAATGTATGGGTAAGGATTGTTCTTTTGCAGGGAGGTCCTGGTGGTCTTCCATGTTATTTTGCAGGATGCGCCCTACAAAACGATAAGAGAAGTTTCGGTATTCAATTGCCAGTTCACAGGCTTTAGCGAAGGCGGCAGCAGGTGCCTTTTTCTGTAGGCGCATTAAGCCATCGCAGGTTCTGTACAATTGTTCAGGATGCCTGGGCTGCTCAAACAATAGCTGTACCAGCAGATGTAATTCAGGCGATTTCTCTTTTGCTTTTTCTATATAATAAGCAGGGCTTCTGTCCATATAATGACGGTGGTGGGAGTTCAGGTGTTCCTTCACCGTGGTATATCCGGCAGCCTGGTAGCTTCGGATGTGAACTGCAACTTGTTTCCCCCGGGCATAGATATAAATCATAGAGCGGGTGTAAATGACTTTTACACGGCTTCCAACATGGATAAATGGTACGCTGTAATAATGCTTATCCCTGCCGATATAGATGTGATTATTGTTAGCTACTTTGGGTTCGCAGTAATACTTTACTTCAAAAGTGGTTTCAGGCAATGGGCCAAGCAAATGCTTCTCAGCCGCAAAAAACCGTTCTTCTCTGCACCACGGCTTTTGCTGCATTCTGGTTTGGTTATGTGTTTTTATTTTTCCCTTAATAGCCTCGTTGAGTGCATCCAAAGAAAAGAACTGCCTGTTTCGAAGCCGCGCATAGACTCTAATGTAAATCAGTTTGACCTGGTTCTCAACTAACGCCTTATCCCTTGGTTTTCGTGGCCTTGTTGGAATCACCGTAATGTTATAGTGATTGGCAAAGTCTTCCAGCGAGCGGTTCACATCTGGTTCATAACGATCTGCTCTGATGATAGCTGATTTCAGGTTGTCCGGCACCAGTATATGTTGCGTCCCGCCAATATGTTGCAGGCAGCATTCTAAAGCGTATAGGAAATCAGCTATCCGTTGACTGGGAACAGCGATTGCAAAGCTATAATCAGAAAAAGGAAGGCAGGCCACAAATACCTGACAGGCAATCAGCTCACCGGTTATCTGGTCAATATAATGAAGAGGTTTTCCGGCAAAGTCTACAAACAACTTATTTGCTGCCAGGTGCTCCAGTTTCATTCCCGGCCGGCGTGCCAACAGTTGCTGTTGCAGATGAAAACAGAACTGCGAATAACTGTAGCCTTGCTGATAATCGATGATATATTCCTCCCAGAGCAGTTTTCTAGTCACACCTACCAATCCCAATTGCTTCCTGTAGCTTTCAAGATTATCACTCAGATGTTCAAACCTGGGATCTTTATAAGCAGGATTACCTGCATGGAATTTACTTTCTAATATCGGATCTTCAAGTGCTAATAACTCTGCTACCGGTAGTTTGCCCGTAGCTAATTTTATCAAATAGGACTTTACTGTATTCTTGCTGATACCTAACGTACGTGCAATACTTTTAATAGAATCTCCCTGCTTATGCAGGCGTAATAATTGTTTGATCTGACTCATTGCTTTTGCTTTTTCAGCCATCAGCACTCGGATTAAGTGAAAGAATATTCACCTAAATAAACCAAAATCAATTCATCAAGGGGGTCAGCATGCGGTTCTTACCCACTTTTGGTGGATTACTGTAAACAGCTTAAATTAGTATTGCAATTGTAAATTACTGATTATGAGTACTGAAAAGTTGATTTTCTCTACTTCAGAAAAGTTTAAAGTGGTTTCAATAGATAGAGTTGCAGATCTTGCTAATATTTATGTCAAAAGCCTTCAAGAAAAATGCTATTGCCCAAACTGTTTTGAACCAGGATATGGGGTTCACAGTTACTACACACGCAAGATAAAAGATTTACCAGCATTTGGAAATTGTGTGATTATTTATCTGAGAGCCCGTAAATTTTATTGTAGAGAGCCTGAATGTCCAGTTAAGGTCTTCACCGAAAGGTTTACTGATCACTTTGCATCATTTAAACGCTTCACCAGTCGCGCTGAAAAATTATTGTTGACTACGGTAATCGAATTAGGTGCTAAAGCATCTGAAAGATTATCATTAAAAATGTCATTACCAGTCAGCGACACTACATTATTGAGATGGTTAAAGGCATATCCAATACCCATATTGAAAGTTCCTGTGGTCTTAGGGATAGATGATTGGGCTTATAAAAAACGTGAGCGGTATGGTACCATTCTTGTCAATCTTGAAGATAGAAGAATCCATGATCTGCTTCCTGATCGGGAATCTCAAACTGTTGAGAAGTGGCTGCAAGACAATCCAGGTGTAGAGATTATCAGTAGAGACCGCTATGGGAAATACAGGCAGGGGGCAACAAATGGTGCTCCACTGGCAGAGCAAGTTGTTGACCGATGGCATTTACTTAAAAATATGGGTGAGGCACTTCGCAAATTATTAGAGCGTGAATATCATACACTCAAATCAATTAGAAATCAGGAAATACATTCAGGCACCTTATATAGAAAATCATTGCCTTCACGCTATATAAATATAGAGAGCAGCGCTTCAGATAGGCAAAAGGAAAAATTCAGACAGGTAAAAATATTATATGCTGAAGGGGCATCTATTAAATCGATAGCTAAGAAATTCAGAATGCACAGAACAACAATTCGAAAATACATCTCAGCCGAAGCCTTACCGCTTCGCCAATATAAGCTACCTACCCAACTTGAAAAATATTTGCCTCATATTATTGACAAAATTAAAGAAGATCCTAGGCTTTCGCTTCGTCAATTATTGAACGAGATAAAAGAACAAGGCTATACTGGTGCCTACAGCACCCTATAAGAAGGATTAAAATCTTATGGAATTAAGCTAGGACACGGTTATGTCCACACCAAGCTACCCAATCTTTCAGATATATTTTGGAGACCGTCAAAGACAAGCTACTTATTCTTTAGAGATCCTGATCAGCTTAGTAAAGGACAACTTACACTATTAAAAAACCTCTGTCAAAAATCTAAAAAACTTGCTTTAGCTCTGGAACTCGTCAGGAAATTTAAATGTCTAATGAAAAACAGGAGATATAGTGAGTTAACCTCATGGATTGATCTAGCAATCAAATCGGATATTGAGGAGATTGCTGGTTTTGCGAATGGTCTGACTGGAGATTTGGTAGCAATAAAAAATGCATTCAGATTACCATGGAGTAACGGTCCTGTAGAAGGCAATGTAAATAAGTTGAAAACAGTAAAACGTCAAATGTATGGCCGAGCCAGCTTTAATCTTTTGAGGAGGCGCTTGATATTGCTTTCAAGCATTTTCACCAAAAGTGGGTAAGAACCAGCATGCTCCGGAATAACAAGTCCCCAACTCAAATCAGAGGGGTCAATATGCTCCGGTACGCCCAGCGCCTAGAAAATAAGGGGGTCAGCATGCGCCGGAATGACATGGTTTACAGATCTGCAAGCCTACGTCAATTCGTTCTATATGCACATTTTAGCGGGGTCCGTTTCGTCCAGAATATCCATACAGTTTTATCTTTTTCATATAATAAAGGCGGAATGGAATAAAAATCTAAATTGAGTTTGTAGATCTTATTGTCCTGCCCTCAATCTCTTTTCATCGATATTGAGAAATTTAAAATTTGTTTTAGGATATAGAGTGTGATGACTCCTATCTATAAGTGAACTTTCATCAATATTTTCAAAGAAATTATACTCTTCCAGTAGGTTGAAAAAGTTTGAAATTTTTTCTTTATTAAGAGATTTTTCACTTATAACATTATAAAAGATTAAAGCTAATTCATTATTTGATAGCTGTGCTTGGATCATGTTCACATAATATTGATCATCCATATGTTTGAATCTATGATCTCTTGTAAATTTAATTATGTTATATAAATATCTAAAAAAATGGCCCAACTCAGTATAATATTTTTTGTAAAATGTCATGTACACACCGTTGATTTCTGCCTTAAGTATTTCTCTTTCGAGGTCTTCCAGTTTTTGATTTCCATTCACTTTTGCAATAATCTCTGGTACTGGAGAGTTTTCAGACAAACTGAGCAAATGTGATTTATAAATTTCCCCTAGTTCAAATTTCATATAATCTATCAAATGTTGTCCTTCAACAGTTTTTGATGGTGAAAGCTCTACTTCCCTTTTTAGGGCTATTTTGATGTTAAACAGCACGTTTAACATATTGAAAAATGTAGTTTCGAACTGTTGTTTTTCAATGAAATTTTTATTGTCGGCGAATTGTTCCTTTTGAACGTTCAGGGTTACAACTATCAATAACACACCGATAATACTCCAAACTGTTGCCAAAACCTGACCACTTTCTCCGAGAGTTTTTAAATACTTGAAGTCCAACCTATGGAAAAGAGTTATTCTATTATCTCGGACTATCTCAACTAAAAATGCGCTGAGCATAATGCAGCCGATGATTATAAATATGTATGTTAGAATGGTTACCAGTGTTTTCATATCAACTATTTACTGCACGTTATTTGTTTTGTTCAGCTTTGATGTCGGAAATGATTTTTATCGATGCCTTTTTAACGTCAGAAACATTTGGAAAACCTTTTGAATTTAAGCTTACAAATGAAGATATATCGATGTCAGGACTAAAATGGTCAATTCTGGTAGTATCAAGCGTATAAGTTCTTTCATTGGCTTTGAAATATATTTTTATTGGAGTGTCCTGCAATCCAGCTACTTCAAAATATTTACTTATTTTCTCATTGGAGTTAAAAACAATATTTCTAACAGAATTCATAAGATTGATTTTCTTATCTCTTTTGGCTACCAGACTAACCTCTAAAAACACATCGTTTGTTAGAAAATTATCATTTAAATTTCTTGCTGTAAAGACGTTCATAAATTGCCTTGGTTCCCTTGAAACAAAACTAACTCGCTTGATTTCTGCTTCGTTTAGTATCCGGTTAAATTCGTTATAAGAGGTTAGTGGATTAAATGATATTGTATAGTCTGGATGCTTTTTTGCAAATTCACTTCGAAAAGCCTTAGCGAACATAGAAAATACACCAAATTGTTTGAACCTTTGGAATAAAATATAACCTTGTGTTACATTCTGGGGTATATCGCATAAAAAATAAAAAGGCATCATTGGCGAATCATCTAGACCCAAAGTCCCTTTCTTTTTCCCCGAGCTGTCTATAAAAACTGATTCTACTCCGTAATCACCAGATTCCAATTCGCCTTCTATGCATCTGCCGAATGGTTTGAACTCCTTAGAATCAATAGACAACCTTTTTTGATTGGCTTTATCTTCAAATATTGTAGATATTGTTGTTCCATCATTGAGCAAAGCAGGTAGACGTTGGAAGAGTTCTATCAGATCTTTACCATTGTCGAAATCACTAAGTGTTTCTAAATCTTTTGTGCTTTGATTCTTTTTGTGTATTGTAACAGTGTATACAGCTACTGTGGTGATGGCCATAGAATTAGATTAGAGTTAATTTAAAAAATAAATATAATGATTATTTGATAACTTGCGTGCTATCTTTCTCTATACATGCAGAACTGATCATTCCTTGATGTAACTTAAAAACATTTGGCTATTTTAGGCTAATAAAAATTAATCGTTACTTTCATGAGCTTAGTAAAACATTTGTTGTTTAGCGAGGAAGAATTTGTCCACAATTCAATCTTAAATGGCACCTCTGTTAAAGGGTCTTATAATACAATGCAGTTTGTATTAAGGCTTAGGGATGACATTAGAACAGCTTTGGAGAGTGATTTAGATTTCGAGAGAATAAATGCAACTTCCACGAGCATTCATGAAAATATTCACTGGTGGCAACATATGGGGTCAAATTTCGGATTTTTATTCAGTTTAGCATATCCTGCACTTGTACATAAAACAAGTGTAAATTTAAAAGCTATTATTTCACAAGGAATATTACTTAAGTCAATTTTGAAGTTTGATAAAGAATATTTTAAAGTGAATGGTGTAGCGGATATTGAGGATATTAATGAAATACTCAACAATTTTCATGATTTAGAATATGCAAAATCTTTTGCAATGGATAATAAAAATATCCTCACAATGCACAACGATAGGAGATTTTTTTTAAACATCGGCCATTGCTATCATATTCTATGGGGTTTGACCATTGACTTGCTTGCTTCAACTGTTGACAAAGAGCATGTTTGTCTTCCAAATACCGATAATTGGGTGGAAAAATTTAAAGTATTAGAAGATAAAAAGGTTCCGGGATTTTTCGTTGATTCCCCTCTGCACTTACTAAGCCCACTTGGCATTAAGGCGATATATGAAGGACAAGCTATATTTAATCAAATTCAATATCTAAGGGTAGCGTTAAATAAAGAATTAAGCTTTTCTGACTGTGAAAATGCTGGTATGCTTCATTCGATTTACATTGAAGCTTTTGATCATTATTTACAAATAACAAAATTTGATAAACCTGATGATTTACTTGACCCGACAATAGGTTTGTTTTTACTCCTTTGTGATGTCGCTATAAATCCAAATAATGGATTTCCATTGGAAATATATGATTTTGAAAATTTTATAACAAAAAATGATCCTGCGATAAGATTTACAATGATGTGTAGGGTCATTGCAAAAGATCCAAAAAGTTACAGGGATAGATTGGTCAACTATTCAAAAGAGGAATATATAATTTTGAGTAAAAAATTGTCGGAAGCTATAGCATGTAAATGTTCATATGAGAACATTGATATGGTCTTAAGGTGGATAGAAACAAAAAGTGTTTTCGAAGTAATTAAAGAGGGCGAAGACTTAAACTTCTCAGAAGAGAATCAACCAATTCGATTAATGTTTTCAAGGTATTATCGTTTTCAAGAAGATAAAAAGAAATACCCAAATGTATTATGCTGGTTTGGGTATCACTCTACCTCAGCGAATAAAAATATAGAATTCAAAATAGTGGATTCTCTATATAAAAAGCATCATGCATTATTTGTAGATGATTTCGATGGGGAGGTAAAGCCGACTATTTTTGAAGGAGTTAATAAGGAGAATATTGTAGAATCTTTTGACAAGTTTTATGGATTCAATATAATCTATGATATAATTCTAAAATGGATATATGAGGAGGGGGAATTTAAATATGATTATGATTGGCTGGCAGGAGACCGATCCAAAACTTTTATCCCAGTTATAAAACAAAACTTTAAGAATCAATTCGGCATTGATATTGGTTCTATAAAAGTTCTATAAATTATTTAACAAGGGCGTTCTTATTCTAATAAAAACAGGCTATATGTTTCATTAAAAGAAAACATAAAGTGATCTGGATTCTGATTGCAATAGACTATTTTAGTTATCACCATACTAAAATTAAAGATTATGTTCTTCCCTCATCTAAAAAACTTCAGTCCATATTCCGGTCATATTTATAATGAAATGAGAGCTGCAGTCTAAAGGTGTCAACTCGTTCAATGAGTGAACTTTCTATAAATCAGAAAGTTAAATTGATTTTTGGTGAGTAGCTCATCCCAAAATTTACTCACCGAATTACTCACCTTTTTATTGTGATTAATTAGATATTTTGGAGTTTCCTGTTAAGCAAAAAAGCTTGCAATCATTTGATTTGCAAGCTTTTACGTAGTATTGATGCTATCCTGTGATCTCGCTGGGATTTACACCTAGTGTAAAAATCGACGTTTCCAATATTTTAGAGTGGCTTTGAAATTCTAACTCCCCGAATGACGCACCATTTTTTTAAAACTTTTTGTATGCAAATACTATGATTTAAATATAACTGTTTGTAGCAACAAATCCAAATGTAATTGCACAAGATTATCGTGAGACTGGAGATTTCGGCAGTAGCAATCATAGCATGCCGAAAAATAAGGCAGTGCATTTCATTCGAAATTGACTAGTTCAAATTGTTGATAACCATAATTTTATAACTGGGTTTGAGTTTTTTGTTATCTGGTCATTCGCCACGGAATCGGTTGGTCATAGGCTCCGAAATCCCCACCATGCGGCAATTTTTACGATAAGCATGATGCAATCTTGCATTCTATGGCAATTTGTGACAGGCTGAATGTTCAATTATTTGACATTTTGGTTTTTGTGCAGAAATATCTGTAGCTTTAAATATCTAAATTCTCAAAATGCTCTTCAAATATACTGATGTAATCATTTGCGATACTCTCCTTAGTGATAGTGGCTCAGACAATAGTAAAACTATTTCAACCTTTCTTCCCACAACAATTTTATAATGTAAATATTCAGCCAGATGTATATCAATAGGGTAATAATCAAAAATTTTAAATCTTTCAAGGATACTTTTGTTTTAGAGCTTAACAAGGGCCTAAACATTTTGGTAGGGAATAATGAGGCAGGAAAGTCAACGATATTGGAAGCGTTGCATCTGACACTCTCAGGTTTATCTAACGGAAGATACCTTGTGCATGAGCTTTCAGAATATTTGTTCAATAGAGAAGCTGTGTGCGAATATATAACCAGCCTTGCAACATCACGCCCTTTACCTCCCCCGGAAATCAGTATTGAGGTTTTCATCGCCGGTAATGACCTGCCCTTTTTTGAGGGTGATGACAATAGTACCAAAAAGAGTGAATGTGGACTAGCATTAAAAATCTCTCTAGCGGAAAAATATAGGATGGAGTATAACGAATATGTAGCGGGAGGTGATATCAGTGCAGTTCCAATTGAATTCTATGAAGTCAACTGGACGACCTGCGCAAGGGAGCCGATAACCCCAAGAAAAATACCAATCAAATCCGCCTTAATAGATTCAAGCAGTAATAGGTACAAAAATGGATCTGACGTGTATATCTCGCACATTATCAAAAACCATCTGGACGAACGGCAGCGTAATGATCTTTCTCATGCCCACCGAAAACTGCAGGCCAAGTTTATCCTGGATGATTCCGTTGCAAAGGTCAATAAGGTGATCAGCGAAATCTCGAAGAAAAAAGATGCGGATAAGGAAGTTAAGCTTACCATAGACCTGTCTTCAAAAGATGCCTGGGAGTCAAGTTTTATGACCTGCGTAGATGAAATACCCTTTCATCATATCGGAAAGGGGGAGCAGGCAGTAATAAAAACCAAACTTGCCCTTGAGCATAGAAAAGCAAAAGAGGCCAATATCATTTTGCTTGAAGAGCCGGAAAACCATCTATCACACTCAAAGTTAAATGCGCTGATCAGCGAAATCCACGAAAAATGCGAGAACAAACAGATACTGATCTCGACCCATAGTAGTTTTGTAGCAAATAAACTGGGACTGGATAACCTGATCCTTATTGATAACAAAATTCCGATAAGGCTCCAACACCTGGAAAAGGGTACCCAGGAATTTTTTGAAAAGATTCCCGGTTATGACACCTTGAGGCTCGTCCTGTGCAAAAAGGCTATTCTGGTCGAAGGTGACTCGGATGAGCTTATTGTTCAGCGGGCATATATGGATGCGAACAATGGGAAGCTTCCCATCCAGGATCAGATTGATGTGATTTCTGTTGGGACCAGTTTTCTACGCTTTCTACAAATTGCCCAGATGATAGGCAAAAATGTCTGCGTGGTTACGGATAATGATGGCGATGTACTGGCTTTGGAAAAAAAGTATAAGGATTTTTTGGTTGCCAACGCAAAGCAAAACATAAAAATCTGCTATGACCCTATCATTGATACAGGGAGCCTAGAGATCGGCGGGGATAAGTTCAACTATAATACCTTGGAACCTAAATTTTTGAAAGTTAATGGCCTGAAAAAGCTGAATGACGTATTTGGCTTGCAAAAAACGGAGGATGAACTGCACAAATACATGAAGTCAAACAAGACCGACTGCGCACTGAAAATTTTCGATACAAACGAAACATTGGCATTTCCCAAATACATCCTTGATGCAATCACACCATAACAGGCTTATTCTTTCGGTTGCAGGATCGGGCAAGACCACATATATTGTTAAGCAGGCATTAGAGGTTAAAAATAATCAGGTCTTGATCACCACTTACACCGAGGCAAACGAAAAGGAGATCAGGTCCAAATTTATTGAGATCAATGGGACGATCCCTGGAAACGTTACTATACAAACTTGGTTTTCCTTCTTGATCCAGCATGGTGCTAAACCATTCCAGGGAACTCTGTTGGAAGAGAAGATCAATGGCATGGTGCTGGTGAACAAGGCATCAGGCATAAAATATAAAAATAAAGCCGGCGTAGGGATTGGATACTCGGAAGAAAGTGATTTTATAAAACACTATTTTACCAGTTGCAACAAACTATATTCGGATAAACTTTCCAAATTCGTTATCCGTTGCGATGAAAAAAGCAACGGTGCGGTTGTCAACAGGATTTCGAGGATTTATGGACATGTGTTCATCGATGAAGTACAGGACCTTGCAGGACATGATCTGGAACTGCTCAGACTGCTTTTTAAGAGCGGTTCCCAAATAATGTTGGTTGGCGATCCTCGGCAGGTTACTTATTTGACCCATAATGAAAAGAAAAATTCCGGATATAAAAATGGAAACATTAAGCAGTACATCCTCGACAAATGTTCCAAAATCTGTGATGTTGATGAGACCACATTGGTATATTCCCATCGCAACAATGCTTCAATCTGCAAGGTTTCCTCTGCCTTATATCCAGACTACACCGAAAGTTTTCCCTGCACATGCGATACTTGCAGGTCAGATGTGCCTGAACATACTGGAGTCTATCTCGTCAGGCAAGAAGATCTTCAGGCCTATCTACTGAAATATAAACCAACTGTCCTTCGCTATAGTATGGCCGTTGAACCTCAGTGGAACTATGGAAATTGTAAAGGGCTTGGATTTGAAAGGGTAATGATATATCCAACTGCTAGCATCATCAAGTATTTGAAAGATGGAATCTTGGTCAAGCAGGTTAAAGGGAAGGCTAAGGCTTCTTTCGATCTGGCAAAGTTTTACGTGGCAATCACGCGTGCTCGGCATAGTGTTGCAATTGTGTGCGATTACGCAGAAGAGACTTATTTGGACGGCTTTGTAAAATGGTTGGATAATACAAAATAAAGAAAATTTTTAAATGAAGGATACTATGTCAACAATAGATGTAAACGCTTTGGACCGAAAACAAGCGGTGGCAAATGCCAAGGCGGAATCTGAACTGTCAGATCTCAAGCAGCATGCGATGAAAATGCTTAGGGATTTTGAAGAATTCAACGATCATTCCTCCAACCGAGCCATTTGGGAACTCGTTCAGAATGCATGTGACCTCACAACGGAATGTGAAATTACGATCGATTATCGAAATTCCAAGTTCTCCTTCTCGCATAATGGCAGGCCCTTCAATTCCAATTCACTGGTTTCACTCATCAAACAGGTTTCTGGGGACAAAGATGAAAATAGCGAAATCCCACCAGTTGGCAAATATGGCACGGGTTTTCTGACCACCCATTCGCTAGGACGGAAATTTTCAATCGATTCATTGCTCGAATCTTCAGGATATTACATAGAAGTGAATGACTTTTTGGTCGATAGGAGTGCAAAGCGATGGGAGGATTTGGTCGAGAAGATCAAAGAGCAAAAGGCAAGGGTGTTTGATATCATCGAAACAGGAGCTATTGTTGACAATCCTATCTTTAACACTACATTCACCTATCATCCCGAGACTGCGCAAGAAAAAAAGTATGTCAAGGATTCCTTTTTAGATATTGAAGCTTATGTGCCACTCGTTCTGACGATCAATAATCGCATTAAGAAATTCAGGATTTTATCGGAAAGTGGGACGGAAGTTTCGTTTAGCCTTTCCGAAAAAAAGAGCTTGTCCCAGACCAAAAGGATGGAACTGTTCCAGACGACGATCTCAAAAAACATGGTGGATGAAATCATATATTCTGTTGTCGACGATGAAAATGGCATCGAAATCATTCTTCCGATAGATAAAAACGGTAACCTCAAAACTTTCTCTGAAAGGCTTGCAAGGCTATTTCTATATTATCCACTGGTTGGGTCAGAAGATTTCGGTATGAACTTTATCATCAATTGTACTGGTTTTCTTCCAGCTGAGGAACGTGATACCATACATCTGAAAAGCAATAAAGATCAGTTGAAAGACCAAGAGGCGATCAACCGTGACCTGGTGGAGAAAGCCACTGAATTAATATTCCGTTTTCTGAACAGCAACCTCCTTGCAGTTTCGAACCCTTTGCTGTACGCTGAGGTGGATTTCAGTAGGAATTCTGGTGATGAGATATTAGATGGATATTTTGTTGAATTACAGCAAACCTGGGTTGAGGAATTCAAAAAGCTAGAAATAGTTGAATGCGCCTCAGGATATAAAACTGTGGACGAGGTCGTTTTCCTTCATCCAGACCTTTTATTGGATGAAAATTCGTTTGATGCCATCTATTATCAATTGTCGAAGCTGGAGAGGGATTTTCCAAAAAAGGAAACAATTAAAGACTGGAGCAGGTTCGTCTTTGACTGGGGCTACGAGCAGGCGATTTTCGTTACCGATGTTGATTTTGTAAATAACATTCAGCAAATGAGCCTTTCGGATTTTGACCTTTCATTGCTAACTTGCTATTACAAGTATTTGCTTGAAGGAACTGGTCGGGCCTTTTTCTCTTCCCATCTTCTGTTGCCGAATCTGAATGGAGATTTTCAGGAATTTTCCTCTCTCAAACGTGCACATGCTATCGATGAAATTCTTATTTCAATCGGAAAGGATTTAATGCCTGATGTTATCGATGAGCTGATAGATCCAGATTTTGTCTTCGATTTTACGTTTTCCACTTTTGGAAGGAAGGAATATTCAGTCAGTGCAAACAATAAAGCTAGCGAAGTATTATCTGACCTCGCCTTTTGCCTTCGACTCACAGATGCCGAAATGAAGACTAAGGAACCATTAGATGGATTTCTTCCGATAGATTTAGATTATCTTACTACTTTGGTGAAATATTGCAGACTGCATTCCACCGTAGATTCAACAAGTAAACCCGCTAGGCTTATGCAACTTGTCAGCAGGTACTATGGGTTTGATGACAAACTTATACAGCTTGATGGAATTGGTGAGGATGGGAACATCGACCTTAGGCAAGTCCAGAAAAAAGTGGCCAAAGTATTCTTCAATACGTTACTGCTCGAAGAAAGGGAATGGATCGAAGACAATATCCAATTTCTTTTTGATGTGATCGGCTGTAACGAAGACAGGTTTAAGGATGTTTTTTCAACTTCAAGTATATATCCCAACCAGCAGTTCGAGTTGTGTGGGATTGCTGAGCTCAAAAAAGGAAATGGCCTTTCAGATGACATCGTCAATCTTTATAATAAATTATCAAAAAGGCCAATTCAATCAGTTTTGGTGGTTTCAATGTTTAATGATTTCCTTAAAGAAAATGAAGTCGTTACGGATAAAGTCTTATCAATTTTTATCGAAGAAGGGTTTTTCGAAACAGATGTCAGGGACATCAATGTACATCCTTTCAAGGAAGATATTTTGATAATTATCTCCAAGTTGAGAGATCCTGCCTACAAATTGTTGTTTCCTCGGCTCGATGATAATAAAGCCAGTCTGATGCTCGAAGTGGTAACCAATGAGAATACCAAGGATGATATATTTTCGATTGTAGTTTTAAAAGAGGCACAGCTCAAAAAACTAGGAGAAATCGTTCAATTGCCCAATTTTGAGGAAATATTGACTCGGGCTCAGGACGTCGTCCAGTACGATAATGAGAAGAGATCAGATTTTAGGCACAAACACGAGATCGGGACCTACATAGAGAGAAAGATTCGCGAAAAGTTAAATGCCGATCTTGCCGGAAAAATTCTTGTTGACAAGGATAAGTTCGTCGACGCTGAAGATATACAAGGAGGGCAAGATATCATCATCACTTTTGAAGGCAAAGAACTTCATTTCATTGAGATTAAGTCTCGTTGGAACATTAAGAGCTCTGTTCTTCTGAGCAAGCTTCAACTGGAAAAAGCATCCGAAAATGCTGATAGATTCACGCTGTTGGCGGTCGATATTACAAAATATCTGGGTGCAAGTGATCGATATAAGCTGGAGGAAAAGGAAATCTTGCCTCTAATAAAGGCAGTAGACGGCGTCGGTGTCTTTGCGGAACCTTTGATCGAAAGAAACTTGCTTGCTGAAAAAGACTTAAACGCTGAAATCAAGCTTGTCGATTTCCGAGGACTGGTTAGCCAGGATATCATCAATGGCGGAAGCAGTTTTGAAACATTTGTTGATGTCCTAGTTGAAGAACTTCTGGTTAAAATAGAGAAGATGTCCAATTGACAGATTAGTGTGTTAAAGGATCCAATCGACTGGAGTTGTCAATTCCAATAAATTTTTCAAGACACATTTTCTGCAAGTCAATTGTGTCCATTGGTGATCCTGGTCACATTTTTTTCCCAATAAAGAGCTTACGCGCATTAACATTCCAACGGTTTAGATTGTGTTTCGAATCACAGTTAAATCCTTAAGCAGAGTGAACTTTGGTTTATTATTTTAGCCTCTCATTACTTTAATCTAGTTATATGGAAAAGAAATATGAGGGGTTTTTTGGAAATTTCGGTAGTAGTTATTTTGCTGATTAGCTTGAGGTCTTTTCAATGCATTACAGTATTGTAAAAAAAAATGGTCGATTGACTACAGGCGGCACAAAAGATATAAAGCTATTTTGCCAATGCACCACCTGTTCAAAGAAAATTAGAGTCATTGCAATATTCTTGCGCACAATAAAGAACATCTGGCCTTCTTTTGAAAAGAAACCCTATTTTAGGGGATCTAAATTTTAACATGCCAGTAAAAAACGACTCAACAAAGATTGTGGAGCAATCCCAGGTAACAGGATCGGTCAACACCTTCATCCTGGGGAATACCGATAAACGGGTGACTTTCAGTACGCAGCAAACCCGCGCATTTAATTTAGTGTGGGCACTTTGGGTAGAAAAAATCATCAAAAAGAAAAGTAAGGTCGCCGTAATCGGTGGTGGCCTCGCTGGTATGACAGCAGCAGCCGCACTAAATATCAAAGGGGCTTCGGTCACGCTCTACCACGACAAGGAGAACCTGATGAATGTGCAGGAAAAATCCGTGCACCGATACATCCATCCTAATATCTACGATTGGCCACAAAAAGGTTGCGAAATCGCGAATACCGATTTTCCTTGCATGAACTGGAGTGCAGCTTTTGCCAATAGGGTTCTGGAACAGATCGAAGACCGCTGGAATGAGTTAAAAGATCAGATCGAAATCCTCAAGCCAGAGTATATCGATGAAGTTAAGTCCTCCGGAGGCAAACCAAGGATTTATCTTTCCGGGTCTGCTTACGACAGGCCGTTCGACTGCATTATCATAGCCAGCGGATTTGGAATTGAAGCCGGCTTTCCCAACACCCGAACGGTGCCTTACTGGCATCCCGATGATTTGGACGTCTCCACCAAAACTAGACAGGCAAAACACTATTTGGTTTCGGGCTGTGGCGATGGCGGCTTAATCGATGTACTGAGACTAAAGATAAAAGGCTTTAATCATCAGGAATTCAGTCAAGAGATACTGGAAAATGCTGACATGCAGGTCCTGAAACCCAAGCTGATTGAGATTGAAAAGAATGCCCCAGATGATGAGGAGAACTATGCCAGCTACATCTCGGATGAGTTCCGAAAACTAACAATACCGCCTTCCCTGCTTGAAGATCTTCAAAAAAAAATAAGGTTGGATACGAAGGTTGAACTGAATGGCAGCAGATCAACACCAATGAGCCCAAAAGCCTGTTTAATCAACAGATTTAGTATTTTTTTACTGATGCACTTGGAGCAGATCTCTTATAAACAAGCCCGAATCGTGTCAGCCTTCAACAACGGACAGAAATATGTTGTTGATTTTGTCGATGGGAGTCGGAATATCAATAGGGAATATGATGATCTTATCGTCCGACACGGGCCCAAATCGACGGTTTATAGTATACTCGGTGCTGCCCTGAGTCTTCCTGAGGTCGCGGAAAAGGATAAAATCATACAAAAAAAATGGCCAGACGGTTTTTACCCAAAACGCACAGAAGAAGATAATATCATGTCAAAAGCTAATGAACATCTAGACACATTCAGGAACATTATCCGTAAGGCAGACCGCAAAGCTACTATAACGGTAATGGAGAAAGACGGTAAAGAGTTCTATCTGGTAAGTAGTGAAAAATATCAGACACCTGCACTCACCCAAATTACCCATCATAGGGATATCGAGGTTAAACACAGGGAACCGATCGATTTTACATTTGCTTCAGGAGTGCTGTCCGATCCTGGAAACACGGAATTGCTCTCATTGGGTTCTAAAGTCTTGAACGATCAGGACACCTCGGCAACATTAGGTTGTTTCGTATCATTACCCGATCAACGTATTGCTTTTCTAACCAGTGCACACCTGTTCAACGGAAACCGCTCCAATAAGCTCTACTTTTACACCAAATGTCAGCCAAAAATGGAGATCGGGAAGCTCATAAGAAAGTCAAGCCTGAAAGTAAGTACAAATGTCCGCCGGCAAAAAAATATCGTTGACGCCGCGCTGGTCCACCTTTTCAGTAACATTCCTTATTCGAGAGCTGGAGAATTTTGGAACGGACAGCGTCTTACGGTAAGAGGACTTGCGACAGCTAAAATCGGGGACAGAGTATACAAAATAGGTGCTGGTAGCGGAATGACACGTGGTGAGGTAATCGGTATACATAGTTCGGTCGTCCTGTCCAGGAATGATCAGGAATATTACTTTGAAGACGCCATTATGGTACACAGCCTGGATGGTTCCCATTTTGCCAAAAACGGTGATTCTGGCGCCATGGTCTTCCGTGAAGACGGCAAAATCCTGGGAATGATCTTTGCAACTAGCGGCAATGCTGCAGTACTTTGCCCGATGGAATCCATCCTCAAGGAACTTCAGTGTTCCTTGCTATTATATTAAACAAAAATATGGACTTTGACACCATTACCCAAGGCGATATAGAATTGCTCTCCAGATTATCACTGGACCGTTATCCAAGTTTAAGTTTGGTTGAGGTCGCAGGTGCATACGATAATGCCGCCTACCAAAAAATCGCCGTTAAGCTTAAAACCATTGCCGATGCTATCGACCTGGAATATCGACACGATTATGGGCCGATGCAAGCGGTGAAGAGCACCGGCAACCCAATCGGTATCGGTGGAAAACTTGGTCGGCTCTGGTCAGGGGTATTCAAGGGCAATGAAAATAAACAATACTCCGCACAGGTGACCGTAGGAATTGACCACGATGCCCAGCTTCTATATCTGGGTTTCTTTTTCGGTTCCGCCTATTCGAAAAGCGCCTCGCCTCAACGCCGAAAATTTTTGGAAGATGGACTGTATCGGCTGGGCGTGATATTGTATGAGGCCATTCAAGCCGACCCGAATATCCGTCTCGTGCTGGAAGGCCTGCTTGAACTGGGCTTTAAATGTTATGTAAAAGAGGAGCGGGTAAACTTGGATGCCTGGATAGAAAACCTGCGCATCGATCCTAAGATATCAAGCATCAGCATCCATCTACCTGCAGATAGGGAAAATCGGGTCGATGAGGTATTGATCGGTTATTATATTTCGGTTTGTATGCCGCTGATGTCGGTATTCCCTGAAGATGTAAATATCAGAAACAAAAGAAGGTCTTACTTTCCCCGACCCCGAACGCCCGAAGAACGTGCGATCCAAGCGGCGCGGAGAACCATCACTGGTACAAAGGGGGAAGAATTTGCGATGGACTACGAGCGTAAAAGGCTCGCTATTGCTAAACTTTCCGGTCGAGGTTACCCACAAAACAAAGCCGCCATTTCCGATATATTCCACTATGACCTGCTCTCCATTGACGGCCGTAATGAGATCCATATCGAGGTGAAGACAACCGCAAGACCAAAAAGCGATCCCGCCGCCAACGTAGCTTACTTGTCGGCAAACGAATATGACTTCTACCAGCGACATAGGGATTCCTACCGCCTGTATCGCGTATATGATATTTTTGGAAGGCCCGAACTCGAAGAAATCGACCTCGGAAATGTCCGCTTTGAGTCCGATAATTACCGCATACTCATCCCAACTTAAAATAAGATGATTATAATTCGGCAAGGTCCGCCAATCCGCAGGGCCTGTCGCTCAAACTTGATGAGAACCGGCAGATGCTGTCTGAAAATTAGAATGTAAGGGGGATCGGCGATTTTGTTGCTTGGACATTGGAAAAACTCCATGAAAGGTTGCTTGAAAAGCACAACGAAACCTTTTGGGTTTCCGCTGGGTCCAGTCAGATGGGCGGCATTGAACATTTCCATTATAAGCTTGTCGAGCAACCCAAAAAGCCAATAGTTTCGTAATTTGACTTACTGATTTCGCAGGGCCGATAACCTTGGACCACCTGATCAAAAGAAAACCACTACAAAGGAGGGCAAGTGAGCGCGGACCGTTTTTCAAGATCAAGGGAAATGCCACTGGCCTGCTTTTCCCACCAACCGATACCTATGATCTGACTGAACCCTAAGTATTTTGGGGTCCGTAAATCCCATGTATTGGTGTCGTTTTCTTTAGCAGTATGCAGATAGAAGTCAAAGCCATCAATAAACTGATGCCCTATACGTTTAACATTGAAATCTGTTCTGTTGTATTTGGAGGCAATATAATCTTCCACATGCCTTTCCAGTACCTCAAATCTTCTAAGTGTTCCGGGCGCATATTCTTCTTTCTCGACCAACGCTTTCATTTTTCATTGTGGGTTTTAATGGCCTCCAGTATCGTGTGTGCTTTTTCTTCTTTGCCTAAGAATTTGCATTAAACGTCATCGGCGGTTATTTCGTCTCCATCCACACTAAGCTGGCTATGGGCTGCATAAACTTCTGCTTTCATATTTTCCAGATAGGCATTCAGCGTTTTAACATCTTCCTTTGTGCCGATGACTTTTCCGGCTTTTGCATTCCATCGTTCCGGTTCGCAATTTCTGCTTGTGGACATTTCCGCACGAACCCCGTCCACTGTAATTCGTAAAAAGATAAAGTAAACAGCCCCTTTTGTGTAGTTCTTTGGCCTTTTCAAAAAGAAAAGCACGCTAAAATTAGTTTTCATAACGATAACATTAAGGTTAAACAAAAATAGCTTTGCAGTTCCATTTATACAAGATGTTAATCTATTAAACCATTTGAATATCAATGTTTTAATAATAATTAGGGGAGTTTGATAATATAAAGAACGACGCTCCGAATGACGCACATTTTATATACGATTTCGTGCATATTTTGGTATAACCCGTAAAAGCAAAAACCCTGCAATCATTTGATTTGCAGGGTTTTATTTCTCTTTGATATTGTTTCTTGTGATCCCGCTGGGATTCGAACCCAGGACCACTACATTAAAAGTGTAATGCTCTACCAGCTGAGCTACGGAATCAAAAGTTCTGAAGAACTTTTACTCTAAGCGTTTCCGTTTAAAGTGATGCAAATGTAAGATTAGGATTAATATACTGCAACTAAATATTGGTTTAAACAGGTACTAGGCTGATTTTAAGCCGGATTAATTTCATCTCAGATGAATTAGATGTTAATTTTGTAACAATTCAGGGCTTTTTACGTTGAAAAAGCCCTGAGTAATTCCTTATTTCAGGATGTTTTCTGCTTCAGATTTCTTTCTGCCGATGTTAAATAACACAAATCCCATAAAGAGGAAGATCAAAACACCGAGAATCTGATAGCCTCCGGAACCAAACCAGGTAGTGAAGATCGGCTCAACGCTTACTTTTTCCAGGTTGTTTTTCACGGAAGGGATCACCATCAGGATAGCGACTACCACTCCGGCTAATGCTCCGCCGGCGACTAAACCTGTGGCGAAAAGATTACCGGGACCTAATTCTTCTTCCTCGGCAGTTTTAGCTTTCTTTTTCTCTCTCCATTCTACGACACCCTTGATGGCGCCTCCTGCGAAAATGGGCAGGGTAGTAGAAAGGGGCAAATAAGCACCTACAGCGAATGATAATGAATTGATACCACATAGTTCTATGGTGATAGCGATAAACACACCTACAAGCACATATTGCCAGTCCAGGTTAAATGATAGCATTCCTTTAATGAGGGTAGCCATCAACGTAGCTTGTGGAGCAGAATATTCTGCAGTACCGATAGCGTGTTTAATGCCCTGGGCTAACATTTCGGGAGTAGGCGTATCTAGAATGCGGACGGTTAGTCCGATCACTATAGAAGAAACGATTACACCGATAAATAAAGCGAGCTGCTGATATCTGGGGGTTGCTCCAATAATGTAACCAGTTTTTAAATCTTGTGAAGTTGCACCTGCGTTTGCTGCTGCGATACAGATCATACCACCCACGACTAAGGCCATAGGTTCGTAGACTTTTCCTGTCCACCCAACAGCAATAAAGATCAGGCAGGTGCCCATAATGGTAGCGATAGTCATCCCCGATATCGGGTTGTTACTGGAACCGATGAGTCCGACAATCCTGCTGGAAACAGTGACGAAGAATGCGCCGAATACGACTACGAGAATCCCGATCAGCAAATTGCTCATGATGCCAGTACTTGGAATCTGTGGTAAAACTGCTACGAGGATAATGAGGGCTAAACTGCCGAGTCCGACTACCTTGAGGGATAGATCGCGGTCTGTTCTTTTAGTTTCTGAAACGGTCTTTCCTTCTTTAATGGAACCCATACTTTCTTTGAAGGAAGAAACAATAGTAGGGATAGTTTTTAAAAGGGTAATGAATCCACCGGCAGCAACAGCACCAGCACCAATTTGTTTAACAAAGGCCTGGTAAATAGCTAAGGGATAATTAGAAAAGGTTTGGGTTAAAGGATCCCATCCAACACCGGGAGCGGCTTTGGTGATATCGGCCATCAGGCCTAGCTTCACCAGTTGGTGTGCAGCAATAGCCGGATCGATTAAAGTAGCTAGCAAAGGAATCAGTCCTAACCAGGCCAGTACACCACCGGCAACAAGTACACCGGCAATCTTTGGTCCGATGATATAACCCACACCTAAATATTCGGGGGTAATCTCTCCGCTTACTTCTGCGGAAGGCAGGAACTTATTGGCCTGGGTGGTGACAAATGCTGGTGCTTCGGCAATCACGTGGAAGACCTTTTGCATAATGGCATAGACCATGGCAAAGCCTAATCCCCAGAATGCGGTTTTAGCAAAATCGCCGCCTCTTTCTCCGGCTTTTAATACGGAAGCACAGGCAGTACCTTCTGGATAAGGAAGGGTTTCATGTTCTTTAACAATCAATGAACGACGTAATGGGATCATCATCATCGTACCAAGCACACCACCGAGGATGGCGAGGATAAGGATGGTCATATAGTTGAAAAAGGCTTCGCCGGAACTCTGGCCGCCGATATCTGTGCTGAGGAATAAAAATCCGGGAAGGGTAAATACCACACCTGCAGCAATGGATTCGCTGGCAGAACCGGTAGTCTGGATAATGTTGTTTTCGAGTATAGTGGTTTTGAAGAATTTCTTACCGAGGGTGATGGCAAGAACAGCGATTGGGATGGAGGCGGAAACGGTTAAACCAGCTTTGAGAGCGAGGTAAACGGTTGCTGCGCCGAAGATAATCCCTGCAATACAGCCGAGCAGGATGGATTTGAGGGTAAACTCTGCGATATTACTTTCTGCAGGAACAAATGGTTTGAATTCTTCTTTGATCATGTGTTATAAAAAAATATCTTTAAAGGTATCTATTTTTGATGAGCATGCAAGATTAGCCGTCTAAAAGACCACACAAGGCTGTGATAATTGAATTATATTTTGATCTTTGGCAGCAAATACGAAATAATGAACAAAGCTATATTTTTAGACCGTGATGGGGTGCTTAACCATGAAAGATTTGATTACATCTGCAAAGTAGAAGATTTTGAAGTGCTGGAATATCAGATTCCACCGTTAAAACGCCTGTTTGATGAAGGCTATTTATTGATAGTGATCACCAATCAGGGTGGGATTGCTTTGAACAGGTATACGGAAGATACATTGGCAGAAATGCATGAGATCTTGTTTAACAAGTTTGAAGAGCATGGTGCAGAGATTATTCATGCGTATTATTGCCCGCATCACCCGACTGTTGGGGGAGATTGTTTATGCCGCAAGCCAAAATCGGGCATGTTGCTGGATGCGATTGCGGATTATAATATTGATCCTGCTTTATCTGTAATGATTGGGGATAAACCAAGGGATGTGGAAGCTGCAAATGGTGCAGGAGTGAAGGGTATCCTGATTGCACCTGATGAGCAGATTGTGTATGAAAATGTGAAGGCTGTATTGGCGGGGGAATAAAGCATCAACTGCTGATGTTAATTTAAGATTAGCGGTATATATTTTTAAGATGAGGAAGAGCATTGAATCTGTTTTAAAGGCAGGGCTAATGCTCTTTTTCTATGTTTTAGAAAGATAAATTACTATATTTCTTGCAGTTATATTCTTATTGCTGCTGAAATATGATGATAAAGCCGACACCCGAAACTTTGAAACGTACATTGAAGGCGCTCCATCTTTGGGCAATAGCGGTTGGACTGGTGATCTCGGGTGAATATTTTGGCTGGAACTACGGCTGGGGAGTAGCAGGAACGGTAGGTTTTCTAATCGCCACGCTGATCATTACGGTGATGTATGTAACTTTTATTTTCAGCTATACGGAACTAACTACGTCGATACCGCATGCGGGCGGGGCTTTTGCTTACAGTTACCGGGCAATGGGGCCTTTTGGCGGGTTGGTTGCGGGTTATGCTACTTTGGTAGATTTCCTGCTGGCGACACCGGCGATTGCGCTGGCATTAGGGAGTTACCTGCATTTTTTGTATCCTTCGATCCCGGCTTTACAGTCGGCCCTCTTTTTTAACGTGGTGTTTATCCTGCTGAATATTTCCGGCGTAAAGGAGTCGGCCACTTTCTCTGTCTTCATCACGATTCTGGCCGTGGGCGAACTGCTGCTGTTTATGGGGATTATTGGCCCGCATTTCAAGATGACCAACTTTATGCATGATCCGATGCCTTTCGGCTGGACAGGCGTATTTGCGGCTTTGCCTTTTGCGGTTTGGTTTTACCTGGCGATAGAGGGTGTGGCGATGGTAGCAGAAGAAGTGAAGGATCCGGAGAAGAACATTCCGAAGGGATATATTTCGGGCCTGGCCACGCTGACCTTTCTGGCACTGGGTGTGATGATCCTGACGGGCGGGATTACGGACTGGCACAAGCTGAGTAACATAGATTATCCTTTGCCGGAAGCGATCGCGGTGGTACTGGGCAAGGGCAGCAGTTTAACGAAGTTGTTTGCGAGTATAGGTTTATTCGGACTGATTGCTTCTTTCCACGGGACTATACTGGCGGGATCCAGACAATTGTTTGCGATGGCAAGGAGTGGTTATTTGCCGCGGGGTTTGGCGAAGGTGAACCATCGGTTCAAGACACCGCATTGGTCGGTCGTGGCAGGCGGATTAGTGAGTTTCATCGCTTTATTGACTGGTACAACGAGTCAGGTGATCATCCTTTCTGTGCTGGGCGCCGTGGTGATGTACCTGATGAGCATGGTCAGTTTGTTTCTGTTACGGCGACAGGAGCCTGCGCTGAAAAGACCATTTGTCGCGCCTTTTTACCCGGTCTTCCCGGCAATAGCACTGTTTTTATCGGCCTTATGCCTCATAGCGATTGTCTATTATAACCTGATGCTGAGTGGCGTGTTTTTCGCGGGACTGCTACTGGCGGTGCTGGTTTTTATGCTGAAGGGCAAACACAAAGAGAAAATTATGAACGATGTTTTACTGGAGCAGTCGGCTTTAATTAGAGGAGGAGAATAAAATGAGTTATCAGCATACGATTCGGCACCAGGTATACAGTTTTAAGGATCTGAAAGAACTGCTGGCGAAAGCTTCACCTTTTAGGACGGGCGATGCCTTAGCGAGGATTTCGGCTGCAAATTATGAGGAGCGCGTGGCGGCGCAGCTCACACTGGCGGATGTGCCTTTGAAGGATTTTCTGCAGGAGGCGCTGATTGCTTATGAAAAGGATGAAGTGTCGCGGCTGATTCTGGATAGTCATGATCCGCTAGCCTTTGCACCTGTAGCGCATTTAACGGTGGGGGAACTGAGGGACTGGCTGCTGAGTGATCTGGCGGATCCGGAAAAGATTAAAGGGCTGAAATGGGGATTGACGCCGGAGATGGTAGCTGCTGTATCCAAACTGATGCGAAACCAGGATCTGATTGTGGTGGCAAGGAAATGTACTGTAGTGACACGTTTCAGGAATACGATAGGTTTAAAGGGCAGGTTCTCGACACGCTTGCAGCCAAATCATCCTACGGATGATCCGAAAGGGGTAGCGGCAAGTATGATTGATGGTTTATTATACGGCAGTGGCGATGCAGTGATCGGTATTAACCCAGCTATGGATAGTCCGGCAGCGGTGCTGAAATTGCTGCAGCTGATCGATAATGTACGACAACAGTTTGAGATCCCTACGCAGTCTTGTGTGTTGAGTCATATCACGACTACGATTGAACTGATTAATGGTGGGGCACCGGTGGATCTCTGTTTTCAGTCGATCGCCGGAACGGAGCTCACAAATACGAGCTTTGGTGTGAGTCTTTCTGTGCTGGATGAAGCTTATGACGCGACGCTGTCTTTGAAGCGCGGAACGGTCGGTCAGAATGTAATGTATTTCGAAACCGGACAAGGAAGTTCTTTGTCGGCCAATGCACATCATGGAGTAGATCAGCAGACTTGCGAAGCAAGAGCGTATGCTGTTGCAAGAAAATATAACCCCTTGTTGGTGAATACGGTAGTCGGCTTTATCGGACCTGAATATTTATATGACGGCAAACAGATTATCCGTGCCGCGCTGGAAGATCATTTCTGCGGGAAGCTGCTGGGTTTGCCGATGGGTGTGGATGTTTGTTATACGAACCATGCGGAAGCGGATCAGGACGATATGGATAATTTACTGACCCTGCTTGGCGTGGCGGGCTGTAATTTCATTATGGGGATTCCCGGTTCTGACGATATTATGCTCAATTACCAATCGACCTCCTTCCACGACGCCTTGTATGTAAGAGAAGTGCTGGGTTTAAGGCCCGCCCCGGAGTTTGAAGCCTGGCTGATTAAACAGGGGTTTACGAATGAAAATGGGAAGATTGCGCACAACCAGATGACGAAACAGCTGATTGCCCATTTGTTTTAAGGGTTGTTAAATAAGGATAGATATGATCAATTGGTTATTGATTAAATCATATGTAAAGTACTGAAAAATAATTAGATATGAAATTGATTACTGCCAAAATGTCTGACTCGTGGGAGTCGCTCAAAGCCTTCACTGCTGCTAGAATTGCCTTAGGCAGGGTGGGCAACAGTATCCCGACTGCGGAGTCGCTGGAATTCAAACTGGCCCATGCCCATGCCAGAGACGCAGTCTACTCAGTATTGGATGTGGATGGTCTGACGGTGGAGCTGAAAGCACTCGACTTGCCGGTGCTGAATTTACAAAGCCAAGCGGAGAACAGGCAGGTCTATTTACAGCGGCCAGATCTGGGGAGGTTGCCGGACGACGCTTCGCTGGCTTTGGTTCAGGAGAATCTGCTCACTTACGATATCTGCATCCTGCTGGCCGATGGTTTGTCCGCCACGGCGATAAATACAAATGCTATCCCTTTGCTCAATGCCTTAATCCCGCTGTTTAAAGAAATGAAATACCGGTTGTCGCCGCTTTGCCTCGTACAGCAAGCCAGGGTGGCTATAGCGGATCCTATCGCCCATGGCTTACAAGCGCAACTCTCATTGATCCTGATAGGCGAAAGGCCAGGCTTAAGTGCAGCGGACAGTATCGGGGCATACCTCACTTATCATCCTGATCCCGGGCTAACTGATGAATCGCGCAACTGTGTATCCAATATCAGGGAAGGTGGATTGTCCTTCGCCCTTGCGGCAGAAAAGATCTTTTACCTGGTGCAGGAAGCTTTCAGAAGGGAGTTATCCGGTGTAGCTTTAAAGGATAATGCCGGTTTGATCGGGTAAGCGGAAAAGCAGCGCGCATCTGGAAAAGGCGGATAAATTGTGTGGGGATAGGATACACTCTGTCCTAAAACGTTACAGTTAAAGCTGGCTAATCATTCTCACGTGAAAAAAAATAACGTTATTTTTTAAAATATTTTCAGGCGAATAATGCCTTTACGATTCTTAAACGCAATTTTTTCAGGATCATCAGTCTAACTGACTGATAGTTGTGGCCGGACTGGTCTCATATTTGTTGCCATCCACATGGTGTAAAATCAATTTTATACCACTCACACAAAAATCTATAATTATGGCTTTCAAAGCACAATTAGGAATCAAGTGGTGTATACCTGTGCTATATTTACTTCCGGTTGCCGGATGTACAGCATCTCATACGCAGGGAGTATCAACAGATACTGTCCAGTCGCCCGCAAAATCAGCCGTACTTACTAAATCTGTTAACCAGCAGCTGCTTACTTATGTGGACAGCATCGCCTTTGGCCTGAACAGGTCAGGTTTTACTGAAGACAGGTTCAAAAAATTAACAGACAGCTTTTCCCGGTTTTTCCCGCTCATTATCCCTAAATCAGAAAAGGATGCGCCTGAAAATACGGTGTTCGCTTATTTTCAGCCATTTACCAAAGCCCGGCAGAGCGATGTGGTATCACTCTCCTTGCCCTATTCCATAGGCTTCAATTTAAGTTACAAAACGATCATCGCACATTTTGGTCCGCTGGAGCCGGAAGGGCCGCTTTTCCGCGAACATAAGAGTCCCCCGCCAATTAAAATCGATCTCAAATCTCATTTAGGCGGGAAGCAGTCTATCGTTTCCCTTTACGTCAGGAGTGCTTATTTCCCCGACGAAACAGAACAGAATCAGATTGTGGACATCAGCATCGTAAGAGATCAGACAGCGCGCTGATAAACATATAGCAAATACATCCTACCATTTTGCCAAATCGAATACAATGGAAAACAAAGTAAAAGTAGAGATCAACATAGACGGAACAGTCATATCTACCTTCTCCAGGTTCAGTTTAAACCAGCGCTTTAATGAGCACCATAGCTTTGAACTGCGCTTTAACCAAGATCAGGTAGAGCTTCCCGGTGCATTATCCTTGAATAAGTCGAAAGATTTCATCGGTAAAAATATTGCCATAGAATTTGGCAATGTGCCGGGTTCCGAAAACAGGTTTATGGGAATCATTACCAAGGTGGCCATTTCACAGTCGCACGGATTAATGGGTGATATCATCCTGTCCGGTTTTAGTCCCACGATACTGATAGACCGGGGACCGGATCTGGGTTCATATCTCGCCAAAGGTCTGAAAGACATCATAGAGCAGGCGACTAAAGAAGTTCCCGCCAATGACCTCTACCTGCAGGTGAACCCTGCCAGGAAAGCCCCGATCGACTATGTGATCCAGTACCGGGAAAGCGATTTCGATTTCATCAACCGTTTATCTGCGCAATACCATGAATGGTTTTACTACGACGGTACCCAATTGGTGTTCGGTAAGCCCGATGAGATCAAAGAGATTAAGCTCACCTACGGTCGTGATCTCAGCAATATCCAGTACGGGATACAGATTGCCCCTTTGAAGTACAAGAAGTTTTCTTATAACCCTAAGGATGACGAGTTGTTATCTGCCAATGGCGAAGGGAAAGGTTCAGGTACGCCAGACATGGCCCATGCCATTGAAGCTTCCAATTCTGTCTACAGCAAA
>Ga0247814_10000496_pt1 | contig 30483 bp, 21 predicted proteins | sample UWRJL179409R1_FD_179947 | JGI IMG/M metagenome (GOLD analysis project Ga0247814, IMG submission 179947) | Plant litter microbial communities from Arlington Agricultural Research Station in Wisconsin, United States - UWRJ-L179-409R-1 | ecosystem: Environmental > Terrestrial > Plant litter >... | reverse complement strand
AAAAAGTAAATGCGGATGTCAATAAAATTTTGTTCTTTTGTTAAACCAAAAATGAAATTATAAGATGCAGAAATTTGATGCCATCCGCCCTTTTTATGACACCGAAATAAATGAAGGAATCCGTTCTTCTGTCCACCATCCGATGATGAAGGCGCTGATGAATTTCACGTTTCCCGACACAGATGATTCGGTTTGGAAAGAGCAGTTGCTGAAAACGCATTCCATTCGTGATTTCCAATGCAATTTCATCTATCATTCGGTACAAAAAGTCCTCGAAAAAAGCTCTGACGGATTGTCAACTTCCGGTTTTGAAAAGCTCGACAAGCATACTTCTTACCTTTTTATCTCTAACCACAGGGATATTATCCTTGATACCTCATTGCTTAATGCCGCTTTGTTTGAACACGGATTGGTCATGACCGCTTCGGCAATTGGTGACAACCTCGTTAAAAAATCATTCCTGCTCACCCTGTCAAAGCTCAACAGGAATTTTCTGGTACAGCGTGGTTTGCCGCCAAGGGAATTGTTGCAGAGTTCCAAATTGCTGTCGGAATACATGGGTCAGTTGCTCATGCGTGAAAACCGTTCAGTATGGATCGCGCAGCGTGAAGGCAGGACAAAAGATGGCAATGACGCGACACATCCCGGTGTTTTGAAAATGCTGGCGATGGGTTCTGATGAAGAAGATCTGATGAAGTATTTTAAGAAAATCAGGATTGTCCCGGTTTCTATTTCTTATGAATATGACCCGACCGATGCGCTGAAAATGCCACAGCTCATGGCCGAAGCCAATAATGAGATTTACATCAAGGAAAAAAATGAAGATTTCATGACTTTACTGAGTGGTATCATGGGCCAGAAAAAGCGCATCCACATCCATATTGGTGATGTTTTGAAAAATGAGCTTGACGGTATTGCTGCAGAATTTGACAATACCAACAAACAGATTCAGGCACTTGCGCAGGCTATTGATGACGCCATCCTTACGGGTTATAAACTTTGGCCAACCAATTATATTGCTTACGATATTTTGTATAAAACCAACAAATGGGAAGCTTTCTACACAGAAAATGAAAAGTCATTGTTTGAAAGAAGACTGGAGATTCGTATTGATGAAAATAATCCCGTAGCGCTTGAAGGTTTCCTGAATATGTATGCCAATCCGGTGGTCAATAAAATGAAATATGAAAATGCTGTCTAAGCCAAGCATACTTTTAATTTATACCGGAGGCACTATCGGTATGATGAAAGACTTCGAAACCGGCGCTTTAAAAGCGTTTAATTTCAGCAAGTTACTCCATAAAATACCCGAGTTAAAGCAACTGGACTGTACGATTGAAACTATTTCGTTTGACAATCCCATCGACTCTTCTAATATGAATCCGCAAAACTGGATCAATATTGCAGCGATGATCGAAGAGAATTACACCAAATTTGATGGCTTTGTCGTGCTCCATGGTTCAGATACGATGTCATACGCCGCTTCGGCATTAAGCTTTATGCTTGAAAATTTAGCCAAGCCGGTTGTTTTTACAGGCTCGCAACTGCCTATCGGGGATTTGCGGACCGATGCTAAAGAAAACCTGATTACAGCCATTCAGATCGCTTCCCTGCAACACAAGAATAAGCCATTGATTCAGGAAGTATGCCTTTACTTTGAATACAAGCTGTACCGTGGCAACCGGACTACAAAAATTAACGCCGAACACTTTAATGCTTTTTCTTCGCCCAATTATCCGCCTTTGGCCGAGTCGGGCGTACATCTTAAAATCAACACCGATCAGGGCTTTCATAAAAACGGAAAGAAACTCATCGTCCACAAAGAACTTGATGACAATGTCGTTGTGGTTAAAATGTTTCCCGGAATTAATGCAATGGTGCTGACATCAATACTCAACATCCCCAATCTGAAAGGAATGATCCTGGAAACCTATGGCTCGGGAAATGCGCCAACAGATGATTGGTTTATCCAGGCATTAAAAAAGGCAATCAAAAACGGGCTGCACATTATCAATGTCACCCAATGTCCGGGCGGAAGTGTTAATATGGGTCAATATGAAACCAGTACGATGCTGAAAAACATTGGTGTTATTTCAGGAAAAGACAGTACAACTGAGGCGGCAATCACGAAGCTGATGTATCTTTTGGGACAGAAAGTGGCGCCAAATGTTTTCAAAACAATTTTTGAAACTTCGCTGCGCGGAGAATTATCATAAAATTGCATTTTTAATTTTCTAAACCCGAATTTTTTATAGTTATTTGCAACCGCAATAAAATAGAAAGGTGGCCGAGTGGCTGAAGGCGCACGCTTGGAAAGCGTGTTTACGGCAACGTAACGTGGGTTCGAATCCCATCCTTTCTGCGATGAAAACCGAAACGGAAGTTTCGGTTTTATGTTTTAAAAAAAGAAGCAGGAAAGTTCACTTTCCTGCTTCTTTTTTTAAAACATAAAACCAGCTTTGCAAAAGCTGAGGTTTTATCGACAGCATCCCCACCCGGGATCACCGAAGGTAATCCGTTGAATACTGAAGTTCACTTTCCTGCTTCTTTTTTTTAAAACATAATACCAGCTTTGCAAAAGCTGAGGTTTTATCGACAGCATCCCCACCCGGGATCACCGAAGGTAATCCGTTGAATACTGAAGTTCACTTTCCTGCTTCTTTTTTTAAAACATAAAACCAGCTTTGCAAAAGCTGAGGTTTTATCGACAGGGTCCCCACCTGGGATCACCGAAGGTAATCCGTTAGCCTGAAGTTCATTTTTCATAGTTTCATTTTACCGCATAAAAAAAGCGGACTTTAAAGTCCGCCCTTTTCAAATCTTCAATCCATTACGCCTGGAGCCTCATTTTTTGTGCTGAAACAGCTGCTATAAAAGCATCTACTTCGGCGATTTCCTGTGTCACGCGAGCCAGTTCCATTTCTTTTTCCAGCAAGGCTACTGTTCCGTAACTTTCTTTGCGCGTTTCCAGCAAAAACTTCTTGTACTCCAGTCTGGTCTTCTTGTTGATAGCATCGTCTTTTGACTGACCTTCGGGTAAAATGGCAATAATGGTTTCTGTTGCCGCAAGCTCGGCCAATACTCCTTGCAGGATCGCTTCGAGTTCTTGTGAGGTTTCGGTGTACCTTACCGTCAAACGCTCATCAGAGAGTTTTTTAAAATCCAGATCTGCTTTCTCTTTGGCTGCCCATGTTAGTAAAACATTGCAATCGGTAACTTGTGTCAAATTGGTAACTGAATAATTCATGATTCTTTATTTTAAAATTAATACTGTTTGGCGCTTTTCAAATCGTTTGCCAAATTATTGGCAGTATTATTATTTTAGTAATTATTTAACAAGTATACAGCAGTATCAATAATTAATTTACAACATATCTTTTTGATTTTCAATAGATAATGCTATTTTCCTAATTTTTGACTCTATCAGCATTTTTTCGAGTATTACTATTTCTTTTTTTATTTCATACTGCACCAGTATAGCATGATAATCATTTGAAGATGCCTGTACCGCTTTTCGGGAGATAAATTGCATGGCTGCATTCGACGCTGTTCCGGTGTTTGGTTCCTTGTTGTTGACAAAATGGGCGAGTTGCGCTATCCTCATCTGGGCAGTTTGTTTTTTTCGGGCTGCGGCGATTTTCCGGTCCAGCAGCAGTTGCTGGTATTCGTTTTCACGCAACAGGTGCTCAAGGCTTTGCTGTAGCCCTTTAAGTTGTAGGGCATTGGACTGATAACGGTTTTCAGATATTGTTTCAGCAGTTCTTACATGCGTGAGCATATCAGCCAATAATTGGTTCGCATGTAAGGGAAGGTCGCGTTTTCCGGATTCATACATTGACCATTGGCCGCGGCTTACGCCGAGCAGCATAGCCATGTCTTGCTGACTCATGCCAAGCAGTTTTCCAATGGTGGATTCTTTTCTCATAACTAAATTATCTTGTTGCAATTTTTTCGCAGACAAAAATTTTGCCACAGTTTTTGTTTCAAATTTTTTTTGAGAGGAAATTTTGCAACAAGGGTTGGTTTTTGCGATTCAAATTAAAAAGATAATTAAAGATCAGACATGAAGTTTCTATTGTTGGATAGCTATAATCGGTTATTAAAAGTCGTAGTTGAATTGCTTAATGCCAATTTCGCATACTTTGAATCCAAAACCTTTACTATAAATGAAATGAATTAGTAAGTTATAATAAAGATTGGTATTTTTGGGGACTAACATATTAATGAAATGTCTTCAAACTTTTTCACAAATCAGGGAGAAAATACGCTTTACAAAAAATTTGAAGGCATATTTACTCATATGCAAAATATAGAAATGTTCAAATCTGTAATTGGATATTTCAGAGCGTCAGGCTATTTTGCAATTCGAGAACACTTTCCGCCAGATTTGAAAGTTAAAATCATTGCGGGAATAAATGTTGACCCATTCATTGGATTAGCGCAAAAGCAAGGATTGATATTTAATATAAAAGCCAAAGAAGCCAAAGACAGTTTTATTGAACGAATCCAAGATGATATTTTCAAAGCTAAATACAGCAGTGAAATTGAAAAGGGAATATTATTATTAATCGATGATATTGTTTCGAATAGAATAGAAATAAGAGCGCATAATTCAAAAAAACTACATTCTAAATTCTATATATTTTTATCCCCTAATTTCAACGAACATAATCCTAATGGAATGGTGATAATGGGCTCATCCAATTTATCAGCTCAAGGGTTAGGATTGGAAAATGTTCAATTCAATTATGAAATGAATATCGAATTGAGAGATTACGAAAATGTAAAGTTCGCAGATACAGAGTTTGAAAAACTTTGGATTGAAAGTACCCCCATACTTCCGGTTGATGCACCCGCATTAATCAAAAAAACATATTTAGATGTTATACCAACGCCATTTGAATTGTACGTGAAATTCTTAATCGAGTTTTTCGGTAAAAATATAGATTACGACCCAGATAGTGTTAGCGATATTCCGCTGAAAAAGTTTAAGAAATTAAGCTATCAGATTGATGCTGTCAATCAAGGGTATGAATTATTATTAAAGCATAATGGCTTCTTTTTAGCTGATGTCGTAGGTACTGGTAAAACAGTGATGGCAGCATTACTGGCTAAAAAATTCATTATCAATAATGGCCCAAAAACAAAAGTATTGGTTGTTTATCCTCCAACATTAGAAAAAAACTGGAAAAGCACATTTAAAGAATTTAGAATTGATGAAAAGTGCCATTTTATTGCTAACGGTAGTTTAAATAAAATAGTTGATGGAGATCATAATTATTCCGATAAAGAAAGGTATGATTTAATCCTGGTTGATGAAGCACATAAGTTCAGGAACCACAGCAGTTTGCAATTCCAAAATTTACAAATTATTTGTAAAGCAGGCCGTGAAAATATTGGTGGCATTGAGGGATTTGAAAAGAAAGTTGTGTTAATTTCAGCAACACCACTAAATAACAAACCTGATGATATCTACAATCTAATTTCTTTGTTTCAGGACGTTCGAAATAGTAATTTAGCGGTGACTAATTTGCAAAAATTTTTCTATCCGTTTACACAACAATACAAAAGCCTTATTCAGCAAATGCCTCTTGACCTAGACGCAATTCATAGAATTTTTGAAAGCATACGAGATAATGTTATAAAAGATATTACTATTAGAAGAACAAGAACCGACTTATTTAAAAATGAGCGTTATAAAAATGATTTAATCGCTCAAGGAATTGTTTTTCCAAAAGTAGCAGACCCGTTTAAAAACGAATATGAGCTTAACCATCAATTAGCGGAGTTATTTTTAGATACCGCAAATAGCATTATAGATAAAACCAAAATAGACTTCTTTCGTTACCAAGCTATTGCGTACTTAACGGATGAAGCTAATGCCGGTACCTATCAAAATGCTAAAACAGTTTCTCGTTCTTTGGCTTACATCATGCAAACCCAATTAATAAAGCGATTGGAAAGCAGTTTTTACGCCTTTAAAAAATCATTGAATAAAATCACCACTTCTACAAAACAAATGATTGAAATGTACGAAAGAGACAGTGTTTTTATAGCACCAGATTTGGATATTTCAGATTTGTTAAACAAAGGAATGACAGATGAAGAAATTGAAATTGAAATCCTAAAGATTGATGATGACAAACCAAAAAACAGAGTATTCAAACGAGAAGATTTTAGAGAAGGTTTTATAGAAGGATTACGAGTTGATTATGAGAACCTTGAAAAATTAAATGCTCGATGGCAATTAGTTGAACCTCACAATGACCCAAAATGGAATGTATTTATTGAATTATTTGAAACGGAATATTTCAATAAAACTAAAAATGAATTAGGTAAGTTAGTAATCTTTACGGAAAGTGCAGATACTTTAAATTATTTAACAGAAAGGTTAAAAGAGGAAACAAACTATAAAGTTCTTTCAATAACATCAGAAAACAGAAACCGGCAATTTGAAACGATCCGAGAAAATTTTGACGCCAATTTTGAAGGTTCCTTCAAAGATGATTTTGATATTATTCTAACAACTGATGTTTTAGCTGAAGGTATCAACTTGCACCGTGCCAATGTTATTGTGAACTACGATACACCGTGGAATCCAACAAAACTAATACAAAGGCTTGGTCGTATTAATCGAATTGGTACTAAAGCAAAATTTATTTACAACTATAATTTTTATCCATCAGAACAAGGCGATAATAGAATTAATTTACGCCAAAAATCTTTGGTAAAGCTTCAAAGTGCGCATAGTACATTCGGGGAGGACAGCAAAATATATACACTGGATGAAATTATTGACCAGTTCAATATGTTTGAAGAAAAAGAAGAGGATAAAGATGTCAGGACAGAATATCTAGAATGGTTAAGAACCTTTAAAGAACAGTTTCCGGAAGAATTTAAAAGCATTAAAAATATGCCTTTAAAATTACGATGTATTCGCACTATAAAAGACAACCAACAAAGTATTGCTTTTGTGAAAAATGGAGATTACAAAAATATTTACATCCAAAATCAAAAAGGAGCATCAGTAATTCCATTTGAAAAAGCGGTTAAAATATTTGAAGCCAACAAAGACGAAGAAGGAATTTTACCAATTCCAGAAATACATTATACGCAAATAAACAGCATTGTAAACCAATTTGAAAAAGATATTACAACGCCTGATATGATTGGTGGTAGTGATGATAAATTAGATGTTAGAACACAATCAGTAATCAACACTGTTTCTAATTGGATTGCTACCATTTTTGACACACAACAATCAAGAGAAGCAGCTTTGAATTTGTTACCATTATTACAAAATGGTACTTATTCAAGCTTAACAAACGAAGTGTATAAATTACGAAAAGAACAAAATGCAATTAAGTTAGAAAGAGAGATAATTTTACTATCTCAAAAATATACATCAAAGATTAAACGAAATATCAAAAAAGAACTTGAGCCGTTAGATCCTAAAATTATAATTTCAGAAACCTTTTTATAAAGATAAAAGTGATAATGACAGTAACCGAAATAAGAAGTATTCTTGAAGCACCATACAACCGTACTGTATGGAAAGAATTCATCAAAACACAATTCACTAACAACCAGTTGACGAAAGACGATTATACTTTGCAATTGGGTAAAAGCGATTTATATACCGAATGTTACTCATTAGGTAATTATGCAGTAGATGATTTTACTAAGATTGGTATTTTTGAAATACAATTAGCATCTAAAGTAAATCTTTCTCGTAATCGTGTGGCTTTAAGAAATCTTATTAAAGAAGTTTCGGCACAGGTTGCTGGCGCAATGGTTGTTTTTGTGCAAGACGATAAATGGCGTTTCAGTTACATTAGCAAACGAAAAGTAAAAAACAAAAATACTAATCAAATTGAAGATAAAGAAACAGCGCCAAAACGTTATACATACCTGTTTGGGAAAGGTGAAAAAGCATTAACGGCTTCTATCAGATTTGATAATTTGATACAAAAACAGCAAAGCAACATATTCAAAAATTTAGAGTTAAATGACTTTGAAGATGCATTTTCTGTAGAGAAATTGAGTAAAGATTTTTTCAATGAATACAAAAAAATTTACGATGATTTTGTCGAATTTATTACAGGTAAAAGATACGTAAAAAAAGGTAGTAAATTTATAGAAACCCAAGTACACGAAGCTCATTTTCAATTAAGAAATTATTTTGATGGTGATGAAAAATTAGCCAGAGATTTCTTTAAAAGAATGATGGGGCGTATTGTGTTTTTATATTTTATTCAAAAAAAGGGTTGGTTATCAGTTGCTAAAGGAAAAAATTGGGGTGAAGGAAATCCAGATTATTTATTTGAATTATATAAAAAAGCTAAATATAAAGATAGTTTTTATAGCGATTATCTTGTGCCATTATTTTTTGACACTTTGAATAACAGCGAGGTTCAAAAAGAAAGCAATGAATTTCGTTTTCCATACCTTAATGGAGGTTTGTTCGATAAAGATCAAGATTATCGTTATAATAAAATTGCTTTACCTTCTGATATATTCGAAAGATTATTTAATACTTTCAATAATTTCAACTTTACAGTTTACGAAGATGCTCCAGATGAACATACAGTAGCCGTTGATCCAGAAATGTTAGGACATATTTTCGAAAACCTATTAGAGGACAATAAAGATAAAGGTGCCTTTTATACACCAAAAGATATTGTGCATTATATGTGTAGAGAAAGTTTACACAACTATATATACACCTACACCAAAAACGAAGAAAATGAAGATTTCAAGCAAAAACTAAAACACTATAATGATAATTACGACTTAACTATTTTTAATAGTAGTGAAATAAAACAAATAGATAGAGCTTTAGAAGATGTAAAAATATGTGACCCAGCAATTGGTTCAGGAGCTTTTCCTATGGGATTATTACATGAAATTTACCACCTAAAAATTCCAATCGAAGATGCTAAAGGTTTAAAAGCAAAAAGTCCTGCCGATCTTAAAAAACATATTATTGAAGAAAGCATTTATGGAGTTGATATTGACAATGGTGCTGTTGATATTGCTAGATTACGTTTTTGGTTGAGTTTGGTTGTTGATGAAACAGAGCCTCAACCTTTACCAAACTTGGCTTTTAAAATTGTTTGTGCAAATACCTTAATTCCTTTGGGTATGGACAACAAGATAAATATTGCAGGCGCTACTGAAGTGGTTTTAGAAATAGAAAAAGTACGTGAAAATTATTTTGACTCTAGTAAAGAAGTGAAAAAAGATTTGGAACGTCATTTTAAAAATCTGCAAAATAAACTTTGGGCTACAGCTAAAGATTGGGTAACTACAAAAGAAAGTATTTTATATCAAAAACTTTTAGAGTTTAACCCTTTTGAAGATAAAAGTTGTACTTGGTTTGATGCCTGGTGGATGTTTGGAGTTAAAGATGGTTTTGATATAGTGATTGGAAATCCTCCTTATGTTCAGGTAAAGCAAATTGAACCTCATTTTAAAAAGGTTTATCAAGACATATACAAATTTGCTACAGGGAGATTTAATTTGTTTTATTTTTTTCTTGAAATTTCTAAAAAATTGACTAAAAAAGAAGGTATTACTTCATATATAATACCTGATAGATTAATGTTAAATACTCAATGTGTTGAGTTAAGGAGTTGGCTTTTGAATGAGCAAACAATTATTGAAATTGTATCTTTTGGTGAAGCAGTATTTGAAAATGCTGTTGTTGATTCTATAATCTTATCTTATAAAAACAAACCAAATTTAAATGATTTTATAATAGCAAAAAGTGAAGTTAGCATAATTGATTTAACAATTAAAGACGGCATAAAGATACCGGTAACTTATTTTGTTAATTCACCTAATAATCAGTTTGATTTAAATTATTCAATTTCTAAATCTGAAATATTTGAGCAATTAATCAAAAATACTGTACAGCTAGGTTCCATTTCTGAAACTCGTGACGGAATAATACAAAGTAAAATTCCAGATATTTTATTTTTAACAGAAAAAGAAAATAAACATTGTGAGAAATTATTATATGGTAGAGATATTTCAAAGTATGAATTGAATTACAATAATAATTGGGTTAATTATCAACCTGAAGAAATGATGAAAATTGAACTTGAGAGAGGTGGTGGTGGCTTAAGATTAAGAGTTCGTGAAATTTTTGAAACAACAAAGATATTAACAAGGCAAACGGCAGATTCAATAATTGCAACAATTGATTATGATAATCATTTTTATGCAAATACTTTACACGGCACTATAATAAAAGATGACAAATACGACATAAAATTTGTACTGGCTTTACTTAATTCTAGTGTACTGAAATATTACTACCGCCAAACTACATCAGAAGGTGGAAAAGTTTTTGCCCAAGTTAAAATTGAAATTTTGAGGCAGATGCCAATCAAAGTTACAAATGAATTAAATCAAATTCCATTTATTAATGTTGTTGATTATTTGCTTTATCTCAACAATAATAATTTAGAACAAATATTTTCACATTCAACAAATGAAAGACTAGCTTCAAATATTGAAGAAGTTTTAAATATGATGGTCTATGAGCTCTATTTCGAGGAACATATGACACAAAATGATTTAGATGTTTTACAATTCATACAACCAAAACCTATTGATAACCTGGACAACGATAATGAAAAGGCAGAAGTAATAAAAAACTTTTATTTGTGGTTGCAAACTGCCGATAACAAAGTTAGACAACGAATTAATAGTATTGACATTAAAAGTCCAGATATACTTTCGGTAATTAATAGTGCAACAAAATAAGGTTTATGAATAGAATTCAATCATTGAAAATTAATAACTTTAAATTCTTTAGAGACGAAGCTCCTATTGAGTTTAACGATAACAACTTATTGCTATATGGTGAAAATGGAAGTGGTAAATCGTCTATATATTGGTCATTATATACTTTATTTGAAGCATCATTAAAATCAGATGATAATGACATTAAAAAGTACTTTAGTAAAATTATCAAGATTGACGATAATTTAATAAATATTCACGCACTCGAAAACCCAATTGGTTCAGATGATTATAACAGTTTTATAGAACTAATCACTACAGACAATCCCTCAAAATCGTTTAAGATTTCTAAAAATGACACTACCATTAATACAAGTGTTGATGCAAAGCAAACTAATTACGCATCAGATTTTATTAATTACAGAATGCTGTCAAGTATTTCGGCTTTTCGCCATTCAGATAAAATAGATTTGTTTTGGGTTTTTGTAGCTGATATTTTTAAATATGTCCAATTTGCTAGAGTTCAAATCACTAGAAACGGAATTCTAAAACAAATAACAAATGCAGCCGAAATATGGCAAGAAATAGAACAAGGTCATGAAATTGTTGATAGTGTAAATAGCAGTAAACCAAAAAAGATTAAAGCATATAAGGGAAGTGATGAGTGGAAAGAATTTGATACGTTAGTCAATTCTTTTAATGATAGTTTAAAAAAACTTATAGACTACATTAATGTTCAAGCACCAGTTTTCTTTCAAAAGTTGGGATATTCATTTTCATTTTATTTAAGTTTAGAAAGAGAAGCCGGATATTATAAAGGCAAAACTGTCTATGAAGCAGTTCCATTTGTTTTAAGAATAATAATTCCAGAGTATGATACTCTAACTGAATTGGTTTATAAACCTCACTCATTTTTGAATGAAGCCAAATTGTCAGCCATAGCAATTTCAATTCGTTTAGCAATATTAAGTTCAAAACGTCTCGAAGATTGTTTGAAGTTTATAGTATTAGACGACTTATTAATAAGTCTCGATATGAAAAATCGTGAAAAAGTGTTGGATCTATTGATGTCCGAAGAATTTGCTGATAATTACCAGTTAATCATCCTTACACATGATAAAATGTTCTACCAAATGGCTAAACATAAAATCAGCGTTCTTGAACAAAGTAATTGGAAGTACATAGAAATGTATGAAACGAAAGACGCTAATGGAACATCTAAACCCCATATAAAACCTTCGATGTCATATGTCGAAAAAGCAGAGCATTTTTATAGAGAAAGTAATTTACCCGAAGCTGCAAATAACTTAAGAAAGGCTGGGGAGGAATTTTGCAAGAAAATATTATCAAAAACGCAAACTATTTCAGAAGACTATTCTCAGTTTGATCTGAGCGGAATGATTGAGCACTGCTTAAATTTCGCTAAGTCAAATGATCTTCAATTTTCTTATTTCAGTCAATTAGACAAATTCAGAAAATTCTTGCTTAACTCCGGAAGTCACGACGATTTCGACAATCCCATGTTCAAAAGTGAAATTGATGATTGTTTAAAAATATTTAGAGCGTATTTTAACATTGTCAAAATTAAACATATTTTGCCAGAAGGCACCAAGCTTGAATTTGAATTGGTAGATGGAAAGAAAGCTGAACTTTATAGATTTGAAATTACCTTAAGAGAATCTTTGAGAGTTTATAAAGAACCGACGAAAGAAAGCCGTATACTAAAAGTCAAAATCACTTATAGCCTTTATAGAAACGGTACGTTTCTTTCATCACAAAATGATTTTGTAAGTTTAGAGCACTTATATACTAAACCTTACAGTACTTCTAATAAGGCGAAAAGCCCAATTTTTTTAGATAATATCATTATTTCCGAAGTGGGAAACCCGTTAAGTTCGATTAAATTATTTTGATCATCCCGGATCCCAACAATCGTGTAGGAGGTTACATTTTTATTTTGGTTGACGATATAACATTTAATTAGTGCCAATGCATGTTTTTATAAAAACCATTTTTTTAAGTTTTACATTATGTCTAAAACAATAAATCTAGCAGTAGAAAGAGACCACATAGAATCTTTAACAAGAGCGAGTGGAATGACGGCCTTAACAGAATTAATATGGAACTGCCTAGACGCCGATGCATCTGAAATTTCCATTTCATACAAAACTAATAAGTTGGGAGGGTACGAATATATCACGATTAACGATAACGGACACGGTATTCCGTATGATAAAGCCCAAAAAGTTTTTGGCAGCTTAGGGGGTTCAGAAAAGAAATTTCAAACGCAAAGTCCAAGTGGCAGACAATACCATGGTAAAGAAGGGAAAGGTCGCTATAAAAGTTTGGCGCTTGGGGATTTGGTAAAGTTTACTAGTACATATAAAAACGGCGGAGACCAATTAAGTCAATTTACAATAGATATTGACAGGAACCATTTGTCAACGTCAACTTTTAGTGACTTATCGAAGTTGTCAAAAAGTAATAAAGGCGTACCTGGATTTAACGTTGAAATTTTAAATGTAAGTAATAAGCACGCTGCTGAAGCTCTTGATAAAAAATATAGAAACGAATTAGAACAGAAATTCTCTTCATATTTTATAAGTTATCCTGATTTTGCTATTAACTTTAATGGAGCTAAATTAGATTTTCAGTCTGTGATTAAGGACACTTTTGAAAAGAGCTTCCCGTTAGAAATTGATGGCACAAATTATTTATTTACTGTCAAAATTATTCAATGGAATTTTAATATTGAAAAAAAGAAGACCTATTTATGTAATGCAAAGGGAGTTCCTTTTAATGAAGTCAATTTAGGAATACGGTCTTCATTACCTATTTCTATATTTATTCATTCAGATTATATTGAACTTTTACACAGGGACAACAAACTTGATATCGAAGGGCTAGATCCCAACATATTATTAGTTCACAATGAAGCAAAAAAAATTGCGAGAGAATATATTCGTAGTCAATTGCATAAGTACTCAGGCGAGTATATTCAACAATTAAAGAATGAGGGTCTTTATCCATACCAAGACAAGGCCGAAAGCGTTGTGGAAGAAAGCAAACGACAGGTTTTTGACATTGTAGCTTTGCAGGTACACGAATTTCTGCCCAATTTTGATGAGCAAGATACTAAGAGCAGGAAATTGACTTTATCACTGATTAAAGAAGCTTTAGAGAAAGATGCTAACGGACTTCACCGTATTCTGTCTGAAGTTATCGAACTCCCTGCCAATAAAAGGGAAGAATTAATTGACATACTTGAAGAAACCTCGTTATCTAACATCATTGATGCAATGACAGAAATTAAGAACCGGTTAAATTTGATAAGTGGATTGGAACAAATCGTTTATGACGATAATGTTGGCGGAAATGTAAAAGAAAGAAAGCATTTGCAAAAAATTGTTATTAACGAAACTTGGCTATTTGGGGATCAGTATACTCTCGGAGCTGACGACATTACTCTTAAAAATGTATTGAAAGCTTATCTAAAAGACTCTTTAAAGCGAGAAGATTTCCAAGAGATTGTTGATAGTGAAAGCAATGAAGAGTTAAATAAAATTCCGGATGTATGTTTGTGGCAACAGTATAGTTTAGGTAGTGCGGGAAAGGAAAATCTTGTTATTGAATTAAAAAAGCCCAACAAACTTGCAGGGTTCGAAGAAAAAAGTCAGATAGAGTCGTACGCTTCCAGAGTGACAAACGATGCACGATTCCCAAAAAATAAAACAAGATGGAAATTCATACTGTTAGTTAAAGATGTTAAACTTGAGATACAATCTGCCATGACTCAGAAGAATCGTGCGTACGGGCATATAATCGAGGGTGAGAATTATGACGTGTTTATTTTTCCCTGGGGCACTGTCTTATCAGAAGCAAAAATCAGACATGAATTTATTAAAGATAAACTTAATATTAATCTCCAAGATAACGAAAAAGGACTTGAGTATCTTCGAGCAAAATATAAAGAGTATTTACCTGAAGAATTTTAAGAAATACTAGGCACACAATTCTTCTCTCACCATCAATTGAACTTTTATAAAACCGTAATCTCAAAAATGCATTGAGAATAAGTAGCGGTGAAGTCTAAGGGACGTGGCGACGAAATGTCATAACCTCTACTTCTTCCCAAAAACCTTCCTAAACCCCAACACTACAACCACACACAAAACCCCAACAACCAAACCAACCAGAAATTCTTTTAACGTTCCCGGTAAAGCAGGAAATAAATGGTGTAAATAATCAATGTTGTGGACAAAGATACCACCTGCGACAAGCAACAACGCAATAGTACCTACAATAGCCAGAAATTTAATCACAATCGGCAGCAGCTTTACGAGCAGGTTGCCCAATTGAAAAAGCAATCCTTTACCATTGGAACGTTTGATGAGGGTGTGTCCGGCGTCATCCATTCTTACGATCAGCGCTACGATGCCATAAACGCCAATGGTAGCAACTATAGCAACAACACAAACGGTAAGAATTTGTAAGGTCAGGTTTTTATCGAGTACGCTTCCCAATGCAATGATGACGATTTCTACTGAAAGTATAAAATCGGTCGTGATTGCCGACTTGATTTTGGTTTTTTCAACTAAGCTGTCTTCTTTTTCAATTTCATTCACGACCTGCTCACCAGCTTTGGGCTTGTGGAAAAAATACTCCACAATTTTTTCGGCACCTTCGTAGGCCAGGTATAATCCGCCGAGAACGAGTACATATTTTATCGCAACCGGAAAAAATACATTCAGCAGCAATGCGATAGGTACGATAATGATTTTATTGATGAAAGAACCTTTGGTAATGGCCCAGAGTACAGGCAATTCGCGCGACGACAGAAAGCCGGTGGCTTTTTCGGCATTGACCGCCAAATCATCTCCTAAGATGCCCGCGGTTTTACGTGTAGCCATCTTACTCGTCATCGCTACATCATCCATTAACGCCGCAATATCATCCAGAACTGCAAAAAAACCTGATGCCATGTGTTACTTTTTTAGAGACAAAAATATAAAAATAAAAGATTGTAATGCAAAGAAGAAAAATAGCCGGCAGTTAAATACATAAACTATTTCAATTTACTGATGCGGTACAAATCATGTCTGCGGTCCTTTAATATTCTCACGCTTCCGTGCTCATGTAGTTTTTTTAGCAGGTCAAGGTCGACATCCACAATGAGCGTCATTTCGGTATTTGGAGTAGCTTCGCCTTTAATGCCATTGGTTGGAAACGCAAAATCTGAAGGTGTAAACACAGCTGTCTGGGCATACTGGATATCCATATTATTAACTCCAGGAAGGTTGCCCACACAGCCCGCAATCGCCACATAACATTCATTTTCTATGGCCCGCGCCTGCGCGCAGTGCTTTACGCGGGTGTAACCATTTTGCGTGTCGGTGAGGAAAGGAACAAATAGAATCTCCATCCCTTCATCGGCCATAAGCCTTGAAAGTTCAGGAAATTCTACATCATAACAGATCATGATGCCAATCTTACCGCAATCGGTGTCAAAAGTCCTGATTTCCGATCCGCCTTTCATACCCCAATACAATACTTCATTGGGTGTAATATGGATCTTGGTATACATTTCTGAAGTGCCATCGCGCTTGCATAGAAAGCCTACATTATATAGATTTCCGTCTTCGAGGTAAGGCATACTTCCGGTAATGATATTGATATTGTAAGAGATGGCTAATTCCTGAAAACGTTTACGGATTGGCTCGCAATATTGCGCGATTTCCCGAATGGCATCTGCTTCCGATAAATGGTTAAAATCGGCCATCAGCGGAGCGATAAACAGTTCGGGGAAAAGAGCGAAATCGCTTCCATAACCTGAAACTACATCAACGAAGAACTCGCATTGTTCGAATAATGCATCGAGATTGGCCAGCGGACGCATCTGCCATTGTACCAATCCGAGTCGGATGACACTCTTTCGGACATTTATCAATTTCGGACTTTTATCATAGTAGATATTGTTCCACTCTAATAACACAGCATATTCCTTGGAGCTGCTGTCGCCGGCCAGATAGTTTTTCATTACCCTGATCACGTGAAAATCATTGCTGAGCTGAAACGACAATACCGGGTCATACAATTCCTTTTGGCGTACCTTGTCGATGTATTGTTTTGGAGTCAGTTCCTCCGCATGTTTTGTAAAGTTTGGAATCCGGCCTGCAAAAACGATGGCTGTAAGATTGAGCTGTTCGCACAATTCCTTACGGGTATCATAGAGCCTCCGGCCCAGCCGCAGTCCACGATATTCGGGATGGATGAACACGTCGATTCCATACAATACATCACCCGAAGCGTCGTGTGTGGAAAAAGTATAATTGCCCGTGATATCGGAATAGTTGTGGTTTTCAAGCACCTGTTCTGTATTGACAATCAGTGACAGTGCCGAGCCAACTACTTTATTGTCAACAAGAATGACCAATTGCCCTTCCGGAAATATGTCGAGCAGGTTGCGAATGTGGTGTTCTTTCCAATAGGAACCTTCCATTTCGCTGTAAGCTTCGACCATGGAGTTTTTAAGTTCGTTGTAATCTTCAATGCGCAGGTTGCGAAGTTCTACTTTACTAATATCTGTACGCATAATATTGAAATATAGATTGTGGAGTGGTTGTTGTCTCGGATTTTTTCCGGTTTGAAGTTTACAAAGGTAGTTAAGAATTCAGGATAATGAGAGCAGCATATCAAAAAAAAAGAGCCTCAATTGAGACTCTTAATAATTTATTTTCCTTTATTCGCTTCAGCGATATATTTCTCTAAAGCCATGGTCATTGACGGAGTTTCGGGCGTTGGTGCCAGAATGTCAATCCGCAATCCATGTTCGAGCGCTTCTTTTTGTGTCGTGCTTCCAAAAACCGCAATACGCGTATCGTTTTGTTGGAAATCCGGGAAGTTCATGAATAACGATTTGATTCCTGTTGGACTGAAAAATGCAAGAATGTCATAATATACATCTGCCAGGTCAGACAAATCACTCATTACCGTTTTGTAAAATGTAGCCTGTGTCCAGTTAACCTTAAGATTATTCAGGGTTTGCGGCGCATCGGCATTCAATTGATCAGAAGCTGGCAATAAGAATTTCTCTTCTTTGTATTTTTTAATCAGCGGCGACATGTCAACAAAATCTTTCTGACCTACATAAATCTTCCGTTTTCTGTAAACGACATATTTTTGGAGATAAAAAGCAACAGCTTCCGATTGACAGAAATATTTCAATCCTTCCGGAACTTTGTAGCGCATTTCTTCGGCAACCCTGAAAAAGTGGTCAACAGAATTCTTGCTGGTTAATATTATGGCGGTATAATTATTCAGGTCGATTTTTTGCAGTCTGACGTCTTTGGCATTAACTCCTTCAACGTGTATAAAAGGTCTGAAATCAACTTTAACTTTATGCTTTTGTTGCAGCTCAAAGTACGGGGAATTCTCTACTTTAGGCTCAGGCTGTGACACCAAAATTGTTTTCACTTTCATATTTGACATTTTCTGATATGCTAACTTTTCGTAAACCAATAGTACAGGAAATAGTAGGGCGCTATTTCAAGTGCGCAAAGATATAAAATAAAATAAAACAACTTACCAAATAGTAAATTTTGATAATTCTTCAGAGAAATCAGATATGTTAACAGATTTATTATTAAAACAATAGCGATAAATGAGTAAATTAGAATTTTAGATGGATTATCGTTATAGTAAAGAATCACATCAATTGGAAGAACCAGCAATCCTATATAGGTTCGATAACTCACTTTTTGTAAATTGAACTGTTCTGCGAATTCTTCAATATTAAATGAAGTAGCGATAATCTTCTCAATAAGGAATTTGGATAAGATATAAACACTCAGAAAAGTAATGATCCGGATAAACAAAACCCAGTCTGTTTTTGATGCATGGCCAAAATAACTCAGCATCAATTGAATGAAGAAAGCCAGCGAAATCAATTGAACGATAAACAACGCAATCGTAAATCCGCTCATGAGGTGGCTGCTGTCACGATAGACCTTGATGTATTTGTCTGAAAAAATAAGATTCAGATAGTCGCTGAACCGGTTCTCAAAAACCGATTTTGTAACCGCCACCAGCAATAACGCCACAACAAATACCACAGTTGCCCAGTCGCGGGTTTCCATGATTCTCGGATGAAGTATGTGCTCTGTCATAACGCCGCAAAAATACTAAATTTTATCGCATGACAACCCGTAATTTTTTTTGTTGCTACCAGGTTTATTATATTTTTATTATGACGCAACTGGCATAAAAAGTTTATTTTTGCCTTCAAATCACAACGATTAGTATGAGCGACGGTGTTGTAATCATCCCAACCTATAACGAAATTGAAAATATAGAAAGTATTGTAAGGGCAATATTTTCGCTGCACCGCGCATTTGATATCCTGATTGTTGATGACAATTCTCCCGATCATACGGCAGATAAAGTCCGTGCGCTTCAAACAGAATTCCAAGAACGGCTGTTTCTTGAACAAAGAGAAAAAAAATCCGGATTGGGAACTGCTTACGTACATGGTTTCAAATGGGCGCTTGCGAGACAGTACCAATATGTTTTTGAAATGGATGCCGATTTCTCACACAATCCGCAGGATCTCGAAAAATTATACAATGCCTGTCATTTTGAAAGTGGCGATCTCGCGATTGGTTCGCGTTATGTTACCGGTGTCAATGTTGTCAACTGGCCTTTGAACCGCGTTTTAATGTCGTACTTTGCATCGGTCTATGTCAAAATGATCACCGGTATGAAAATACACGATGCCACCGCCGGTTTTATATGCTACAAGCGCAATGTACTTGAAGCGATTAATCTCGACAAGATAAAATTTATAGGCTATGCTTTCCAGATTGAAATGAAATACAGGGCTTACGCCAAAAAATTTCAGATTGTCGAAGTACCCATCATTTTTACGGATCGTACCAAAGGACAATCGAAAATGAGCAATTCCATTATTAAAGAAGCTGTTTTCGGAGTCATATCATTACGCATCAGAAAGTTTTTTAACAGATTATAGAAAGGAAAGAATGAACAGGGTTTTAATCAAGAATGCCAAAATTGTAAACGAAGGAACTATTTTCGAGGGAGATGTCTTAATAGAAGATGAATTCATTGTCGAAATTGCCGAAAGCATCAGCGTCAAATCCTCGGCAACCAAAATTATCGATGCCGAAGGCAATTACCTTATTCCCGGTGCTATTGATGATCAGGTGCATTTTCGGGAACCGGGACTAACACACAAAGGTGATATCGCTTCCGAATCAAGGGCTGCGGTTGCTGGCGGAATTACATCATTTATTGAACAGCCAAATACAGTACCCAATGCTGTTACACAGGAGATTCTTGAAGAAAAGTACAGTATTGCAGCCACCAATTCCTACGCGAATTATTCGTTTATGATGGGTGCCACCAATGATAATTTGGATGAAGTGCTCAAAACCAATCCGAAAAATGTAGCCGGGATTAAGATCTTTTTGGGTTCTTCAACCGGTAATATGCTTGTAGATAACGAAGCAGTACTCGAAAAAATATTCTCATCCACACCCATGCTCATTGCCGTGCATTGCGAAGACGAGCAAACCATAAAAGACAATCTCGAAAAGTACAAAGCAGAATATGGAGAAGATGTTCCGGTAACGGTCCACCATCTTATCCGCAGCGAGGAAGCGTGTTACATTTCTTCATCTAAAGCAGTTGCCTTGGCGAAGAAAACAGGTGCCAGATTGCATGTCTTTCATCTTTCCACTGCTAAGGAAATGGAACTTTTCTCTAACAAGATTCCGCTAAAGGATAAAAAAATAACAGCTGAGGTTTGCATCCACCATCTTTGGTTTACCAATGCCGATTATGACACCAAAGGCAACCTGATCAAATGGAATCCTGCAGTGAAGACCGAAGCCGACCGTAAGGCGCTCTGGGAAGCGTTGCTCGATGACCGGATTGATGTGATTGCTACTGATCACGCGCCACATACGCTTGAAGAAAAAAAACAATCCTATTTAAAAGCGCCTTCAGGTGGTCCGTTAGTTCAACATGCTGTGGTGGCCATGTTTGAAACTTTTCATCAGGGTAAAATATCTGTAGAGAAAATTGTCGAGAAAATGGCGCACAATCCCGCAATTGTTTTTAAGATCGAAAAGCGCGGTTTTATCAAAGAAGGCTATTATGCCGATCTCGCCATCGTTAATACAGGTCTGCCATGGAATGTGAAAAAAGAAAATATCCTTTACAAATGTGGCTGGTCGCCTTTTGAAGGTTATAATTTCAAATCTAGGATAACCCATACTTTTGTAAATGGGCAATTGGTATACAATAATTTCAAAGTAAAAGACATCCGCTGCGGTAAGCGATTGCTTTTTGACAGATAATCTTAAGGGACATGAAAAACATACTATTCTTTTTTAGTGCCATTCTGCTGTTAGCCAGCTGTAAAAATGAAGTGGTTGAAAAACCCGCAAAACTCATTGATGAAGATCAGATGGTCAATATTATTTATGACCTTGCACTGTTGGAAGCCATTAAATCCCAATACCAGATTTCCGCTACCGAAAATCAGGTGAACCCTAAAGAATACATCTATAAGAAGTACAATATTGACAGTCTTCAGTTTGCCCAAAGCAATCATTACTATGCTTCTGATATTGGAAATTATAAAAAGATGTATGATAAGGTAAGCCAAAGACTAGCAGACCAGCAAAAATTAGCAGATTCTCTTGCAAAGAAAAATAATAAGGGGAATTTACCTTCGGCGAAGCCAGCACATTCCGATACACCACGTGTAGAATAATTACCTTACTTGCAGATACTTTTTCGCCGTTTCACGAAGTGCGGTAGTGATGTCTCCAAATTTAAAATCCAGCTTCATTGTTGCATTGTCATTGGAAAAATAAGAAGTCTGATGTAATGAGCGCGCCATCAATTGTGTGAGTTTTCGAGGTCGATTTAATAAACCCGAAATGATCCAATCGCTTCTCCAGCCTATGGATGTCATCCAATGTTTCGCGGGGATTTTTGGCGGACTAACATTTAATGCTTCGGCTACAATGCCCAGCATTTTTTCAAAAGTCATGTTTTCTGCTATAGCGATAAAACGTTCTCCGCTGCGATCGCTCTTCATCAATTGACGCAACATTTTCACTACGTCATGAACGCTAATAAACCCTGTACTGCCTTTGGTGTAAAACCGCAAACCTTTCGCTACCCGTGGAAAAATACTGGCACTTCCGTTTTTCCAATCATCAGAAGTGGCAACTGGTCCGATGATAATACCCGGGTTAATTATGACAGTCTGCAACCCTTCCTGATGTCCGCGCCATATTTCCATTTCGGCGCCATATTTCGAAATAGCATAGTCGCTGTGGGCCAATTCAGGATTCCATTCCGTTTCTTCAGTAATAATAGTTTCGTGTTCTTTCAAATCACCCAGTGCTGCAATTGAGCTTACATAGCAGAGTTTTTTAATATGGAAATCCAGGCAAAAATTCACCACATTGGCGGTGCCTTCTATATTGATCTTCCGCAATTGTTTTTCATCAGAAGGATCAAAAGAAATCATCGCCGCGCAGTGGTACACATGATCAATACCGGCAAATGCTTTGGCCATTGAAGGCACTTCGGTAATATCAGCGGCAACCCATTCTATTTTTTCAAACAGTTGCTCTTTGCCGTAAAGTGCAAAAAGAGATTTGGTTTTTTCAATTGAAGAAAGACTTCGGTAACTAGCACGGACGCTTTCATTATTCTCCAGCAAATGCAGCACCAAATGCGATCCGACTAAACCCGTTGCTCCTGTAACTAAAACCATGTCGTAAAGATAATTCAATTGTTCGATTTTTAGATTATTCGATTTCCAAATTATACAATTAAAACTATCTTTGCCGCCACGGTTGTAAGAATGGCCGGCAGAAGAAAAAGTAAATTGATTACCATGAAAAATATTATTGCAGAACTACAATGGCGCGGACTCGTACATGATATGATGCCGGGAACGGAAGAACAATTGTTGAAGGAAATGACACCGACATACGTAGGGTTTGATCCAACATCGGACTCGTTGCATATTGGAAATCTGGTGCCAATTCTTTTGCTCGTGCATGTAGACCGTTTCGGGCATAAGGCGATTGCTTTGGTAGGCGGCGCAACGGGAATGATTGGTGATCCTTCGGGAAAATCGGATGAGCGGAATTTGCTCGACGAAGCGACATTGGAAAAAAATGTAGCCGGTATCAGAAAGGTTTTGTCACGGTTTTTAAATTTTGATTCAACCGCCAAAAATGCACCAGTTCTCGTTAATAATTATGACTGGATGAAGACTTTCAGTTTTATTGATTTTGCACGTGAAGTCGGAAAACGCATCACCGTTAATTATATGATGGCCAAAGATTCGGTAAAAAAGCGCCTCTCGGGCGAAGGTGAAGGCATGTCATTTACAGAGTTTACTTACCAGCTCATACAGGGTTACGATTTTTACCATTTGCACAAACATTACAATTGCCTGCTACAGATGGGCGGCAGTGACCAATGGGGAAATATTACCACCGGAACAGAGTTGGTACGCCGTATGAATCCCAATGAGGATGCTAAAGCTTATGCCATGACTTGTCCATTGATTACTAAAGCCGATGGTTCTAAATTTGGAAAGTCGGAAGGTGGAAATATCTGGCTTGATGCCGATAAGACTTCGGTTTACAAATTTTACCAGTTCTGGCTCAATACGACTGATGCGGATGCTGAAAAATACATCAAGATATTTACTTTCCTCGATCAGGAAACCATAGGCGCACTCATTCAGGAACACCAAACGGCACCACATCTTCGAATTTTGCAACGCAAACTAGCAGAAGAAATAACGACATTCGTACACTCAAAAGCCGATTTGGACAAAGCGATTCAGGCTTCCGGTATATTATTCGGAAATGCTACATCAGAAGATTTAAAACAATTGGATGGTGCGACTTTCCTTGAGGTTTTTGATGGCGTTCCACAGGCGGAAATTGCACGGGCTGATATAGAAACCGGAATTGATATTGTTGCTGTCCTCAACGAAAAAACAGGATTCTTAAAATCAAACGGGGAAGCAAGACGTGCGCTCAATGAAAATTCCATTGCGGTTAACAAAGAAAAAGTAACAGAGGACTTTAAACTGACCGCAAAAGACCTGATCAATGATCAATTTGTATTGTTGCAGCGCGGCAAGAAAAATTATTTTATACTGAGAATTGTCTAAGAAATAAAATACTGAAAGAAAAGCGGTTATAAAACCATAAGGTTACAGCCCCGAATATCAGAATGATCAAAACGGCCCAATACTTCGAAAGAATTGTTGGGCTGTTTTTTGCCCAGATCTTGTGTGGCGATAAAGGAACACGAATTGATATTGGCAAGGTCAATGACATTGATGCCTCCGGTTTTGCCGTCTTCTATGTAGGTCAAAGCGTCTTCCGTATCGCGTATCAGGACTTGCATCCATGATGGTGATTCAAAGATACCGTCGCCTAGAGAATAAGCCTGCGACAGCAATTCGGTCATTCCATATTCAGAATGGATTGAAGACACCCCGAAACCAGCACACAGCTGTGCATGCAGTTCTTCGCGGATCATTTCTTTGCGCCTGCCTTTCATACCGCCAGTCTCCATAATAATTGTATTTTTTAAGGAAAACTGCTGCTGTTCGATAAGGTCGAGCAAAGCATACGTTACGCCAATAAGAATGACGTTCTGCCCGGCATTGTCTAATGCAATAAGTTTTTTGATTAATTCGTCGTATTGGTTGAGATAAAATCCGCTGTCGGCATTATTCGATAAGGCAATCAGGTCTTTTACCATATATATCAGGGATGATCCTTCTCTTTCGAGATAAGAAGGCAGCAAAGCCAAAACAACATAATCTTCAATGTTGCCATAGAATTGCGAAAAAGCCTTGCGGTAGCTTTCTTCATAGAGTGTAGTGTCTGTAACAAGGTGCCGACTCGTAATCATCCCAGTAGTTCCACTGCTGGTAAAGACAGCTTGTGGTGCATCGGTACTGGAGACGACTTCATGGCTTTTGAAGAATTGTATCGGCAGGAACGGAATCTGTTGCAGTGTTTTTACGCTTTCTTTCGCTACACCTAAATGCCCGCAAAATTCCCTATATACAGCATTATGATCATATTGAAAACGGAACACTTTAAGCGCGGTCTTTTCAAATGACTTCTGGCCGGTAATGGTGAATATGTCAGATTGGGCAATCAAGAAATTTTTTTACAAAAGTAAGTAAATAAAAAAAACCCCAACTTTTCAGTTGAGGTTTTTACTATATTAAAAAAGTAATTATTTAATCACTAATTTTCTTGTAGCTGTTTTTCCTTCTTCAGTAATCTTAACGATATAAACACCACTGTTTAGGTTGGCAACATTTAAAGGCTGGTTAGTAACTGTAGCTTTTACCACTTGTTTTCCAAGAACATCAAAGATGGTTACCAATTTTGCGTCATTGCTGTCAGAAGTAATGAACAAGTTTCCGTTAGTTACCGGATTAGGGTATACTTTAAGGCCAGAGATTGCATTTTGGCTTACACCTAAAACACCCGTAGAGAAAGTTACGTTGTCTATTCTCCATGTTCCTCCAGCACCATAATTAGATGGAGTAGGTGTAATAGCATACCCTACAGCAGAATAATCAGTACCTGCCGGGTCAAAAATAGAAACAATTCTAAATTTGAAATTCGCTTTATTACCGGCACCTGTTGGCAATGTCAAAGTAACCATTGGCGTAGCAGTAAAAGCATTAGTTAAAGCACCACCATTATTACCATACACAATCCATGTTGTACCGTCAACTGAATACTCATATTGTTGGAATCTTGAAGCCGTGTTGGATCCTCTTGGATCAAAACTAACATTTATTGGATCAGGAGATCCTAAAGTGCTGACAGCAAACTCATAACCAGCAGTTCCAGATGCTGTTGTAGCTAAAGGAAATGTTTTAATACTGTATGATTTTCCTGTAGAAGGATTTCCGGCAGGCATTGCGCCAGAGGTAAGTGCATCCTCTACACCTCCAATAATACTAAAAGTTCCGGTACCGGTTGTTGGCGACTTAGCAGCAGCAGGGTCTGCAGCGTCAAAGTTCCATTGTGTAATAACAGTTTGCGCATTCATAGTTAAAGCGAACGCAACAAATAATAAAGTGTAAAGTTTTTTCATTTTAAAGTATTTATTTGATTTATAATGCAAAGATAGCAAGTATTTTTTTTAGTGAAGAAAAATTAGTGTGAAAAAAACATTAAATAAAAGAGAGGATAAAAAGCAACTATTTGACTATCAGCTTTCTGGTTGCAGTCGCTTCCCCTTCGTGTATTTTGATAATGTAAACACCCGGAGAAAGCGTGGCGATATTGAGTTCCTTGGCATTCATAGTTGCCTGAAAAACGCGTTTACCTAAAACATCAAAAATCGTGATTTCCTTTTCCAAAGAAGTTTTGGAAGTAATATAAATTTTGCCGTTGCTTGAAGGGTTCGGATAAAATCCCAAGCCGTCATCCTGCTTTCCAGTCTGCGCAGAAGCTGCCAAAGAAAAGAAGCAGAAAGTTACGAGAATAAAAAAGTATTTTTTTTCCATGGCCTAATTTGATTGGGTAAATATATATAAAAGATTTCAAATATTAAGCCAAAGGTATAATTTCTCGATAAATTGCCATTTACATATTTAAATGGTAATGTTTTAGGATTACAATTTGGGCGTTCCCTGCGGTCGCGCTTTCCGCTGCAATCTTTTAAATCTCCACTGCGTTCCGCTTCAAAAGGATTTCCGCTGCAATCGCTAACGCGTACACATAAACATAAGCGTCTGGTCTAGACAATCTGAAAATCCAAAGCCGAAGTCGTATTCTAAGTGCAGCATATCTAAAAAAACACCCCTGAAAAACAGAGGTGCTTTTTAACTAATGCAAAATTTATATTATAGTCCCATCCAGCTCATCCATGATGGTTTTGCTGCACCGCTTCCTGCGCCGGTTGCAGCCGGAGTAGATACATATCCAATTCCTGCAGCAAGGTTTGTCGCTAAAGTAGTGTTGGTTATAGTAACACCTGTCAACGGATTAGCCGTGAAGAATGCTGTAGAGTCGCCGCCGTCAAAGTTGATTCCAAAACCAGAACCGGTATCTGTACTTTTAAAATTAGCGATGTAAACATTGGAGATCTTACCGTGCGTTCCTCTTCTTAACCAAATACCGCCTTCTTTAGGAACGCTTGCTGCATTTCTTCCCAATAGTGTTACATTGCTGATAGTTGGATTAGAAACCGGAGCCAATAATGGATTTCCCTGATTGTTATCGGCTTCCATACCACGGCTGTCTGCAGATGCGCCTACAGCAGTCGATTGATCAGAATACAAATTAGAAACTGTTCCGTTCCATCCTTCTGTCCAGTCAAAAGAATCGTCCTGGGATCCGATAGCAGCCAGATTAGTTCCGCCAACTGATCCGCCAAACCATTCAATTCCGTCATCAGAACCCAAACGAACTAAAATGTTGTTTACTGTTGTTCCTGAACCTACCGCATAAAATGTCAATCCGTTGAATTCCGATTCACCGGTGATGATGTTTCCGGAATATTCAATAATGATGTGTGATAAAGTTCCGGAGTTGTCAGCAGGATTGTTTCCGCCATAAGTTAGTCCGGTAACTTCCGCTTGAGAGTTTGCGCCAAGATTTGTGATGGCGTTTCCGCAAATTACCAATCCGCCCCAGTCACCTGGTTCCGGAGTCGCACTGTTTGACGTGAAAACGATTGGCGCCGCAGCAGTTCCCTGTGCGTTAATTTTTGAACCTTTCTCAAATGCAAGGAAAGCGGTAGCATCGTTAGCAGCATCTGCTTCGATTCTTGTTCCGGCAGGAATGGTTAATGTAACGCCCGACTTTACGTAAGTCGCACCTATTAAAGTGTATACCGTTCCGGCATTCAATGTCATGTCTGAAGTAATGTTTCCAGAAAGCTCTCCGGTTCCGGGAACCGTTGGTCCGTAATTTACTTTGTCATCATCGGAACAACCTGTGAAAACTGTTGCTAAAATAGCCAGACTTAATACTAATTTTTTCATTTGAAATAGAGTTTTGTTGTTTTAAATTTTCTTCTGCAAAGATGGCGCGCCGATTCAAAAAAGGAGTTAAATCGGTATTATCTAATCTTTATGATAATTGTACCGAATTGTAAATTAATTGTTACTGAAATCCGGAGGCTTAACATTGGTTTAATAAAAAAAGCAGCCGGTTAAGACTGCTTATTTACTATTAGGTAGAAATAATTCCCTAAAAAATATTGTATTTGATTCCGAGGCTGAAATCCAATCCTGTTTTATAAGAATAAATGGTAAAATCACCCTCAGCATTTTCCTGATAGCGTTCAATTTTGCTGTCGAGCAGGTTCTTCATATGAAATGTAATGTTAAGGTGTTTTCCAATCACAGCACTCGTAATCAGGTTTAATGTCGGAATTCCCTTTTCAACCACATTTCCTCCGGTCTGGATGTTTCCGAGTGAATAAATCCTATCGTGAAAATAATTTCCAACCAGGGTAATTACAGGCTTGAATGTTCCACTGTCCATACGATAAGAAATGTCGGCATTGACTAAAATTGGTGACGCGCCTTGCAAACCATCTTTCGTATCATTAAAGCTTACGCTGATCGTTTCGTTTGTTTCCTGGGTTACTTTTTCAGAATCCAGTTTTTGCTCTGAATGCATATAGGTAAAGTTGAATCCGGCAGAAAGGTTGTGTTTGTCGTCGACTTTCCAGATGTTTTTGCGCACTTCAAACTCGGCTCCGAAAACGACGGCATTGTCACCGGCATTGACAAATGTATTGTCGTTGAGTGCCGAATTCAGGCGGGTTTTACTGATTGGATCCATGATGTATTTACCAAAAGCCGCTATAGAAAACAATTCGTCATTGTTGGGAAACATTTCCCATTTCAGGTCGAAGTTGTAATTTTCAGAAGGCTTAAGGAACGCATTACCAACAGTGCTTTCGCCCACAACTTCAAAACGGAACGGCGCTTTTTCGATAAACTGGGGTAATGTGTAGGTCTTGCTTGCTGCGAGTCTTAAGTTTTGTTTTTCCGTAAGCGCATATTTAGCTGTAACTACCGGAAGGATATACAATTCATCAATTTTAGCGTCTTCAAAATCAACATTCGGAAGCGCGATATTGGTATCCCATTCCATTTCCTGCAGTACTTTTTCAGCACGGACACTAATCGTATAGGTGAATTTTTCCGATGGCGAATGTTCGTAGTTTGCAAATCCCGAATGTACGTCAAGATCAGCATTATAAGTAAATGGCTTGAGGCTTCCCGCATTGCGCTGTGTCGTAATTTTATACGTTCCCGGCGCAGTAGTCGAAGAAGATTGGTTACCCGGATTTAAGAAGTCGTCAATCGTGTTGGCAGTTGTGCTTGTGATGCCGCTCAGTCTGAAGTTGTATTGCGTTGCTTCAAAATCCCTCGATTTCATTTTTCCGTTATATCCCAATGATAGTTTTCCCTTGTAAGAGCCTTCTTCTTTTTTGAATAATTGGTAAGAAACGACCGCTTTGGCAGCTATCTCTTTTTCTTCCAATCCCTGAAAATAACGATTATTGTCGGTTGCCGTATTGGTGTTGAAAACATAACCGCCTGAACCTTCAACCAAAGTATTGGTGATACGATCCGGCATGTCGGAATTTACGATGCCGTATGATCCGCCCCAATCAAATACCAATCTGTCTGTGATTTTATGGTTGCCCAAAAGTTGGTTTACAAATAACTTGTTTTGCTCGGTAATGGTTTGTCTTGTAAAGCTTGGAGAATCATTTTCATTAAAGAAATCATATTCGTTCACGTCGCTTTTGGAAGAATTTACAAATACGCTATTGATTTTGATATTGTGTCCCGGATTGATTTTGTAAGCCAAATTAACCATTCCGGTGGTTTTGGTTTCATAACCGAATTTATTCACATTGTAATAATCCTGAATGATGTTGTCGTTTTTATTCCCTATGTTGCGCTGTGAACCTCTTTTCAGGCTGTAACCATTCTCGAAAGAAGCCGTGCCGAAAACACTCAGTTTGCTTTGTTCGCTAATATTGATACTGGTTCCGCCCGACAATCCGAAATTAATATCCACGGGCTGGCTTTCGTAATTCGGTACCCATTTGGTTTGAAACGGATAGGTAGTAATATTGGTCGGTTTCGCAACGTTGTAAAATCCGCTCTTTTCGACACCATCCGCAATCCTGAAATTTGAATTGAAGGCATTATTGTTGATTCCGCTTCCCGCTTCCACATTAAATTTCCCTTTCCCTGTATGCTCTCTTGAAACGATGTTGATATTCGCACCGCCCACATCGCCGTAAATGTCAGTATTGTAGGTCTTGCTTACGCCAACGGCCTGAATCACATCGGTAGAGAAAATATCCAATGCGACGTTTTTATTCGTAGGTTCGTTTGACGGCAATGGCAATCCGTTTAAAGTTGTACTGTTATAACGGTCACCAAGACCGCGCACAAAAATCCCGCTGTTACCTTCCTGTCTGGAAATCCCGGTGACTTTCGTAACAGCTCCGGCCGCATCGCTCACGCCTTTTCTGGACAATTCCTGCGCACCGATACTTTGCGTAATGTTTACTGCGTTTTTCTGGTCGAGCAACAGTGCGGTTTCTTTTTCACGGCTGGTTGTTTGGGCTTGTACAACCACATCCTGA